>Ga0224511_10003434_pt1 | contig 11403 bp, 6 predicted proteins | sample SF_May12_sed_USG_2_FD_169988 | JGI IMG/M metagenome (GOLD analysis project Ga0224511, IMG submission 169988) | Sediment microbial communities from San Francisco Bay, California, United States - SF_May12_sed_USGS_8_1 | ecosystem: Environmental > Aquatic > Marine > Sediment | place: USA...
AGACCTTTTTTCTTAAGATTTTTAATCATGAGATTTTTCATATATATTTAGACGTATACTGAAATATGATATGTTTAAATCAATAGATATTAAAAGTAAAACTCACATCTGAGCTTCATGATCTCTGCTTGTACAGCACGTGTTTAAGATTCTAGCATCTTGAAGGTGGATACTGTGTCTTTGTATTGCTACATAAATGTATTTAAAAAGCGCCGGATTATAAGATGAAACGCGTTGTGGGGTAATTAAAAGAGAAAACGGAACTTTCAATCTTCCTTCAAAAGCATACCCGTGTTATTTCTGTATGTTCAAGTGCCGGTGTTTAAGAGCAATAGCCTGTTAGCTTGTCTCTATCGGGTATACAAACACTTCTATATTCATTATGAAGTACTTGTTATTAATTGAGCTAGCTTATTAATATTTAATTGGATCATAATACATTTAGAACAAACGTTTAATTATCATATTTAAACACTAAAATGATTGAATTTGGAAAGTGGTTTTATTAAACAGATTTGAATAATTTGTCAATAGTTAAGAGTACATATTTTATGTGAAACAAATTATTAAGGCAAGAGAGATGTACATTCAAGTGCGCGACCTTTTATAATATTGCATTTCAATAAAGAGGTTTAATGCCATTAAGGATGTACAAATAAGAAACTATGCAATAATTGCGTAAACTACGCTCAAACCAAACTATATTTAGCAATCGGGATCCCTCGGCGATTTCTGCAGACATTTCCGAGCGTAGCCGGAAGGTGTTCAACTTATACGTCTTATGTAGATTTTACATGTCGGTTGTTTTGACTATAGTAACACAACCTCGTTCAAAAAATAGATGGATACCATATGGAATGAGCGGTCGAGAGTGATTAATATAAGTTGGGATAACTTGTTTCGCAATCGACCTTAAATAAATAAGTTTAAATAAATTAACAAAAATAGTATTGACAAAATATCAGTTTCTAAACGCAATGCATAAGATGAATATTTAGAGGACTTAAATCGTAGAACCATTTTCATGACCAAATAACATACGTGGCCGAGTCGGGTACCGAAGAGGTAATAATGGATGCGAGTGTTACGACTCAGTAACTGGTGGTTGTCGGACAAAAAATCGACATAGCTTATCCGAGTTGGCATAAGAAAAGAAATTGGTTTATTTATTACAGATTTTATCTTGCCATTTATGGTTCTTTTTACCACAATGGAAGTTGTCTAAGAACAGTTTATACACACTGTAATAAGCTTGAAGTGCTTTAGTTTCCCAGCCATGTAATATGCCTCGTGATACTTACACGTGTTTTAGAGAACTCGAGCCAGCCTGGTGATATCGACACGTGCTTAAGAGTTCTCGAGCCAGCCGTGTATTATAGCTCATGAATATTGACATGTGTTTCAGAGAAATCGAGCGGCTGTGTAATATAGCTCATGAATATTGACATGTGTTTCAGAGAAATCGAGCGGCTGTGTAATATAGCTCATGAATATTGACATGTGTTTCAGAGAACTCGAGCGGCTGTGTAATATAGCTCATGAATATTGACATGTGTTTCAGAGAACTCGAGCGGTTGTGTAATATAGCTCATGAATATTGTCACGTGTTTCAGAGAACTCGAGCGGCCTTGTAATATAGCTCATGAATATTGTCACGTGTTTCAGAGAACTCGAGCGGCCTTGTAATATAGCTCATGAATATTGACACGTGTTTTAGAGAACTCGAGCCAGCCGTGCTGGGTGGACGGCGTACGATATGAGGACGGAGACACATTCAAGCCCGAGTGCTCGCGCAGCTGCACGTGCCAGAACGGAAGTTACGGCTGCGTGCACCTGTGTCCGGACGAGCACCGAAAACCGTCTAGCCCCTACTGCAGGTGAGATTGTTGTACGGAATTAAAAGGCATTCAAGTATATACTCTTCATGGTGCTGTTTGAAGTGTTTCATATCTAATTTTACCGAGCAGATTAAAGATGCTATGTCTGTATCTTTATACCCGTATAATCGGTCACAAATCCTGCAATAAAAAATGTTATGTAGATAAATACTAAATAAATTAACTTTCCAAAACAAATGCTAAATTTTGTGTTTCTGTGCCGGATCCGGGAATTGAACCCGGGAGCTGTCGCACCCAATGCGGATGCGTTACCTTTGCACCACCTAGTCATCTGAGAGTAACGATAGCTATTTAACTGTTTCGCAATGGGTCGAAACAATAATAAACAAAGCCTAACTTGCGGGCCACACATTTTTAACAAATTCATTATTACTTTAATTTTTTTACATGCATGGGTAATTATAGTTGGCAGTTTCTCATATTTACGGAAGTGGGTTTCACTGCTTAAATATGGTTAAAATGTAAGATGTAAACAATTCTGACCTAAAAGATACAGACATAGCATCTATAAAACATCAAACATTTAATGATTTATACACTTATTTAAAGTATCACGTCATCTCACACAAACTTATAGGTTTTGAGATAATAATTTCTTAAACTGCAACGATCTAGAATCGCAATCAACGATTTACTTTCCACTTAACACGTATGTGATATAACTGCGAAACGCACGTACGTGAACAGGACAATCGCATTATTTAACACTTCAGACCGAGTTTTGACGAGCAACGATTCCGTGCAGGCCGCATTAAACATGCTGAAAATAAATTGGGTTTTGCAAGTGTTCAATAATCATTCACTTCTTGCAACACTTCAACAGCTCGGGAAGCACTCAAGTCCCCTGGGTCCTGGGTCTTCATTAATCAAAGGAAACACTGACCCAATTGAATCTTACATCTAAAATTAATCCCATTACATTGCAAACACACAACGCACATGCTGCGTGCTAAGTATTGATTATGTAGATCATCAGAATTGTTCCGCGACGTTAAATTTCACGAACATGGTAAGCCTTACAAATTAAGCATTACATATTCAAAACTAACGCTATTTAGACAAACACGTATCGTTTTCAATAGGCATGATTTTTTATTCAGATGCAAATAAAACAGGCATTTGAATATGATTTAAGACGAAACTTTCGCATGATTAACTATGTGATAAATTTCTTTGATACCCTGATGCTGTTTAAGCGCCGATTTAATACTAATCACATGAGACATGGTAGCCTACATATGTTACAGTCACCTTGTCCTGATGGACGTCCCGGGCGAGTGTTGTCGACAATGGACGTGTGAGGAACCGCGGACCTCCAGTGCTGCCACTTCCGGTGGCGGCATTCGGCCGCGCCACATACCTCCAGGGACAGACGCCGATCTACCCTACCCGCAGCCGCCGCACCAGCCCGCAGCTTTGACGAAATATGGTACTAAACTATTTTGTTATATCTCAAGGTCAATTCTAGATAGTGTTAACATTTTGGTAATAAAACAGCCTTCTTAGTACATTGGTACATTACATGATTCGAAAGATATGGCTGATAACATTATGTCATGATCAAAACACCTTACACATTAGTAGCCGACAAAATAGGACTTCAATTCATGACCTCTAGCCTTGCTGCCTGCTGCTCTATCTAACTGAGACACTTTGATGAAGACCGAATTGTTTGAGATCGCAAATTCAACTTCTCTTGAGATTGGGTAAAGAATATCAACCTCAAGGAAGTGTCATTTTTTCAAACCTAAGCAAGTGATATATTGCACCAAAATTCCTTGTCTTCTCTTTAAGATCCCAACCTCTACAAATCTTCTCCTGAACGGGAAGATTCGACAAAAACCTGTACTGCCAATGCGACGTCATGGGGTCCATGCTCGCGCTCGTGTGATGTAGGTGTGTCGTCACGACGGGTGACTGACGTCAAATGTCAAGAGCGCGAGGAGAGGCGATTGTGTTTCCTCCGGAAATGCGACGATAAAATGACATCATTGACAACGAAGGTAAATTGTTTTCTTTTTGTATCATAAACGTTCAATGCCATTGTAATTAAAAATTATCCTCAGTAAAACATGCGTTCATAGTTTACGTGCATGTGTTACGTGTGTACATTGTTAGTACAAGTGTCCCAAACAAGCATTTATATGTCAAATATTTCAGCATATGGGAAAAAAGTGACCCGGTCTATTCTGTCCTAAAATCAACAATTGTTATACATCCTCTATTATTGCCGCTTTTATGTTTGTGTTTGAAGGACGGGAAATGCACTCCGACGTTGCCGCGAACTGGCCGCATGCACATCAAGTATGCCGACTGCATCAGCGTCAAAGACTGGAACATGAAGTTCTGCGCCACCTGCAAGCGGAACCGGTGCTGCTATCCCCGGAAGGAGCGCACGCGCGAGATGGAGTTCCAGTGCGCAGGTGGCCGGCGAGAAACGTTCAGCTTCCTGTGGATCAAGAGCTGCAGATGTGACAAGGAGTGTTATAAGCACCCGGCTGTTAATGCCGGACGTTCTCGTCGTAACAAACAAAAGCGTCAAAATCGCAGAAAGTTTAAAGTGAGGCGACGACCTTGAATGGTTGGTTTTAAATTGTGAAACAATTAACGACGGTATAAGAAACACATGGTGATGGTTTGAAAGAAGAGGTCGTTATGAAGTGGTATGTGGAAATGTTCGAGTTCAATGAGATGTATTAAAATGTTTGACAGGGACACAAACTTCAACGTTTGAACTGAACATAAGACCGTGTACATAGTTGTGTTTGTTAATTAGATGACTTCAACCATTCCGGGGATTCGCTCTTTTCATCAGTGTAAGAGTAGACGTTTGGCGAGCCCAATTCGGCGTGCTTTCGGTGGAAAAGAATCTGATGTTACCTTGTTTTAATGAACAAACAATCTCGTGTAAATAACCATTGGTAAACAATGATCAGTTGTTGTGTTTTTGTGATATATAGAGTAAAATATGTTTGTCCATTGGTAATTACACGTAAAGTTTGCCAATTTATTTGCTCTCGAAATGCGCATTTGAAAGCGCATCATTAATCATTTAAATCAAGTTTAGTGCAATAAATGTCCAAATCCAATGCAGATAAATGACCAAACATGTTCGATATTTGAAAACGTAAGTGCGCGCGGAGAAGCTTTACATTGTTTTTTTTCTAGTTTTGTTTACTACTTTTGGTCTATAAACGACCAAGTAATGTATCACGTGGATGTGTGCGCATGCGCAGTGAACGCCCATGTAACATTCAATGTAGGTTATGCCTGTTTGGTTTCGTTTATATAGAGTAATTAGGATTTATTAACATGAAAGCGGATATAAACTTCTTTTTCTGAATAATGTTATGCTCAGCGACATCAGAGCAATGTCAAATGTGCGCATTCTTTCATTAAGGGTTAAGAGTTTGGCGACGTATTACAAACGTGTTTCATTGGGGCTCAGATACTATATTTGATAAACAACTACAATGTATAAGCAAGGTTAGCACCCGTGCACATGTTATTGAAGTGCGAAATATGTATTGTTATCACGCCAAATAACACTAAAACAGTTAAAAGTGTTGAATATATCAAAGCATTTCATATCTCTTAACTTCTAAATGTTGATCATAAACACACTGTTTGTTTCTAGATTGTTACAATTGTAAATAAAAGTGGTAAAATATCTCGACTTATGCTTGTTATGTAAAATATTTATAAAAAGATATTTTGTAATTATGCCATTTAAAATGCCTCCTCTCCAGTTCACCAGAGTCATAACTTGAAAAAAGCGCATGGCGTTTGCTTAATACATAAATTACTCTTATTGTCCATCAAATAGCGATCACATAAAAGTATCTGTCGGTTGGCCCACCATTACGCACAGCTCTACAGTAGCTAATGTTTCATCCCAACTTTGTCTGAAAATCTCAGCTGACCAAAACCTTACCAGTATTAAATAGTGATACTCGTTCCATTTACTTACTTCTACGTGATATATTACATGATATAAAATTCAGCTGGGAAAAGGGAAAGCCCTCTGGAAGCATAGCCTACATGAGAAAACAGCAGCCTCGGTTTTATTGAAGCTGTTCATAAGTAAATGGCTTACAACAGTATGTCATGATCAAAACATTTCACACATGTGTAGCCGTTAAGATTGGGCTTGAATTCACCACCTCTATCCTTGCTGCCTGCTGCTCTAACCATCTGAGCTATGCATAGATCCATTGATGGCCACAATCCATGTGTAACCTGTTTATGTTAACAATATATTACAGTAATAATTTCACCACAAACTAGTTGATAAGAAAAGAACACATGACAATGTTTGTGGTTAAATCTATTCATATTCAAATTAATGGCCAGGTTATCGATCTATCAATTAGGATAGCTCCACAAACAATGGACCGTGTTAAAATCATACTTCAAGTAGTGTGTGGAGATACAATTTTTATAGATATTGATAGCGCGGCGTTTCAACGAACAATCTAACCAGGCACAACATCTTTCTTGTATCTCTCTTCAAAGAAATCCTATGAAACACACCACGCTGTTCTGACATAAACTTTCTGCTATTGCCATTAGTAGATGATCATTTGTAGTGGCGACACAAAGCAAATTGTCATCCTGAAGATTCAACTATAAAGGAAGATAGATGACTTGTGTCGGAGAAATTACATAAGCATATATATCTTCTCCTTCGGTGTGTCAACATCAGATGGGATCAGACCGACATTGCTGCTGATAAACACATTAAGGAATTCGATGGTAATTTATCATCTTTTAAATTGGTTTCATGTTGCCCCAACGCAGCTTTTGATCTAATATTCTTTCTAAAATTATTATTTTAAAATAACTCATCATATTGCCATCATATTGGTTACATGTATTGTTGATCAAAAGATTTCAGAATGTGTGTCATTTTAAGGAAGTGCTTTATGGTTTATAACCTGAATATTGGACATCTTTTTTCGGACGTACTTTGAATTTATATTGGAAACTACGGAATGGGAACTGTCAACAATTTAAAATCTGAATACAATATACAATTGTAGTTAGATCTATTAATAAGACACAATGAGCATAATTATAATGGAATGTTTTAATAACAAAAATGGATAGTATTGTCTTGATATTTAAAATAATAAATACTACACATAACACACACATGTCCTTTAAATAGGACAGACCGTCTTTATCTTACTGACAAGACGTCATGCAATAAGAAGTGCAATACGAAATGAACGACCTGGAAGATAGGAGGTGTATGAGCAATAGAAAAAAACACTTTTAAAATGAATTTGAATTGTTTGGTTTCTCCTATTATAATAAAAACAACGCATAGAAGTAAACAATAAACTCGAGTGTTTAGATCAGGAAATGTAAGCCTTCTATCAATCTCTGGAACTTCTTACTTTGTGCTCGCCAGAAACTGTTTATCTCAACATTGTTTCCTGAAGTTGTTGTTAAACAGGATGCAACAACAGTAAAGATTATCCACACTTTGAATCTAAAGCAAATATTTATGAATATAGAAGTTTACTACTTTTCTTCTGCGTTTGAAGTCACAAATATATATCTGGTGTTTCCCGTGTAAAGCCTAAATTAAAATCATTCAGTTTGTGGTCACCTAGAAATAAGGCCAAAACGAAGACATGAAACAATTTACAAACCTTGTTCACAAGCCAAAGTAAATGAGAAAAAAGATGAAATACGAAGTAAGCTGCTTATCCCAGGGTATCATCTTTTTGTTTACCATTACCTTAACATTATGGGCGTTCAATATGTACCCAACAAGTATTTAAGAAACTCGTTAGCATGTTCTAATCTAGGTAACAAACAATCGATTGTGATGCGATCTAGGCTTTTTACTTCCTTCGTGCGTAAATTAATTATTTTCTATTCTCATAATACTGATTCACAAACATCTTTCGACATAACTATGATATTAAAATAACATGTTTAGCATAACAAAACAACACAAAAGTAGGAATAGGTGGCTATGTATTTGACGCATTATCAACATTCAAACAATTGTTGGTGCTCTTAATGGCAACATAATTATCACACTCATCTCAACTTTAAACTTGTTGCTCTCATCAAACAATACTCATTAAAAGAATAATGCAGACAAAATATAATTATTTTTTGTAATGAACACCAGTGACTATTCTGCACAACAGAAAGCAAAATGATAAATGTGAGTATTTGAATATTTACATTACAACAAAACATTTTAGGAATGAAAACGAAATTAGATTAATAACTATTGCCAAATTATGTTATTGTTGCGAGCGGGCTACCTAACCCTAACTCCCAGTGGGAGGGGGTAGGAGTACTCCATGGCTCAAGACAAGCGGACGGTGTTTACTCACCATGTAAACTTATTAGAGGCCTAAAAACCATTAGATTGATAGATCTTTGTTTCCAATTTACCATTTTACTTTCAAAGTGCATAGTCAATAACACTTTACTCACAAGACATATGTGGATTGATCTTGCTGGGCCGCACATCCAGATCGCTATAGGAAACGTAAGCCTTCCGGTCCATTTGCGCAAATGCTGCAACTTTACTAAACTTAACTTATAATCATGTCAAATACATCTATAGTGACCTTATAAAAATCAATCCAAATTGTACAAGAATATAAGGCGGGTGGTGGGAACCTGTCTCCATCAATAACCATGTTGACTCCGCTAAATACGCACCTCTAGTGAGGATTAAACCCGTCAACCCGAACACAAATACCCATGTTGCACGAAGATTTCGTGAAAACACAAACCAGAGTCCAAACCATTACAATAATAGTTTACGACTCATGTACATAAATAACCATTCTTAGAGTCAGTATTTATCGAAACGAAAATAATTTCTTTTATATTAGTATTTTATACATTCGAACATGTTATATGCGCACGAAAAGGTCTCAGTAACACACCACATTTGAAGGTTTACACAATAAATACAATACTTCGCAATAGATTGTGTTGTGTTTTTATTTTAAACAATGTATTTGAACGAAAAAATAAGAACACACTATGTTTCTCTAATTTAAAAACATAGAGCAAATGCCCATTGGTCGTCCTTATATGTAATACATTGTAATGCATGAAGACAACTGGTTGACTATAGGAAAGAAGCGTAGGTTGAGCATTTCTACATTTAAACCAGTTATATTTATTTGTCCAGGTAATATAATTGTTATTGCCTAATGCTGATCCTTATATTACACGTATTCGAAAATCGCAGAATATTTTTAATATCTGGTGTGTGCTCCTATAGACTAAATACATTTACAATAGTGCGGAAATATATCCAAAATACTCATTCATTGGTATACATTTCAATAATGAATAAACTCTGTACGGTGGTTCTTGTGTAATAAACTGAGAAAATGAAAAGCCCCCAGGGAGCATAGCCTGCATGGGAAAATAGCAGCCTCAGTTTTATTAAAACTGTTCATCATAACAAAAGTTTATATTATGTTTATATTATGTGACATTACTCTCTCTTCTCAGTCTACTGGTTGAATGTGAGTATGATTGGATTGTGGACCGGTGCCCATTAGTTACTTTAACGAATTGTTGTTTTGTTGTATTTTGATTGGTTTAATAAATGTGTAAATAAACCCTTTTAATATATAATCTTTTTTCAAAGATTAAAACGTACAAAAGCAAGTACACTTGTGTTTAATGCTGCCTCTACGGAGACGCGGACGTCAATTCCTTCCTTGACGTGACTACGACGGCTCCAATAAACAATCCTGTATGCATTGCAGTAAATGTCTTACCAGAGTATGGCATAGAGAATATTGGTTGGTTTTTGTAGGATACCGATTTATAGTTTACGAGTGATCATAAAAATATTCAAGTGGCACTGCCCTGAGTGGATTTTTTTATGAAATCGGTAACCTACAAAATAACAATCAATATTCTTTTATTTTATGCTTGAAGTAGTAGTCCCTATATTTTTAGACTGAAATAACTCCTCGTGGGGAACTCCAAACCATTCAACCAACTACCACCAGCTAAACGAGGATTTCGTCAATAAAACAAATCAGATTACAAACTAAATTTCTTGACCATGTTCCATAATTCAAAATTAACAATTAAACACATACATAAAATATACAAAACTAAACAAAACGTCTTTTTTCATATGCAGATGTTTACTTACTGTTTTGCATTAATAATAATGTTTATGGGCGATTCATACATGACGTCAATAGATTGCTGCGAAATGACGTTAAATGCAAATTGGCGAGACGCAGCCATACTGTATACAACGGTGGCGTTTCGTCCCGTTTTTCTCATCATTTTTTTTGCTCTTTATATTCAACTTATTCAGAAAATGTGGTTTTAAATTCATTTTATGAAACAACGATGTTCCATTACAAGTTTAAACAAAACTTTTTCAAGTATTGCAAAGAAGGTCAGGAATGTAATCCTACGAAGTAATTTAGTTTAAATTATGTGTGGCTCCCCATAAAATAGTTCTTGCATTAGGACAAGCAGTGACTGATGTGGGTTATTTAAGCCACTGTTTTAAACATTAAATTACTCGTTGGATTTCATTTATATTTATCTGAATACTACCGTTAAGCACAAAATTAAAATCAGTTTAACACAAATGCTATCAAACTGCCCTTTAGGCCTACATTTCATTTATTTACAGCAGTGTTTCCATAACTTGTTGTAAACAATATAGGTTTGTATAGTTAAACTTTATTTTAAAAATAAATAATAATAAACATACGCACTCAACTTTTAAATATGAAACTACTTCGGTCCTTTGAAAAGGTAACTAAGCATCGGTATGTGGAATGTTCATAGTTAAGTCTGCCCTATTGTTGATGCAGTTTGGTTTCAGAGTTTATTAGACTAATATATTAAGTGCGCTTGAGAAATTGATTCGGCAACATCTGTTTTCTCTTCAGACTGTAGCGGTCGAGATATACAAAATACCTTAGTAAATTCCTATGCCTGAATAACAAATATTAAAATACTTTTACAAATACAATTGCTAAAAAAAGAAAAGTAACCCCATAGTACCGATGTACTAGAAAAACAACTGGTTCTGTATAATTTGTTAAATAATATGTTATATAAGTATTGTCTACAAATGACAATATTTCTATGCATTTGCTAAACATTAAACATTTTAATGTAAATATTATGTATTTCAAAAAGTAAGAATAGAACCAGATAGCATTTACTAATGCCGCACGTTTAAAGGTCACTGAAATTTGCTTGATGCAGGTTCCTGACCGGGAAAAAAATTACGCTAAGATTAAAAATTGAATTAATCTTCAGCATTTGCTCTAGTTAGAAAGATAGCTACAAAAAGGGAAAGAAATGAAGGTCTTGCGAAAGTGTGAATTGTAAAACATGCAGGCAATACTTATATGGAAGGGATTATCCGCCAGTTCACTCTTAATGCTTTATGACATTCCAATTTCCATTATACTTTTGCAAAAGTGATTTTGATGTTAGATTTTTGTTGTTTTCAAGACTTAAT
>Ga0224511_10003435_pt1 | contig 11401 bp, 5 predicted proteins | sample SF_May12_sed_USG_2_FD_169988 | JGI IMG/M metagenome (GOLD analysis project Ga0224511, IMG submission 169988) | Sediment microbial communities from San Francisco Bay, California, United States - SF_May12_sed_USGS_8_1 | ecosystem: Environmental > Aquatic > Marine > Sediment | place: USA...
CAACATAGTTTATGGATAAAATAAAATGAATTACGTCTCCAAATGTGACCCGGTTTATAGTAAAAAGTCTGACATATTACCCAATAATTATTAAGTTAGCCGCACTACGTCCATATTCCGGGGTTTACACTTTAACAGAAAAAAATTTGCCATAAGGTTAGATGTAACTCTTGAATTTAATTGAATCTTTAGAAGAGATTAAATTCCACTATTGTAAGTACTGAATTAAATTAAAACCTGAAACAATATAACGTTTATTTTATAAATATATTATATTTATTGTTGCCCATGTTTGCGACAACGAGTTCATTTGTCTAGTAGAGTTTATATAACGCAACAACTTTTGAGTTGAAAATGTCATTTAATGTTATTGACTTGAGCATGTGCTTTGTCTACAATAGAAGACTTGCAAGTTTTTCCTGCCTCTCTCTGTCATTACACAATTAATAAATCTCCTTAATGGAATTTGAAGACATCACTTACTTTCTTACGAAGTTGGCCAAAATAGCTGTCCACTGATCCTTGACAATAATCATTTTAAGTTTTCTGCCATCTGTGTAAGATTTATGTTCAAGTACTTAGCCTTGTATTATATTTCTTTTTCCTTTTTTTAATCCGACGCCGTTTGTCTTTTAAAAGACACTACTTGTTTACTTTTATTTTTAAAACAGAATACTTAATATTATTTTAGTTTTCTTTCATTAAATTATTATGCTTGATGAACAAGAAAGTAAAGAAATATATGTTATAAAAAAATTGTAAATATCACGGAAGATATTTTCACTGTGACACCGTGTGTGTAGTAAATAACGGCTGAAGTTTTGAATCAATCACGTGATAGACTATCGTCACGTGATTTTTGTGTTGGAAGTGGTTAAAGTAAGCAAAGCGTGACGTAACCGCTGTGAGGAGTATGCTAGCCGCTACGTAGCCTTTACCTAGCAAAGATAGCTATCGGGTTTCTTTGTGCACTAAAATGTAGTCCCTAACCTAGAAAAGTTAGATGCTACTTTCGGTTCTACTTTCGATATATAACATAGCGACGCCATTTTGTTGTTATAAACTTATATGCGCTTGCAGGAAGCGTTTCGTAGACTGCTAGCTTTAATATCTATCTCTAGTTAAGCTAAGTTATAGCCCCTATCCTAAAGAAACGCACCACCGGAACTGGACGTAGTGAGGCTAACCTAATAATTATTGGGTAATTAATATATCTGACTTTTTACTTTAAACCGGTTCACACCTGGAGACGTAATTCATTTTATCCTTAAAATATTTTGTTTGACACACAACTATTTATTGTTTCAATAAAAAACACTTTAGAAAGCAATACTCTAAAAATGTTATCTACGAACGAAGCTAAATTTCGTAAAACACACGCATTACAATAGTGTGGCTTTTATTTTTTCGCGCGTATCAGGTTCATCCAATCGAAAACGGGATTGTCTCTGTTTCCCCACACGTCATTTTCAGTGCTTATGAAATCATCCAATAGAACGGCGGATTTCTTAAATCCGTGACAGACGTCATTATACAGAAATGTAGGTCAAAAGTGAGTTTAGACAGCTACGCCGAAAAATATCGCATGAGGTATAATAAATAGCATTATGCACTTTTTTTAGTCAAATAGTAATTAAGTATATTGTTCTTCTTTTTTTATTACAGTGTGGTTTCTGGCACACAATGGGACAGCTACAAGTAAGTAAAATATTTTATTTACCAGTAATGCCAGCTTGTAAAGAAAATATTGATAAGAACGTTTTATCTTAAGCCGGACTTAAATGTTGTTTGTGGGCCCTCCAGCGACTCATGACAAGAACCGGTGGGTCGGTAGGTTGGAGAAGTAGTTGTGATTTTTTTCCTTCAAAATATATAGATCTATGTGTTAAAGATTTAGGGCCTTTTATATATTGTATGGAGAGGCCTACTTCGTTGATTTTATAAAGTCATGTTTTCCAGGGAATTGAATTAAATGTGCGAAATTACGTAAATGAAGCTTACTTTGGAAACTTAACTGCACACATGTATACTCTTATTCTTTTAATGTTAAGTCTTTGTGTTCAACGGAAAGCACGCACTTTTGCAGTTTCCGTCATTTTTCGTGTGTAAAACAATGCATCAGGTGATCGTTCTCGTCCATAACAAATGGTGTAATTTTACACTTAGTACAATATCATTTTTCGTGTTAATTATTTTTTCTTTATAGATCTTTTTGGGCGTTAGTATTTTAAATGTTAAAGCAGTAAGTGAAATTCCTTGCAAATTGTAGTGTTTATAACGTCGATATTTTGTTTGCTGGTTATTACTTCGTTTATTTATATAGCTAAAAGGTGAATACGTTATCACAGTTTCTACACCGTAATCCATAATTATAATGTTCCACGTTTATGCTACGTTAAAACGCTTATGTACACACGTTGACTGTATTATTATATAATGTTCACCTGCTTGCATGAAGCGCAAAACGGCAAAATTTTCTCCGTGATGATTGCTCCTCGTCTGATTCAGCTGTCCCTCACAGCTGGCATTTGGAGAAAGAGGTCACTCGCTCGCGGAGTTAAGGGGCCAGTTCTGGTGAACAATAGAAATCTATGTATTACTTTAGCAACTCGGGCCTTTGGCCTTCTGGTTGAACATAAACTGTCTTGTCTAACAAATAAAGAATTTACTCTCACATAAGTTGCTTTATTGCAACAAAGTGTCATTAAATGAAACTATTAAAGACAGAAATGAGTTTCTATTTGAACTGAAATAACAGTTTAATTTAATAATTCTGAAAACATTGTACATGTAGTTTGCGTGTGTTAAGTTCGTACATGTTTATACAGTTTTATATATTGCAGTGAAAATGTTGACAAAAGATGTATACATGTATAAGAAAAGCACAGACATCCATTTAATAACACATTCAATAATTTCATAACATAAAAATGTATTCTTAGAATTGTTAGACTTTATATGAGTTGGTCCATCTCCAAATTATTTTGATTGACCCTTCAGTTCCCTCATTAGATCTACGAGAACTGAACAAAAACATTTTTTCTTCAGACTGTATCAGTGATAACATCGCGCCATCAGGATATGTGTCTTCACCAGGGTATCCAGCTATATATTCTAATGACCTGAACTGCAGGCAGTACATTGAGGTCCCCGAAAACTACTCTGTTAAAATGGAAATTCAGGATTTTGTGACTGAGGCAACCCATGACTATCTGCGTGTAAGTATTTAAAGACTGTGTTACATCTTGTCATTGACAGAACATTTGTTATATGGTATTGCATTGAAAACATTACGAATGCATGCTGAAAAATGTCACCGTGAAACATGCTACAAGAACCAATCTCTACTCGTAAAACTTTTTTTGTTATAGAATATGTATTGGTTGACAGTTTGATCTAGAAGTTACTCCTGCATTTGTTGTTTACAAATGAATATAGAGTTCCGCTTATGCGCTAGTGGTGTGGCATCTTTCATTGACAATGATGAACACCTTCAATAACACAGATACTGCTATTTTCCCCATGCAGACTATGCTTTCCGAAGAATTCCCCCCTTTATTATTAAGATTAATCATATGGAGTACAATCATACATACTCACTGCTTAAAGGGACACAACTGCGGTTTAGTCCGGGTTAACAGAACAACACCGTCTTTTCATTGTTTTCCATTGAATCACACATTTACTCCTGCAGAAAACGCACTACCATTCTTCAGTCCCGTTTTCTTTATATTTAATTGACTATGTCTGAAGTCCAAAATAGAGCATTTCTCGTGATTCAACACTATTAACACCATATATATTCGGAAAGGTCTTAGGGCAAATTCCGTTACACTTTTGTCTGGTTTCATCATTCAACAGAAAATCAGATCGCGAAATTATAATTAATATGTTTAATTTAAAATGTTTAGCAGTTATTTTTTTACATTTTATGGTATTTTTACGATAAATTGCAAACCGGCAACAAAGTCAAGATAACAAATAATCGTCCTTTGTCAATATAAAGTACTCAATATTTCACCTACGCACTAGGTCATTCCTAATCGGCGTCGGGGCATACAGCTTGTTAGTTTCTTTTAGTGGGCCATTGTGAAATATACTGAAGCGCCCACCACACATGATACATCAAGTTCTTTAACGTGCCTAGTGTAAAGCACTGAGACACGGAGGTATCTTTTCCTGGAAGAACAATTACATATTTCCTTTTATATACGTATTATGTTTTTTGCACACGTCGTCCGTCAGTCCGTTTCTCCGCCTGTCTGTCCGCCCGTCTTTCTGTCCGGCGTTAGCAAATACTTGTCCGCCGATTAATTTCTTATTAACTTATTTCATCTACTTTAGGTAAACTTTTCTTTGTATCATGGATGGCCATAACCCAATGATGACCCTTACTGATTTGGGGTTTATACGGTCGAAGGTCACAGTGATCTGAAGGATAAAACCCCTGTCCGCTCAATAACTTGAAACCTTTTAAGCTTAGGGACACCATAATCAATTTCAAGTTGGACATGGCGCAGAGATGATTCCTTTTGATTTGGGGGTCAGTTGGTCAAAAGTCAAGGTCACAGTGATATGGAGTATAACATTCTTGTTTGCTCAACAACTTGAAACTTAGCTTAGGGACACCATAATTTGTATTTGCTGGTCATGTCCGAGAGATTATATGTTAGGGTCGGTAGGTAAAAGGTCAAGGTCACAGTGATATGGAGCATTAAATTATTGTCTGTTCAATAACTTGAAACGTATTAAGCTTAGGGACACCATAATTGGTGTCTTAGTTGGTCATGGCCGATGATTCATATTCATTTTGGGGTCAGTGGGTCAAAGGTCTAAGTCACAGTGTCTTGGATAATAAAATCCCTGTCCGCTCAATATGGAAACATCTTCTAGATTAGGGCCACCATAATTGTGTCTTAGTTATGCTTGACCCATAAATGGTCCCTATTTATTTTGGGTTTTTTAGGTAAAATGTCAGGGTCACAGTGATATTGAACGTGAAGGCATTGACTGCTCAATAACTTTAAACCTTTTACGTTTAGGAACACCGTAATTGGTGTCTTAGTTGGCCATGGCCGAGAGATGATCCATACTGGTTTTGAAATCAGTAGGTCAAAGGTCAAGGTTACAGTGTCCTGGAGCCTAAACTGATTGTCTGCTCAATAACTTGAAACTTTAGAGCACACTATAAGTGTCCGCTCAATAATCTGAAACCTATTAAGCCTAAGGACAACATAATTGGTGTCTTAGTTGGCCATTACTGATTGATAATCTCAATTGACGGCTCATCCTTCGGGCGTATAATGCTTCGACTGGCGGAGCTCTAGTTAGTAGTTTTAGTAAGTATAAGGTGGGATCGAACTCGCAATCCCCGGGGCCTTGAAAGTGTTGCAATTTTTAATTTAAGCTCACGTATAATAATATTATATAATTCAAGCAAGGATTGCATTAATGTTTAAATTAGTCACCTAAAAAATGTGTTGTCTACGTACTTTTAGGACATACCACGTTGAACTTAAAAAAAATCATCATTAACATCTACATGCTGATCATATATAACAATGTCTTTGCAATTTGATGTTTTGCTATTTAAGTAACCTGTGATTAACAGCATACCTTTATTCTACATATTGTTCTACGTAGTGTTCTAGCATTTAAAAGAGTGTATGGTCATTTTAGTTTGAAATTCGAGAATTGTGGATGTAAATGGCACATACATACAAGGTTATCGATATTGAACATTGTTTAGTCAGTCATTTCTTAGACATATAACATCACTTCGTATCGTATTACCACAAATATTTCCTTTTTAAGTTCACTTTTATAATTAATTGATAGGCCACCATTAGCCCGACCTTTGCGAATGTTGTAGGCTTTATTTATTTAAATATTTCTGGAGTTTTACAGTTTCCAATATATCACTAGATCGTAACCCTTTATAAGTTTTACAAAGTCTTGATATGCCAGTTTTCACTAAACCATTTAAACTCTATCTAACGATGTGCAGGTGTTTCTCTAGACTTCCCTATTTACCGCAAGTAATAACCGTGTATTTCCGGCGTCACTTGTCGTCGGTACGGTGTTCCGCTAATAAACAGCACGGTGGGCTCTGCGTACATCCCTAATCTCCGTTGGACGTTGAGGTCCCACGCCGTATCCTTTAAACCCCTGTCACACCAGAGTGACGTCCTTACAGCGTTCCCACAGCGTTTTAAAAATGCAGAACGCCGAGGTGCGCGCAGTGCAAACGCCAGCAACGCTGTGCAAACGCTATGGAAACGCTGTGCAATCGCCTAGAACGCCATGCGGCGGCGTTTATTTTGAGCATGCTAAAAACAAACGCCGCGGCTTGGTGTTTCCACAGCGTGTTAGACAGCACGCTGAGGCAACGCTGTGGGGTCTTCTAGAGCGCCGTGGGCGCGTTGTAAGCGCGCCTCGTGCACGCTGTAAAGACGCCGTGTAAATTCTGCATTTGGAGTAGGCGTTTGCAATGCATTTTGATAATAAAACAAATAATCATAAAATTTATTAAAATATATAAAGTATTTATTATAACAGATGAAAATGGTTTAAGTTTCATTTAAACTAGCAAAACTTAAAACTTGATCATACTAGTAGTTTGTCTTTTATTTCAATAATAAGCTGTTAATAAGCTTACTATGTTTGCAAAATAGGGTTACTCAAAATAAAATAAAAATAGGTAAAAAGTCTTAAACGCTAAAACCGCCGGAAGGATGCTGTGTGCACTCCGTGAGAACGCTGTGTGCGAGCCGTGAGCGCACCGTGTGCGCGCCGTGAAAACGCTGCAGCAACTGCTTGCGCGCTCTGAAAACGTTATGGACGCTGTAAAGACGCTGTGGGAACGTCGTGTGGACGCTGTAGGGACGCTGTGTACGCGCTTAAACTGGCAAATTTGATATTTTAGGCGTATTCCGCGGCGATCCCACAGCGCGCTGACATGTTTTTAGAACGCTGTACAAACGCTGTGGCATCGCCGTTTGGTGTGACAGGGGCTTTAGCTCACAGTGCTTGGGGGCGTTTTGCGACCTCCGACATAACATGTTCGCGTCATTGGTAATAGTGAAGATCACTACTACGGATCTTGGCTTTTGAGTGTTGGGCCCAGGGTTGGCCGGTATCCTGTGTGCACGTTTAAACGTGATGGATGTTGAGTACAGGTAGATGCCGAGCATTGTTTTCAAGATGTAGTATATTATCTTATCTTTTAGAGAAGTTTTTCCTCTTGTAGTGTATTCATTAAGCAACGAAAAGTGTTGCACCACTCGTCTTAGTTTTCAACCTTTTTACCTATATACTTGCACGTGCTAAACACGATTAAGTGCCTACATATGACAGTTTGGATAAAGTGATAATATATTCTATTATTCACCAGATAATGGAACTTAAATGAGTGAGAAGGGACCTTTATCCACACCTGTCAAACTGAGATAGGACTAATTGTCTACTTTGTCAAAAATAGGATGGGACCAAAAGTCCAGTCTGGTAAAACTATATGGGACCAAAAGTCCACCCATGTAAAAAATGGCATGGGATCAATTGTCCATGGGATCAATTGTCCTACAATCGTTTTCAACTTCTGTTTTTTCTTTTGTCTAGGGATGTGACTATAGTCTCTAAGTCATACATTTTTGTATTGATCAGTGTTAAGTTTGTTCAATTTTGTTGATACAGGGGAGAACCGATTTGAGTTGTTTAATATTCAATAATTTCAGATACCCAGTACGGTACGTTACTTTAAGAGGGTGGATGCTATTGGGCGGCAAACTGTAAATGGGCGTAGCAGGATACAGTACCCAGATATGAAGCTCTGTTGGGTCTGTTGGGTGTTAATTCCAAAAGATTGAGGGGTATATTTTATAGGTGTCTCTATACTGCCATATTGTTCGCTTGGTGTTTTCTTTGTTAGTGTTTTGTGATATTGTTAATGCACATGCTTAATTTCTTTATTTTTGTCATTTCATCCGTCCAACAGAACCGGTTTCTCAACTCTGACTACCATTTTCGAGGTCACCGTCACTATTGACCACCTGGCATTCCAACGACTAATTGGCTTTTCTACCGCTTTCCCATTGACTTTGACTTTGTGCGCATCTATGTAGTCATCTTGGTTTTAGTTTAAATGTTGTCTATATTTACACATTTTGACCTAGAAAATCACAATATATGTATCGATTTTTTCACGACCTGTTGCCTCAGGGTGTTAAAGCATTTTTAGTAATTGTTGGTATTATGCAGATACTTATTTTAAGTGAAGTTCGGTTGAGGGTTGCGTGAACGCCGAAGACAATTCGCCTGTGAGTTGACAAAATCGTAAAACATCGTTACATGATAATATGGTTTCTATCTATCTGCGAAATTTACCGGAAAATATATCCTTTTACGGATAGATTGGCCCCAATCGCGTGCACAAACACAATTACAAATTGGAGAGTAACTGACATCCGCGGTTACGTCGCTTGAAGTTTGGCAATAATAAAAGTCACAGAAATGTGATTAAATTAAATGGCCGAATATTAAAAAACAAACTACATTACTTCAAAACTTGTGTACGGATATTCTTAACAGAAAATATATGATGGGTTGGCCAAATTTAAAAAAACAGTGATCGAACATTAAAAAGAAAAACATGAACTTATGTATGGATTAGTACAAGTTGGTGATACTCAGGACCGCTAAATTCTAAAATTCGATTTCTGCTTTGTAGCGAATATTTGTAACTCTTCGACGCGGTATCCGGACATTTTCCTCCCGTATTTTTACCCATCCCGGACAATTCCTTTCACGTCATTTTTCTACCACGGATAAATTCCTTTGTGTCATATTGACACCCGGAGAATTGCCCGTCTTCATTCACAAAATTATCTTGACACTGTATGACGCTCGATGAAAAAGAAAATACTAAAAAACGTTCATTTTCTTTTTGTTGTAAAATGTTTGATGTTATTGTAAATGTGTAATGCTAAGCTAATATATGATTTCTTGTGAAACATGGATGGCGATTATTATGCCCTCCCCCAATATCCATGCAGACCAAATTCTTTAAATGCCACTAGCTATGGGCTTATTAGTACATTAAGCCGCAAGCTGCTAGTATTGTATATCTAAAGGATATCTAAAACTTTAAAACTAAAATCATTGTTGTTTACAGATATATGATGGTGGGGACGAAAGTTCCCCCCTCTTGCACACAATCAGCGGCATCACTCATCCTGGATGTGTGGTATCCAGTACCAATCAAATGTTCCTTAACTTTGTCACTGACTTCAGTATAGGCTACAGCGGATATAACGTGTCATACCGTGCCGTTCAAAGTAAGTTTTTGTGAATATAAATAGAAGATATATTCAAAGAAGCATTGTTGCAATCAAAGCCGCCGATTTTATGTTTAGGGCACTACAACAAAATTAATTTAAAACATAATGACAATACCATTAACATATTATATATGTGTTATATATTAACCTATTATAGGCTCTACCTACCCCAACTAACTTTATTTATATATTCACTATTTAAAACAACAATTAATTAACAACTCATTACAATTGATATTATTAAAATATATTTACATACGTACCGAGTAACACACATGATTGTATTTCTTGTATTTGCAGAGTTTGAATAGTGCTTGAAATATTATTTTCATGTGCGATTACATTTACAAAGTAAATTAATTTATAATACCGTCTAATTTAGCACTGGAAGTGTGTGGGTTCCCGCCCGATATCGGCAACGGCACGTACACACAGACCCATGGAAACGTTTACGGCTCAGTGACGACGTACGCATGTAACCTAGGATGGTACCTGATCGGAACGGCCACAGTGACGTGCTGCGACGATAGTGTGTGGGTCGGGGACATTCCGTACTGCTTCGGTGAGATGAATTGTAAATACATCTGAGTTCCCCTTTCACAGGAAATATGAACATAGCAACACAACGTATGTTTGTAAAATTAATATAGTTGTGTACAGCTGCTCCTCTAGAACTAGACTGAATTTTTCTTAATTACCTGAGACGAATCTCTTTTGAATGTACTGTCTGCATACCGTCTGTCAATTTGAGGGTAATAAAGAGTAATTGAATAAAATTATAAAATACAAACACAGTTTTTTTTTATTTGAACTGAAACAACAGTTGATTTTAATCACTCTGGGACCATTGTATTTTTCCGTGTGTTAAGTTCGTACATGTTTATACGGTTTTAAATATTGCAGTAAAATGTTTTTGACAAAAGATATATATAAGAAAAGCACACTATTCCATTTTAATAACACACTCAATAATTTAATAACATCAATATTGTATAATTAGAAATGTTTGACGTTTTAAGAGTTGCTCCAGCTCCAATTATTATTTTAGTTGACCCTTTTATTCCCCGACAAGAGCTACATGAACTGAGGATAAAACATGTGTTTTTTCAGATTGTAGCAGTGATAACATCGCGCCATCAGGATATGTGTCTTCACCCGGGTATCCAGCTACATACCCCATTAACCTGAACTGCAGGCATTACATTGAGGTCCCCGAAAACTACTCTGTTAAAATAGAAATTCAGGATTTTGTGACTGAGGCAACCTATGACTATCTGTGTGTAAGTATTTAAAGACTACTGTATATCGTATCAGTGACAGAACATATTACGCTATGGTATTACATTAAAAGCATTACGAATGTTTTGCTTAAAAATGTCACCGCGAAACACGCTTCAAAAACATTTTCTACTCGCTAAACTTATTGTGTTATAGAATATTTATTCATTGCCAGTTTGATCTAGAAGTAACTCTTTTTAAATTGTATCACATTATGTAGTTTTTCTAGACCTCTATGATCATACGAGATTGTAGATTGTATTTGATTGTTGCAAATGAAAATAGAGTTCCGCCAGTGGTGTGGTATATTTAATTTCTATTGATGAACAACTTCAATAAGAGAAAGACTGCTATTTCCCCCCATGCAGAGTGTGCTTTTTGAGGACATTCATCTTTTCTCAGATTAAGTGACTTACCACATGCTCACCTTCTGCTATATAATAAATATATAAATAACACATGGCAGTGAGGGTGACGGTACAGATTATCAACCAGAGGAAAATCATATCAACCGAGGCGTTAGCCGAGGTTGATATTATTTTTTAAGGGTTGATCATCTGTACCGTCACCCTCACTGCCATGTGTTATTTGTTTTATTATACCGAACAAAACTGTAACATGTAAATATTGTTTTACAAGAAATAAAAACCGCTTGTGCCATTATTATTCCTGGGCTATTATTACGGAAATGCCCCCACTGTACCAGTTATTTAACTGTCTAATACACACGTTCATTTGGGGTTCTAACTAATTTTCTTTCTAGATAACTTAATCAACACTTTAGAAAC
>Ga0224511_10003436_pt1 | contig 11400 bp, 5 predicted proteins | sample SF_May12_sed_USG_2_FD_169988 | JGI IMG/M metagenome (GOLD analysis project Ga0224511, IMG submission 169988) | Sediment microbial communities from San Francisco Bay, California, United States - SF_May12_sed_USGS_8_1 | ecosystem: Environmental > Aquatic > Marine > Sediment | place: USA...
ACGAATAATTCATTAAGACGAAGTAAAAGTTCGGTCTCGAATCGAGTCCTTCTTATTTTAACTAAAATTCAGTTGTTTAAGTCGAAGTATCTATGTCGAACTTTTTATGTGTCGAAGCATAATTTGCGGTCCCGAGGTGGCGTTTTCTTCATAAAATCAAATGTCGAACCGCTGTTTCTCAGTTTTCGCACCTATCAACACAGACCGTGGAGGTTGAGCTTTGAGATTATTGCGTCACAATAGAATGTAGCTTCACACCAATCTCGCGCTTACCGCATGTTATTTGTAAACGCTAATCGTCGTAATTAGTGACAGTTTTAAGCAATCTTAAACAATCTGATATAAATAATCATGCTTTTATTTGAGTGATCGACTTAATTTTTATTGCATAATTATGGTATAAAATCAAACGTTTTTAAGCAATCATCGTCAGTTCGGCATCACGTCAACTGACTCACTGTGCTTCACAAATTTAATCATATTCGATATTGTCATCACGTTATTATTTTATTAACGTAGAAAGAAAATGAATGGTTTTTTCATAACGTATATAAGATATCGAATTATCATATATATTTATGCGTCAAAGACGATAACCTGCTTAAAATATTTTATTTGTTTACGCATTTTATCGTTTTATTATATATTATTAAATGAACGAAATAAGTAATGGTAACATGGTAAAAGGATGCTTGAAGGTAAGCATTTTTTTAAACTTATATTTTGCCAAACTGTTTCACTCCCCATAATGCCCAATTGGTTATCTCGAACCATTCCTATGTCGAAGTATTTTTCTGGGTCCCGACCACTTCGACATAACGAAGTTCAGATGTAGATGTATGTAACCAAAACCAGTTTTTATATGTTAAAAACTATTTATAGATGGATTTATTAGTGAAAATCAATACAATTTAGCCGTTTTTATAGATTTCTTTGGTAATCATGTATAAATAGTAGTGTAACTTTCGTTTATTAAACTGATGAAAGGGAAAGCCCTCAGGAAGCATAGCCTGCACGAGAAAACAGCAGCCTCGGTTTTATTGAATTAAACATACAGTCTGTTTTTAAGGTAAGTATCATATATTATAATCTTACATGAAATATTCTGACATATTGCACCTGTTTCATGATTGATTTTCACATTTATTCTTAAGCATGGTTCGTGTTTACCTACCGTTAGGCTTTTAAATACTTTACTAAATACTTTAAGCCTCAAAGCAGTCCATTGAGGAATGATAGGCACCATGTTCAACCGAAAGCGAGCTCCACTCCTAAAATGAATTAAGCTAAAAAGACTAAACCTACTAAATTGAAACCGGAAAAAAGACTAACAATCTTTAATATTAACTGTCGTTCTGTCAATAATACGATTCTTGAACTCCACCAAGTTATAGATCAAGTACAACCTGATATCATATGCCTCACAGAAACATGGTTAAAACCTGATATTCACACAGCGGAAATATTTCCATGTCACCTTGGTTACCAAATATACAGAGACGAAAGAACATCAGGCAAGGGCGGAGGTGTCCTTCTTGCAGTCGCAAACAAGTGAGGAACAACCAGAACTTAAGCTTGATTGCAACATAATATGGTCAAAAATCTCAATCACAGGCATAAAAGACATTTACATTCTACAAACCACATGAACACGACGAACACCCACTGAAAGAATTATGATCATCAGTAAGAAAAATTCCACAAAACAGTCACAAATGGATTCTTGGAGATTTTAATCTCCCAGACATGAACTGGTCAGATTCAAAGAACTGTATGACACTTTCAATGAAAACATGATTAATCACAATCGCGAACAAATGGTCAAAATCCCCACCCGAAACAACAACACCTAGATTTATTTCTCACCAACATACCAAGTCAAGTTCATGAAACCACAACGTTACCAGGATTAGGCACATCAGATCGCGATATAGTATTTCACGAAATCAAGGTCAAACGGGGCCGCATGAAGCAAATCCCCAGACAGGTCAAATCATACAAGAATGCTAATTGGTCTGACTTTAAGAAAGACTTGGCCATCTTCACTAACACATTCACAGCACACAAACACAAAGACCTAAACCACCTTTGGGACATGTTTAAAGCTGAAATCAACCGGTTATCCACCCTACACATACCAACAAGACAAATCAAAAGTAGAGCGGATTTACCATGGGTCACACACGAAATAGTCAAACACATAAGAACAAGAGACACACTTTACACAAAACTAAAACGGTGATGTTCACACAAAAGTCACTACACTGAAAAGTTCAAACAACTTAAGTCAACCATACAAAAACAGATTAGAAATTATAAGTTGATATCGTTGGTATCTGTTACGATGGAGTGTAAAAGCTTAATAGTAACTGGTATATTGACTTTAAAATACAAAGCTCAGTGTAGACTGTAGAATCATATTGTGACTGGTTTTAATAGCATTATACTACTTTTTAAGTGTACTCAAAACATTTTTTTTTTCAAATATGATATATGTATGTCAAATACCAACCAGAATGTAGTTAACAGTACAGTTATTATCACAAAAGTGCCTAATGTCATTATTTCTAACATTTGATTATAAATTTTAATGAACTATAGAATCCGGATCCGAAATTCTGCATTTGGATTCTGATCCGGAACCGAAAACAGTTTTGGATTTGTTACAGCCCTAGTATTAATAGTAATGCAATAACTCTTCATCACCATTATCGTCATCAACATCAACATCATCATCATCATCTTCATTATCATCCTCATCATCATCATCATCATCATAATCATCATCATCATCACTATCATCATCAAAAATTAATTATTTTTCGACTATAGCCATTCGGTCTATTCAAAGGGAATTTTCTAAAGCCTGACGGAAATTTACACAGCCCGATATATTTGTTGTAGTCATAATTCATAAAAACATATTAGAAATGCGTTTAATTGCAGTATTTATTTATTTTTTGATGTAACATTTTACGAACAAATAACTTTACAACCAGTGTTCATGTAAATTGTTACATTGTTTAGATGTTTACTCCAAATTTTATATCGAACAGTCGGGCTTTTTTCTATACAATCTAATCGACCGACCGGCCGTTTACTCGACTCGGGCTTCGGGCTTATAGACTAATTCACAGAGTGATCATCATCATTTATATATTTAATTAGTTCAATTGCCATTAAAATTAGATTAAGTTTTACTGATTATTAACGTTACCCTGACCTGTAAATACATGGTGGGTGATAGCGTCTCGTTGTCCAATGGGCACCACGCTCCCGACACCATTGTTTTGTCCAGTCGAACTTGTGTTCCATTGTTGGAATCCCACTCACTTAATGCCGTTATCTGGTTGTCCGGTATAGGCTGTGGTCCGTTTACTAATGGCACTTCCGAAGAACATGTCGGAGCTAGCAAAACAATAAGACGGTATATCTTTGCTTATCTGGCGCTGTGGAGGTTAGGTCACGAAAATTAATGACTAGGTCTTGGACATTTGGAATTTGACGAAAACATGGGAACTAGAGAAATATAAATAAAAATACTGTTGAATAATTAAATGTTAATTTTTAATGCAATTGAATATAATGGATATAATCATTTTAATAAAGGGATGGGATTTCCTTAGTCTTACAGGATAAACACATGTTTAACTGAAAACTAGTTTTATCTTTCTAAAGGTGTTATAACACAATTTGCTTATGTTTCACATTGGACCAATATGTAATAGATGTAAATGTAAAATATAAACAGTACGACATGCACATCAAACTATAATACAAAAAGTAAAGATGCATTTAAAAATATATATCTTGCGAGAAAAATGACTTTTAAGATATATGCTTTATTGATAAAATGTCCGTCAGTGTTCAAACACATGCACGTGACTCATAAAGCCAAAGTTCGAACTTTGATGTACATTTATGTTGGTGTTTGAGGTGTGACGCATCTCTGACAGAGACAATTTGCATTTGATAAGCACGTACATATATGTACCTTGCGGTGTGACAAGAGGTTCTTGATGATAGATGATGCCATTTAAGTAATCCCCAATGCATCCTAAGACTTCCATCCGCAGGCAAGGGGCTGTGAACCAGCCAATCGGATACAGGCGGATGCACAGGGCGACTACAGGCGTCGGAAGCCTGTTCTCAACGACTGTATTTCGGTCTGTGTTTGCGATAAACGTCTGGTAATCATAAAGTATAAAATTTATACAAATAAACGAATCGACTTATATCAAGAACAACCTACAGATACTAATATTTAAACACACACTATGTTCGAAAACAGGCCGTAAACTTACATTTCATCATATGCGCATACTATTCGCGATTGTATTTGCAAGGTTACTCTCCCGTTTATGTTTTGTGTTGTGATCGTTTGGACAAACATGCTTCCTAAATAGGAGTGTGTATGTAAACTATACACAGTTTGAATATCACATATTTTAGTTCATTGTTGTTTTAAGATTTTTTAAAGCGATAAAAGAAGAACAGCTGAAATAAACATAAAGCATATTACTGGGTTTCTATGTAAGAGTACAAGGACACATTCCCATCCTGATGCTCGTGTTTGTGTCAGAAGTACAGATAATATTTGTTTCAATTACATATTAAAATGTATTGGTTAAGACTCATTAATTATGAATTAGTTCATGCTGGCAACAATGATTTAGTTAACATAACTCATACACTTTCATTTTGTTTTCTCTTTTTGTAATGAATGTGGACATTTTCAAAAACGTGACGTACAGTTTTAACATTTTCTTTAAAACATAATTATCTTAAGCGATGACTTCTTCCTATGACACATACAGGTGCAGCCAAGCGTAAAACGTCTAAAAATGTGTAATGTGTAACATGTTTCGTACATGATTGTTACCATCGACGTTCAACAGGCTTTGGAAGGTGTCGCAGTCCTGACTGTACTCAAGGCGAAATGACTCAACCCAATGATCGTTGTTTGCCCGGCCTTTGGTTTGTATCGCAAACACAGTGCTAACGTAACTAAATCGAACCTATAAATGTAAAAGAAATCTCATCCTGATCTTGTCACAATAGTAGCCATTAAATGATGCGTTAAAGTAGGAAAACGCATTGTCAACAATCTACATTATAGTCATCAGCATCACCTTCATCAACAACAGAAGCAGCAGCAGGAAGGTTATTAAAATCAGTATTGTTTTTTTATTTCATGAACTGTTTCATCCATTTTGATTTTTAAAATCAAATAACTTTAAGTATTGTATTAACAAAGGAATGTTCACAAGTTAAACAGTCTCCAAAAATGCGGTAAAATGTACTGCACAATAACATGCAAACTGACCTGCATATACATGTTAGGTGGGTAGACATTTATCTCTGAATCCGTTGGGCACCATGCTGTTGTGCCGTCAAGTCGAGCTTGATTTGTATTGACGGTCCAGTGCTGTACGCTAGTGACTGTGATATATGAAGTCGGAGTACGGACTGGCCCGTTTACTAATGGTATTTCTGAGGGACAAGTCGGTGCTGAGAGAGAATAAACATTATTTTTAGTAATTGCTTAGTATGTCGTCTGCTACACATTATTTATTTTTTATTTGCAACGCTGTTTTGAAACAGTTATCCAAACATGAGACTTGTTTAGTTTTAAACTCTTTTTCTAAGAGACATAAATTCTTAAATAATATTAAGTTTTACACAAGATACTTATACGTACAAAAATCTAGTAAATGTCCCCCGTTTGTGATTTGGTGACCAATTACCATTTATGAAAATGATTTTTTTCCATTACATTTTACCATTTCTATTAACGTATTTTGAATATACAACTGACAAACATCTTAAAACAAGGACTAAACATGATAAATATAGTGAACCTTGTATACATTTGAAATTCAAAACCGGTGCGAGACATAACTTACTTGTTTTATAAAGTTCAAATTACCAGACAAAAACGGATATGACAGTCATACACCATACCTTCATAGAATTGTACAACACCCGAGGCATTGAAATTGCATCCAATGACTTCCATCCGCAAGCAAGGAAATGCAGTCCAGGTAAGAGGAATCAGACGAATGCATAATGCGACAACAGGTATCGAGAGTCTGTTCTCAACCACTGTACTTCTATCTGTGTTTCCTGAAAATTCCTGGTTAACAACACAATAATGAAAACTCATTGACTGTAATGTGTTAAGAAACAAGGGATATACGTTGTACACTAGGCTATCTATTGTACAAAATGTGTAAGATAGGTATATATACTTTTTCAAACACATCCAACGTTTGAGTTGTTCTAATGAATGCAAACATAGTCAGGGCCAGTGTCTTCCAATTTGCGGCCAAAGTGAGTCAAATGACCTATTTTATGAGGATAATACTTTTGTAATATATCGATCGATATGGACTCATTTTAATGATTTTTAATATAAAATAATTATTTTAATCTTTTTTTGCAATCAAGTTTTCAGACGTCCTCAAAATAACATAATTTGTACATTGTATTTGTACTGTTCCGTCTTATAAATTCAGTATTAGTTTTTAAAACGTTATTAGTTATTCTTAAATCTTATGCGATCGTTATTTATAGAATCATGTTAATGGTACATGGTAGGTATAGAATTTGTCATCGTGTAACGCGTTGTCGTTGTAAAGCGCAAATATCGAAATATGTTAAGTTTCACATGCGCGTCTTGTGCAATGTTAAAGTTTTTTCTAGAAACATTTTCTGAGATAATAATACGTCTGAACAAACACTATAAGTACATGTAGCGCGTTTGAGAGTAAAGAAAAGTAAGAGGATTGTTAACTAATTCTGCATAAAGGAGGTGTAGCAGCCATGAGGTATATTCGGTTTTTGATCTTTTATAATATTTTCATTAGTTGTTATAAACACGTTTTATTTATAATTTATATTTAGGGCATTTTTCAGATCTTTCGTAAACATTTTACCATGATTGTGTTGTATGACAAGTAATATATATTTGTCTAACTGTTATCATTGAGTTCGACAGTGTCAGCGGGACTAGTGTGAGTTATTGTTGTTACGCAACCTGACGCGATTGCTACTCAATGTAGTTTTAAACACTTTATTTAAAAAATTAAACTTAATAGCACATTGTTAATCGTCCGGATAATACTGATTCCATATGTTAGTTTAATGTTGCAATATCTGTTGCAGTGCAAAACCCAAGTTTGAGGTAAAGTAGTATAATTGGAACGTTTCCAAGTTCAAACGATGTTTTATAAAACAATAACCTATTACATTCAACTATTATTGAAAATTTGGCATGATCTTGTACAACAATACAAATATAGTTATTAAAACATTGAGCCAGTGTATGCTTTTCTACAATTATTAGTTTACCAAATATGCTATACCATCAATGCGCCGTAGAGGAAATATTGCGTCAGTGATTCTTTATGTAATACATTGCCACAGAAGAGTATCTTACAATTCAAAAATGGGCACACACAACATTATTATGTATTCTGGTAATGAACATGTTCATGAATGAAAACAAGTAACAGTTATCCTCGTACCTGAGTGTTTCCACTAACGTCCGATACACTGCTAAAGTTTGCACAGTCTTGACTGTATTCAAGGCGAAACGTATTTATCCATCGATCCATGTTGCCGCCACCTTGAGATTGTATTGCAAACACTGTACTAACGTTAATAAATCGAACCTGAAAACAGTTAAAAGTCATTGAGTCTTGATGATTTGGCCCGAAATTATACATGAATTGTTACAGGGTCAGGTTTAATATTATCATCATCTTTAATTTATCATCATCATCATCATCATCATAATCATCATCAACATCATCATCATCATCATCATCATCATCATCATCATCATCATCATCATCATCATCATCATCATCATCATCATCATTATCATCATCATCATCCCCCTCCTCCTTCTCCTCCTCCTCCTCATCATCATTATTAACAACAACAACACGAACAACAACAACAACAACAACAACAACAACAACACCAGCAACATCATCATCATCCACGCACAATTATAAATAGAATTACGTTTACTAAATGTTTATGAGTTTATTACACTTACCTGTATATACATGGCGGGCGATAACGTCTCGTTGTCCAACGGGCACCACGCTCCCGACACCATTGTTTTGTGCAGTCGAACTTGTGTTCCATTGTTGGGATCCCACTCACTTGATGCCGTTATCTGGTTGTTCGGTATAGGTACTGGTCCGTTTACTAATGGTATTTCCGAAGGACACGTCGGTGCTAATAAAACAAAGACAATAAATGTGTTAATTAGAATAAAAATTATAACATTGCTAGAATTGAATTCGACCTTATAGGAAACAGCATTTTACTGGCACACATTCCACGTGAAATATAAAGCCAACTTTTAAAATATAAAAAACACCAGCACTTTGAATTTACTGAAATATACCGGAATCTAGATGTTAACGAATGCAAATACTTAATTTATAAAGGTGTTAAAATCGCTACACATATCTGACAGAGACAATGTTGCGCGTGATATACCTTGCGACATGACAATAGGTTCTTGATGATATATAATACTAGTAGAGTTATCACGAATGCACCCCAGTATTTCCATCCGCAGGCAAGGGAGTGTAAACCAGCCGAGTGGATACAGGCGAATGCACAGGGCGACTATAGGCGTCGGGAGCCTGTTTTCAACGACTGTATTTCGGTCTTTGTTGGCGATAAACGTCTGGTAACCAAAAGAGAAACATTATAAAAATAACTGACTTTTTCTCGTAAATATATAGGTTTCGCGAATGTTTGCTAAACATGTAACCAATTAATGCGTAACTATGTGAACAATGAGAAAAGAATACATATAAGGCTTTACTTTGTGAATTTTAGGGTTTTAAAAAAAGACTAACAAATGCATATTAACGTTGAACATTTTAATTGTTTGGCGATGCGAACATTTGCTCCAACATCGTCCAAAATGTCAAGTAGCCAAGGGACGCGATTGCAACGCATCACCTAGAGGGTCATACTGCGGCAATCAGTTTTAACATGCACAATGATTACGTAGCGGCTTTGCGATTGCACAGAGCGCTCAATGGGGATAATGTGAGAACGCTATACGGTATTTTACAAGAGTGCTAAAAGCGTGCGCGCTATGAGGACTCTGTGCAAATCATGTACGTAAAAGGCATTTGCAATAATTTTTCATTATCATACAGGTCATCGTAAAATGTACCATTTGTAACATTTATGTTATAATAAAAGCGAATAAAATCTTTATTTATGGTCAAAACATCTACAACTCGGTCATAGATCATCATTAAATTTAATAATTAGCTGTTAAACAATAATATATTTCGGCTAAAATACATAATTATAACATATATTTGATGTACCAAACATGATGCCAGTTCTTGATTTATTTAAATCGTACAAGCGTATTGGCCGTTGTAAAGCCACTATGTGAATGTCGTGTGGACGCCTAAGTGTCGCTTTGATGACGTTGTGTTTGCGCTGTAACGGTTATATTTAATATTTTTAAGGCATCGCACCGACATATTTTCTGTGCAAAGTGCTAGCGCCGTAGCATCGCTGGCTGGTGTGACTTGCCCTTTGCTGTACAGAACATCCATTCAGTAGCATTTAAATATGCCTTAATATTCAAAGACTCTCCATTCGTTAGTTTCTTATACTGTCAATGCAGTAACATTCTTTTGCAGATACATTATATCACACAATTAGCTTAATTTAGCGATACACTCGACTTCATCAATTGACGAACTGAATACAACACCGATTTGTTTTCTAACATTTTGTGAAAGGTGCGCGAAGTTAACATGATATCCAGTAAATAAACAACGTATATGTTTTTAGATGTCTAAACTATCACAAACTTACATAAATATTCAGTAACTGCCATGCGCAATAAATAAATGCTAATAATTACGGCATTTTAATGGTATTTTTGTGTTTTGAAATTTGTATTACTAAACAGAAAAATGGTGCATACATGGTTGATTCCATCGACGTTCAATAGGCTGTAAAAGGAGACACAATCCTGACTGTATTCTAGACGAAAGGACTCAATCCATTGATTATAACTGGGACGACCTTTGGTTTGAATCGCCAACACTGTGCTAACGTTCCAGAATTTAACCTAAAACAGTTGACATTATATTGTTCTAGACATTGGAAAGAAATTATGCTTACAATAAAATAAATGAAATACTTTTCTTTGGATAGTGTGCGTTAACAAGGGAAAACACAATTACTTCCAAATAAGCAAGATAACATGAAATGTCTATACTATTTGACACTAACCTCTATGTACATGTTTGGTGGGAAGAAACTGGTCTCCAAATCCGTTGGGCACCATGCTGATGTGCTGTCAATTCTAGCATAATATGGCTGGACGGTATAATGTTTTACGCTCGAGGCTGTGATATGTGAGTCGGGTATAGGGGACGTTCCATTTACAAGTGGTATTTCCAAAGAACACATCGGTGCTAGGAGCAAAACAAATTAAAAACCAATATGGCCTTGCAACGTGACATTTTATATGTTGGTATGAAAAGATTCTGTCGACTGCTCAGTATTTTGGCGTATTGGGCAGCAAAACACCCTGTAAAGTTAAAATCACACCGACGGCTTCTACATGTAACATAAAATGGCGACCCCGACTTGACTTTCCAAATAAGCGCTATTAACGATCTATCCCACGTCTGTATACTTTCATATCAGCAATTTACGCGTGTAAAACATAAATTAATTCGCTAAGTAGGTTCAACGATGATCTTTGTGAACTCATTTTAAAGAGGAGGTTTAGGTCAATTATGTGCACTGAAATTGTTCAAACAACGAGAAATTATGTTGAAATAAAATAAGTAAAATATTGTTAAGTTTTTTGAAGAGTACCATTTTTGTCACAATAAAATTTTGTAATAATTAATCATTTATTTGCCAAACCAATAGATTTTACGCGGTCAAGCAGAACTCAAAATATCCTAAAAAAAGTAAAATATACTTTTCACACTAAGCCGTATTGAACTTTATGCACGGAGGATTTCCTAAACGGAGGACGTCTTAGGGTGTAATATGTGAAACATCAATAGTTGGTTCAAAATACAAATAAGTTTCAGTTGAAACTGACCTTTATTGTTTTAATCCTACGTTTACTTTCGAACCAAAAATGATTTGTCTTACTTTGCGTTAAGTCTACCGTCTAAACGTAATATAATTATTTTAATAGTTTCTGATTGAATCAAGTCCGTATCTAACCACGCTAAAAGCGTTTCTATGTGTCATTAACTATCTATAAATAAAACTTCCTTTTAAAAGGAATGGCTTGCCATGTTGTGAAGATGAGCCAGGCTCTGAGAAAATCACCCTCAAGTGAAAAAGTAGTATATGAATATTTTGATA
>Ga0224511_10003437_pt1 | contig 11400 bp, 10 predicted proteins | sample SF_May12_sed_USG_2_FD_169988 | JGI IMG/M metagenome (GOLD analysis project Ga0224511, IMG submission 169988) | Sediment microbial communities from San Francisco Bay, California, United States - SF_May12_sed_USGS_8_1 | ecosystem: Environmental > Aquatic > Marine > Sediment | place: USA...
CACTATCTTTTAATCCAACATATCCAGGCTCACCATGACTAGATGATTTAAATTGGATTTTATGCACCACGATACTAACCGGTTTAGTTGCCCAGGCCCCAGTGAACGCTGTGCCAGAGTCTTCCTGGGTCACACGAGCCACCATAGCCTGACAGCTTCGGTCTTCTTTCGGCCCGCAGTCACAGAAGAAGCTCCCTACCAATTACAGAGTGATGTCAGGTCAACGAGTTAGTGATTATTTATTTTAATTTATTTACATCTAACTAATGCTTTGATACACATGGGTACTAGACTCTGAGTTACTCACCCAACAACAAATTTAGGTACATAGACCTCTTCCAAATCCGCCAATCGGCCATTCAGCTGGTCAGCCAACCAGTCTGCCAGTCGTCGGTCAGTCAGTCGGCCAGTCATCGGTCAGTCCGTCGGCCAGCCATCGGTAAGTCACCTGGCCAGTCATCGGTCAGTCAGTCAACCAGTCATTGGTCAGTCAGTCGGCCAGTCATCGGTCAGTCAGCCGACCAGTCATCGATCAGTCAGCCAGTCATCGGTCAGTCAGTTGCCCAGTCAGTATTTGCTGTCTTACTTTTAAGCAAATGACCACTGACAGAAGCCAAAGTGACACTGTTCCACGGCCTTAAGAGGCACACATGTGGCATCAGTGTTACCGATATTTTTTAGATGTCTTACCAAACTTGGCATAGGAAACATCGTGATCCTTATGGCAAACCTTGACACAGACTGAGCACACTCCGACTCCATCTATCATCTTGCATGTGTAGCAGTGATACCTGTAACCGCGGATAAGCAGTCAAACTCTGCATCTCTTTACATATTATGAGCCATTCACATCTGCGCTGGCCATCACCATAAGCATCTACTTTGGTTTCATAATACGCATTCAATTCCCGACCCTAACCAGTAAAATACAGAACTACAGAAGAAAGGCCGCAAACGTGTAGTCTGTCAGAAAAAAAGCTCTTGCAATATATCTCACAGAGGCCCTTGATCACTGTGCAAAAGGTTGACTAAAGAATCTCTTACCAATGCTGCTCCTTGAAGTCCCTTTGTGTTTGTGTGAATGTGCACAGCAAGGAGTCCAAGCTCTTTGGTTCCACTCGGTCACCTTCTTCTTCATTATCAGTGTTGGTGTCCTCCAACCAGCTCGCAGTTTCGACGTTCTCCAGCGGTCTGGAAATCATGCAAAATTAATAAAAAATACTTGTTTTTCCCTCGTATGATGTCTTCGGTGTTATGGTGAAGCTGTCGCGTTTAAATAATTGTTCATCAGTTATGGCTTAATATGGAACACCACGTGAGTGTCAGTATCAATGCTCCACCTCATAGTGAGGGTCAGTATCAATGCTCCACCTCATAGTGAGGCTTGCCGTTGCTTTGAGCTAGGATAAGAGGAGCCTATTGTGACCGTAGTTGAACCATTGCGATTGCAAGTCCAGAGTTCGCTACGCTATGCCACTATCCCAGTATAACCAAAGATTCTACCAAAATAGGACACAATCTTTAGTTTGTATAAGAATGCAAACTGGCCGGTTAACTGATCAGTGCGCACGCGCTGGGCTCAACGGCACTAGAGCCCTCACCTCGACATGCAACTCAACAGCGGTTAGTTCCGTTGTTCATACGTGTATTTATAACAAGCTCTTTGCGTGTAGACTTTTATCTATAGCAACATATCCCGGTTCCGGTTTTGATCAGACGGCACAAAGACGTTGACATTATGTACGATCTAGCTGCAACGTGAATCGCGTAAAGGGATACAGTATCGTAGACCCCTGTAACTAGAGCCCCTACGGAGACCCAGCTGCATCATTCGGAAAATAAGCCTCGTGACCTATCTTGGTAGAATCTTTGGTATACCCAAGCCCATTCGTAACCCAAATGACTGCCTACCTGTCTCTCACTGCAGCCAGTACGTCATTGATATAGGCCAAGAGGCAGGATGCCAGCTCGACATAGAGTAATTGTTTGCCAGACTCGTTACTGTCGGAAAGCTTCAAGAATGGAATGCACAGGTCCAGCCAGTGCAACACTGCGCTGAACAAACGCATCACCTCTGCAATATCCAAATAATTCAGTGTGAGTCACACATACGTGGTAGGACCAGTATATTGTGTCTTAAGTTGAGTTTACACAAGCAAATATGTGATGAAAATGGCATCGAACAAGTGGGGACCAATCACTGCGCGGATCTAAACTTCCTGCTGTCAGGTTTGTCCATGACCTATATACCCGAAGACCTTTGATGTAAATAAAACCTGTGCAATCATTGATCACAGGTAGCAGTTGAACTCAAACACGGTAATGCGAGAGAACGATTTAATGCAAACCAGAGCGGTCAGTTCAAAAACAATCCCTTTTTCCTGTCCCAAGTTCCCAAGTGACCAAGAGGCAACCACAATGGATTTCCATTCATTGCAGATACCCGCCCATAATTTAACTCAATCTGGATAAGTTAGAATCATTATCAGGAGTATGGAAGTTTTTTTAAACTGGCAAGCCCATTGGACAGGTGACATACCTCCAGCTCTTGCCAGTGTAGACATGATTATCATGAGCTCCTGGAAGCCTTGTGAGTTGTGTGTGACGTGTAGAACCTGAGAGGCCACCTCAATCAATGACTGAAGGATGGCATTGGGTACAGCCTTCTCAATCAGACTATAAAATTAAAAAATAACATTACCAGACAGAAAAAGGAGTATAAAGCAGTGCGCGCATTCACACTATTCTATCAGTAAACTACCTTTGTTTGGTGCATAACTGTCTACAAATAAAGTGTCTTTGACCGCTCGGCTATGGTAAGCTCCCAATACCCAGAATATCTCAAAGTCAAAATATTTTTTCGGGACTGAATCGTTGTGAGACTTATACGAACTCCAAATTGCTACCCCTTGATTCAGCAACTCCTTTGGAATGGAAAGCTCTGACCTTATCGGTAGTCGACCATTGTCATCGACATATGTTTGTGCACCCACAGATCTGTTCATACCTATCCTCTTTCACCATATAGGAGGCAATGGTGTGCAGGAAGCAAGTGTTCCGTTCGACCTGCATCTCAAGGTCATTAGTGTCTGGTTCACCAGGGGTCGCCATAATGATCTTTTGCAACCACTCACAGAGCACCTGGCACGACAGATCAGCATTATCCCAAAATAGCATACATGTACTGCAATTAATTCATAGGGCCGACGAAACCACCAATAAGGCAGTTTAGGATTATGTATCGTTAGAAAACATTGCTTCAAGTTAAAATTGAAGTGTAAATTGATACAATGTGAGCTGTAATTCCTTGGCAATCAAGGCTATGAAACACTGCTCGCACCCTTGGTAGATTCCCTCATTCATTACGTTGGCTAACCTTTTCCCTGATCTTGGAGAGTTTGTTGAGAGATTTCAACAATGAGGCGTACGGCCCATCCGTGTCCGAGCCGACGAGACTGATGAGTTTGGTGAAGATTTTCAGAATGCGATTGATGCTGATAATGTCTGCACATCCGGGCATACCGGTTACTATCAGCAAGTCAGCTAAATCTATAAGGATGAAAAACCACTTTTCAGTGTGACAAGAACTGGTGGTCTACAGAACACCATGAAGAATACTATTCGCATGGCTGGAGGACATACACCATAGTATCAAAAAATCAGCTGGAAACCTCATTTGATGACTTTAGGAAAAGCCAAGCGTCAGGGTACGGGGTATCACGCTTTTCAAGCTCCAGTGCGGCCGGACACCAACCAGGAGTTTTAGCTCCCACATAGTTTCTTGCTCCAAACACTTCAGAACAAGCCTCAGGCATGAGAGTTACATTAAATAGGACGTCCAGCATCCACATCGAACAAAAACGAATGTTTATGCCTGGCTTCAATGCGGAAGTGAGTTTTGTTCTGAATGGACTGGCGATCTACAGTTCAAGTCAGACCATGTTACGGTATAAAACAAAACAGTCGGCATGAGCACCAAGTTATAGTTTAGGAGGTTGATGTTCGACCTACCGGCTTTGGTGTAGAAATCAGCGAGCCATTGTGTGAGCTGCTTATCTTCCAGGCAAGACTGCACAAAGAAGGAGAAGGTCTGGACGAGCTCTACAGTACTCTTGGCGCTCAGCGAATCGGCCAGCTCGTGGAGGCTCAGCATAATCGAGTGCCATCGTCGCATCACATACTGATACTGCAGCTCTTTCACCTGCGTCACCGAGGTTAGACCGTAATGTCAGCATAATAGAAGGCAAGCCTTAAAGGAACTAAGAAATGCCAAAATATGTCTTCATTTAGTTCCGGAGTATACACTTCGAGGCCTGCGGTCACACCGACCGTGCCTTAACCCCTTTAACAGAAGCGCATTCCCAGTCCGCCATGCCAGCCTTTTTCCTCCTTCGCTCACCAGTAAACTGAACTGAAATGCATCTGTAAGCCATTAGGAGTCAACCTTTTTATTACAGACTCGTTGACAATTACCTTGGTTTGACCAAGTATCTGGTTGAGGCAGGGCATAATGTCTGAGGAGACACAGCTCCCATCAAACAGCAGCGGCATGAGAGTACGTGACACATCCTCTGTGGAGCAAGCCGCTGGAAACCAGCTACAACAAATATACCAAGACTCCCTGCATTACATGTTATTTGTTGCTCATACATGTACAGGATTTTGCCACAAAACTGTTTTCAGTGAAGTCTAGTAGTAGCAGGGGCGCCAATCAGTGAAAACATACATGTAACTGCAATTGTGTTACAACCTGAAAAAGACAAGAAGCCCATTTAGACCCATTTAGGGGTGAACAATGAACTGTTTTTAACTTTAAAGTTCCTATAACAGGATTGTTATTCAAAACAAAAGACTGAAGCCGGTCTGCTTTGATTTTCCTTGAATGATGTGTCAAGACATGAAGCAGATCAGATCAGTTCCCACACCCAAATAAGGACTATAAATGATCTGGCTCCGAGTATCAATTAAGGGGGTTCTGTCATCGCCCAAAGTGTCTTCACTTGTTTTCAGATTCTGAAGCCTGCTATAAACAAATGGGCCCAATACCCAGCTCAAGTAGAAGCTTAGATATAGCTCTATCCAATGCGCCTACTTAGAGCCCTCAGTGATGCACTTTTCAGACCGTCGACGCAACAGAATTGGCCTCGAGGTAGGAAATTACAACAGATCTGTTGGTGTTTGCAGATCCCATTTTATTTCTATTTGGGCCATTTGGGCCTCAGTTATTAAGTGACCGATATTCGTTTTGTGGCAAAAGACCACTCGCTGTCGCTGTAATGAATGCACAGTTGCCTCCCTTCAAGAATGGGGAACACAACTCCATAAGTGCGTCTACCATTGTCCATGTCATAACCCCTTTAAGATCAGACCTCAACAAGTCCTAATCACAAAGGGCTAATGGAAATTTGTACAACATTAAAAAAGGGGTAGGACAATGTTCAGTCCCAGGCGTAGAATTAGCCTTCCCGCTTCACGATTCTAGGTATATCATAATCAGTGATTGGTTTTTGACAACAAACCTGCAGAGATCAGCTGTAATTTTCACGAGGGTCATGTGCAGATGTCGCAGTGAGGTGGTGGTAGACCATTTGTCTCCATTCTCACTGAGTGAACTGCAGTGCGCCCATATGACGCGGTTAGTGAATTCCTCAGCTGGCTGCTCACTATTCTTGTAATCTCTCTGAAACACAAGACAAATTAATACACCAGGACAACAGCAATGGTTACAGCGCTTGGCTCAAGATCGACAAATCCTGGGTTCAAGTCATAGTCATGCTGACCTCCCACAGTGAGAATGAGCTCCTCGCATGATTCCTTACTCATACCGCTCCAACAAGCCTAGGCATGCAACCGTTAGATAGGATGATAAAGTAACCAAAAAGAAAAAATCAGTTTGGGCTGCAGCACTGGGTTTAGATATCTTGTTAAGTCAGCAGTCCAGAATAATGCCAGCAGGAAGAATGGGGAGTGGTGGCTGCATCTTACCCATCCGCTAAGGGTGGGGAAACGTGAGAAACTCGTAGCTTTCCATGCGCTCAGTCGGTCGGACATCTCGCTGGGCTGCACTATGAAGTGATTGAATGTATCATCCGGCGAAGCGGAGAGACTGAGTAGCGAACAGATAGATGAGTCAACTCCCTTCAACTCGTGCAGAAGACTGGATCTGTAAAAAAGATGAGTAAGCAAGGCTTAGTGGCTAGCACATTTGACTTTAGACCGGGTGACCCGGATTCGAATCCAGGTTTGCGTGGCATTTTATGCTTTCTTCCTTGCCGGGTTCAGATCGCGAAGTCAGATTAAAGAGGCCATAAAGTGTCCACTCAATGGGGCAAACCTTAACTATCCTAAAAATAGGCCTGTGGGTTAGTAATGTCGTCCATAAAAAACAAAAGCCAAGATGATCTTGAGGCTGATGGATAGGATTGAGATGGTTTTATGTTCACTGTCTTTTCTTTCAGTCGATGGACCCGTATGGGAAACTGCCTCAAACGTAAACTTAAATTTCACACCAGTAATGTAAACAGTGTTTCGACTGTGACAGTCTATATAACCCAGTAACGGAGGCACTCCAATTCAAGAATATCTAAAACACCATTTAACACAAGACGCTCTTTTGCCAGCATCCCAAACCACTTTTTTTCTACAGACACTATATGTACCTGATAAATTCGGTGAATGATCCCAGTAAAAGCATCAATGCGGGAAGCAAGCGATCGACGGCCTGCTTGAGTTCCTGTTCTGACTCGCGGTTGTCTGCGGCGCCTATAAAAACAATCGTAGAGTACAGTGATTAGCCAACAATCAGCTAAACTGATCAACCATTAAAAAACACATATACATTGGATCTGAAAACAGTTACTCTTCAATAGGTGTATTTCCGTGATTTCGAGCAGCCGGTATAAAAAAGTTTCAGTCGCAATCACGATCGCAGTTAGAAAACTTAAGAAATTTGCTATCACATTGGAGTTGTCCTCTCTCAACTTTAACTCGTCGGTTAGAGCCAAACGATCGTTTGCGATTCATTATCCCGACATAGTCATCAAGACTCTTTGCGGTAACCTTGATATTTTCCAAAACTACCATGCTAGCACTTAATTTCAGTCGCGAAATTCTGCTTGCATGATTGCGGTCGCAGGCTGCGACCGAAAGTGAGAGATGCTTTTTTAAATCACACTTTTCGGTCGCACTCCTGAACAGTGTAGCAGATTTTAGGACCGAAATCCATTTCAATCACGGAAGCAACGATCACGGGAATACACCCTATTTATTATGCAGCGAATCGAATCTGAATTCATTGCGGACCAATCAGGTTTGCTTAGTGATAATTCAGATTACATTGACTGACCCCAACTAGGAACCGAAAGAAGCAACAGGAAACTGCCTCCGTACCATCCCATCCCATGCCACCATGACAATAATAGGACATGAAAAACCTGCCTTCAGCAGAAGCTCCATCAATCACCATCGTCATTGGTTTCCAAAGAGGAACGCGACAGTGGGACAGCATATTCAAGCTTTGATATTAGGAATGGGTACAGCAACAATGCTGACATTACAATGAACACTGAAACCATGCCTGGAAATTCTAACCATCTCTTAACATACCGCTAGTCTTATCCTTTAGGTCCTGATGGTACATGTCGAGCAGAGCGTGTGTTTTGGAGAGCACCGCATCGAGTGAGACGATTGTGTGAAATCCAGGCAGGTGGTCTTTCGACACAACATCGTCTGGACTCGCAAACAGTACTGTGGCCATCTGCAGTGACAATGGTGAGCAAGCATGAGGACTAAGTATGAGAGGCCAGCAAGTACATCATTAGAAGGTTAGCGATCTGACCAAACAAGACCTAAATGCTTCTTTATTTTTTAGTTCAGTAACCAATTGCAGGTCTGATAAAGGAGTCTAGTCAGTACTTTTGGAGAAAAGGTGTTTGTCTTGGATTAAATTATGCTTTGAAGCAGGTGATGATTAGTGATCATTGTTCTACCAAGGGTTGACATACTGGACACGCAACAATAGCGGGATAGCTCAGTGGCAATAGCATTTGGCTGGGCTCCTCAGATAATTCACAGCGCCTCCGAATTCAAAACAAGCCTCAGACTTAGGCCTGTCGAATCAGATGGGCATCTTCTCCCTGAGGACAATCAATGTTTCTTACCTGAGCCTGCAGAATGTGCAGCGCGATTTCCACCTCATACGCCGGCGACTCGGTTTTACTGGTCACTGTCTGCAATAGGCCAGCGATCTCTGCCTCGGGTAATGAGTCCATCAGCATGGCTTTATACCATGTGATGTAGCCCGGCAGGCGAAGACGGGGGGCGAGGCGCAGGGCTTGCATCGCCGCCGTTTGTGTTCCTAGCGTGTTCACATCTGTAACGAGAACAAGAAGATACAATTTGAGTAATTGATGGAAGTGTCGTATTGGATTTTTTTGTCATAAAGCATGTCAATCACAAAAAATACGGCAGTGGTTAAGGACCGCACACCATTTTATTCGGGTAAAGTCAGGCATCAATTCTACCTCATTCATTAGGATTTTCATTTAAGGTATTGGTACCTGTGTGTCAACAAACTAGTTATGAACTTTTCTTTAGTGTTGAGCTCTACTACTACTACTACTACTACTACTACTACTACTACTGATAAATATTAAGCTCCAAAGACTGCCCATGCCAACAAAAAACCCATTCGTAGTGGAAGCCAAACTCATAACGGTTAGATTGCAATTTCGCTGTGTTGCCGACTGAGTTACCGTGGTACACCAGGTAAATTAACAGAGGAGAATTCTCTGCATGTGATGGTGTCCTGCTCCTTTCTAAGAATTGTTAATGCATTATTGTAATTTGTAATTTCTGCAGTACAAGACATCATCTCACAGCATTGAACTTAAAAAAAGCCAATCACACACCACATGTTACTTACCGATCATCTGGAGGAGAAATGGTGGTGGGGGTGGCATCATTCCCAGCACTCTCCAGACAACTAAGATATGATAGTGTATACTGCAGCTATCCAGGGCCGTCATCTGTGACACCTGCAAGCACATGATGCACTGCAACGTGTGACGCGAGGTGACACAAACATTGGCTTTAAAAACCGAGAAAGGACACGACAGGAACATCCATAGCTTAGAGAATAAAACATGTGACTTGTCTACAGGGAATGGTGGGTGCGAATTCCGAAAAAAAAGTCTATAAAAGTGACAGTAATTACACCCCATTATAATTTGCTCCTGAGCTCCCGAGGAACCCTCCCTAATAACCACGCATTGACATCATTACCACGGCTCAATAAATAATGATATGAGGTACAAACAAACAGAAGAAAACCGGAGCCACAAACGTAACAGAACAGGTGGGTAAATTACCCATGTCTGACTGACGCAGGCCAATACACGGTTCGAATACCTCAATTCAAAAAGGGTATTCATAAATAGAGATATTTTTGACTCACACTCTTGGCTTTGTCCAGACTCGACCCGACAAGCATGCCATCCATGCAGCATTTATAAAACTCCACCAGTTCTAGGTCATGATCATCAGCGGAGGTGAGCGTTGACTGAACTATCGGATCGACAGATCGTGTCTTGGCATCATCCACCGGTCGCAGGGTGTAAAACAAAATGCGACGACTAGGGTTCTCCTCATCTATAATACACAATGTGCTATAATACACAGTGTACTATAATACACAGTGTACTATAGTCAGGAAGGCTGAAAACGGATGTGGCTTTTTTGCTGCTGGTGGTCAAACCAGTGAGCTCTCACAGTTCAAAGTTGATTCAATCTGTTTGCCAATATTTTTGCACTGTGGTTCTTTTAGTATCGGACCGCGCAGATCACTACCACATGGCAAACTCAGTGGTACTAACCTGGGGATAGGCGCTTGCCATGTAAACTTTTAGGCCTAGCAGCCAAATGGTGGACATGGAGCCCCTCCGGGGCTTTAAGGTTATGGATAAAGAAACTCATCGATTGTTCAATCCGTGAAAGAATTAAATAGGCAACGGCCTTCTAGGTATGGATTTCCGTGACTGCCTGTTAGAGGCCTGACTATTAGCGGCTTCACAAGTCGTCTGTTGATTGAAAAGTTTCCACGGCAAGTGCCTATCTCCGGGTTAGTACCACTGAGTTTGGCATATGGTAGTGGTGTACACTAGCTGATGCTAAAAGAACCACGATGTGGAAACATTGGCAAGCGGATTAAGACACTTTTTGAGCTGCAAACCAAATTAGGTTGACCACCAGCAGCAAAACAACCCACTTTTCGTTTTCAACTTTCCTGACTACAGTAAGAATGCTGTCACCCTAAACTAAAACTAATTTCATGTTCCCTAGACAAAATAGCTGTCGGGAGTGAAGCAGAAATTGACCTACCGAGTCTATTTGACTCAGCGATCCACAGGGCGAGTCATTAGGAAACTTTCTGCTTACACCCGTGTGCCCCATAGAGAAGATATCGTAATGGGTGGGCCTCCCTCATTTAACATTGCGAGGGCGAGGGTGTGGTGAAAGGCAATCTTTTTGCGCAAACTAAGAATCCATTCAGGGACCCTCGGTCCAAGGACCCAGTATGCTATCCCCCAAACCTCTTTTTATTTCAGCCATGGCCTGTCTGTGGTCAGACTTCGGCCTTCCTCCTCACTGTCCACAGGTTGTGTGGTGGGTGTCATTGAGGGGAGATCGGACTATTTTCTGCCACGCTGGCTCAGGACGGGCTAGCAGAGTGTGATCGACCAGGGAAAAATCCCTTGAAATACTCCGCCTTGGCTGGAAATTGAACCGGGGCCACAGAAATGACAGACAGTGAGATTCATTCGTTCTCCCACTGAGCTATCATGACTGACTACTAAACCATTGCTCCACCCTAAACTTAGTGGATGGCTGTGTGTTAGCGCTAAGATGAGATAGCTCGCCTCCCAGACTAACGCCTGAGGAGGGGAAGAAGCTTGGAGTGAAGGTACTTCCAGCCTAGACGGTTTTCCAACCGACTAATCACTATGACTACGCAAAGGAGTCATTCAGATTCAATTAAGGAACCCTCCTCTTCTGCTTTAGACTGGGCGAAACAACAGGCAATTATGGTTCTCAACTGGGATAACCTAGTAGCTAACAGCCAATGACCATGATCGCAGTTTATTTAGACCAATTATGTGGATATCTTTTCTTGAATTCATCTGAGGTTGTAGCCCCAATCGGTACCGGCAATGGCAAATAAGCGCTTAATCAAAGTAGTCTAGTGTGACAGTACCCCTACAGTTCTCGCAGAAAAGAGAGGCGAGGTAATGACTAACCACTCAGAAATTTATCGTAGACTTCCTGCAGGTCATCATGCTGCAGGTAATCAGCCGGACAGCACTCATCGTTTAGCACATTCTGCTTCACCTGATAAAGAATGAG
>Ga0224511_10003438_pt1 | contig 11400 bp, 9 predicted proteins | sample SF_May12_sed_USG_2_FD_169988 | JGI IMG/M metagenome (GOLD analysis project Ga0224511, IMG submission 169988) | Sediment microbial communities from San Francisco Bay, California, United States - SF_May12_sed_USGS_8_1 | ecosystem: Environmental > Aquatic > Marine > Sediment | place: USA...
CTCGGTGGTACGGAGGCCTTTTTACACCACGGTAGGTGGAAACATAGTCGCCCACTTTGAAACCAGGGTCATTGATTTTCTTGTCATGATAAAACCGCACCCCTTCTGCCTCTATAATTAATACCGCGCCCTCTTCCACGGTTAGTGTAATGGCCTCGGTTAATGGGGTGTTGGTGGTTAACCACTAGACCAGCTTTCTGAATGGTTGCTACGTACGTATGTACGTACGTACTGACGTACGTATGTACGTACGGCATGCATCTGATTTGAACCCTGCTCAGCCATCAGAGAATCATGAACCAGCCTTGCTTTGTTCAAGAGCTCCGTCAGGCCGCAGTCAGTGTCGGCCAGCAGTGACTTTGACACAGCCCTAGGCAACCCCTCCAAAAACTGCTCGTGGATGTAAGATTCACTATCGGGTGTTGGCATTCCCGCCACCTTGAGTAGCCTGTAGTAATAATCATCTACAGACTCTTCCCTAAGCTGTTTTATGGATTTCAGCTTACGCGCCACATTCGCCATGTCAAATGCTTTTTTAATGTGAAGAATGATATTTTTTATATCCTGACGGCCATAGATGCGGATCGCATCTCTATAGGTAAGAAAGGCTAAGCAATCTTTTTTTAATGTAGCTTGACATGAGGTATCCCATGACGTTAACAGGTACCCAAAAATTTCACAATTCTCCATGAATTCCTCATGGAACAAATCCCAGTTGGACCCGTCAAATTTGGTGATGGTCCATTTTAACCAAGCAGGGTTCACAGAATGAGGGTCAGGGCTTGAGCTTGGGGGTCGGTACGTAACTGAGGGGTTGTCGAGCTCCTCCAAGGGTACCGATACTCCTCCTCTTAGCTGCAGCTCAACCTCATTAGAGTTTGATATGGTGTCAGCGACACTGCTGTGCTCAGAGTCTTGACTGTGATTATCGGCGGCTTGGCGTTGTTCTTGCCAGATTGTCATGAGAGTGGCAGGTAGACCTTCCAACTGCTGCTGGATCTTTTCCAGCACAGCCTCAAAGTTACGTACTTTCGCGCTTAGATCTTCGACTGTTCGCTCCATGGTGAGAGTTCTTATTGTTTATTTGGACCACGAATGTCACTGATTTCGCTCCTGTCCGTCGATAACTGCGTGTTGCATCATTGGATGTGAGTTTCTTGTTGTCTGAGAGGTAGATGTCAGGGGCTTGTGGGCGGTCTGCCGATATCTAATTCCGCAACAAATTTTTTCCCTTGAAATCAGAGGTTTATCCCGATGAAGTCGTATCCCTTTTATGGTCGGGTGGGTTATGGTAATTTGAACTTTGTGATGAACTGGATGAGAACAACTTGATTAGTCCATTTTCTGCCTTTTAATTAAGTATGGGTGCAACTTTCTTAATGAGCCACAGCCAGAAATTGTCTCGGTGCTAGACCCTAATCTAAGTACCATTCCTCTTAACAGGGGTGATTCGCTAACTGCAGAATCTCTCAATATAACGGTTTATTCCCTACCACCTGGAGGTTTAGGGTAACTTCCTGATCAAAGGTGTCACCACCGAGAGTCGAGAATCACCACGAAGACATTGTCTGTGGTTTGTGCCCACAATAGCTGAAATTAACTCGATCTCATTATTGGAGTCTCAAGCAGATTTTTAAATGGAGCCATTATGCTTAAACCAGAATTCCCTACATTAAGTCAGGGGTACTGGGTACTGGGTAGAAAGCGCTATTTCGAATTCTGGTGATTTGTTAACGCGAGAAATCACCATCCTTAGCGTTATCCGCATCACGAGATCACTAAACTTGATTGGACCGACCGGCCAAAATTTTACAAACCAGAAGATTAGAACAAATTTAAGAAGATTTGTGCACATTGCAAAGATTTTTGAGAACCTTTTACACGTATACGTGACAAATCAAAATACAAATTAGAAGACAACCAACCAAGTAGCGCCTGGCCGAAAACTTTGACCTTGACCGTATTTTAGCCTCTATGCTAGCTACCAGGTCCCTAATTAAATGGCTATAAAAATATCTTCCCATCCGGTCACTTTCTAATTATCCTCCTTCATTTTTCTTTTGACATGGGCTGCGTAGTGTATGGGGGTGTACTTTGTTTTTAAACAAGCCTTATATTTTATTGTTATTTCTGAAGTTTAACATGGGGATAAATGGAGTACTGTACTTCACTCTCGTACAGCTCATTATGGTACCCCGGAAACACAATGGGTGTAGCAGAACCTTCTCTCGGCAGACCCCCGCCCCTATGCGGAACGCAAACTAGACCCACATGATGTTAACAACGTACCAGTCAGTCGTCGTCGAAGGCGTGTCCGTCAGCGCCAGATGGCACTCTACACCGCTGCCACCACTGTAACGCTTGTGGCTCTGGTAGTCTCGTTAGGTAGCGTGCCGATATACAGTCTCTTATCACTATATTCTGGTCTTTCAAACAAGTCACAAGTCGAGAGGTTGAGAGGTTTTAGTCTGTATTCTATAGGCTAAGGGGAGAGAGAATCTCTCCTATTATTACCCACAAAAAGTATTTATATATTCCCATCCCTAGTGCCGCGCAGGACACTGTCCAATAGGAACCCACCACCTGGGGTCAAAGGTTAATAATTGGCCACGTGTCCTGAAATAGGAAGAAGTTAGTAAACCTGTCACAGCTAATGTACTACAAGTGAACGCATCGCAGTGCGTCACATGTGTACGCTCGTGCATTTCCAGACTACGGCACAAATATGCATGGGACAACACAACACTGTGCGTGGCAGCAGTTCCTAAACTGCTTCATGGCTGCCATAAGTAAATAAACAGAAATCACTAGTTTCTTAAAGATAAACAATATGTTTTGAACTCTTTGAAACAGCTATGATTACAGCGGCATTCATAAAGACCATCAGCAAGTATTAATCGTGGATGCACATAAAGGAACATGTACCTGACTACACCTCTGTTATATATATGTAAGTAATATTTATTACCAAAGATTTTTATACAATGGGTCATTGTTAAAATGAATAACTTATCAAGGCGGCCCATACCTCCACTTGTGATGCATTTGTTGCTAGCATCTCTGAACGTGCAACATGAAGTCCAGTACTACGAGTCTAGTAGTAGTAGCACTAATAGCAATGCAATGAATGAACAAGTACTAAACATGAACTAAACTCGGCAGAATGCACTGACATGCTCGTATTGCTTACCAGCTGGTAGTAGAAATGTGATGACTGTTAGCGAAATTACTCGCTGACTGCGAGTACTAAAACTCAGACTAATACAGTTCACTAGTTGTTATAACAGGTGATTCCGTAAATGGCGGGGCAGGGCTAGCCCAGTGACATAAAGGAAGGGACTAACAACTGAGCCTGGGAATCCCCTAATTGACCAATCCAAGCGCGAGCTGGTTACAGCTATGAGTGTTCCGTACAAATGGCTCTAATCTAATTAGCATGACAAAACATGGTCATTTTGCATCAGGCACCACAACGTGGATCTATTCCCAATTTTGTCACCCCTTCGAAGGAAACGTAACCTAGTTAGTTTCTGAGAAGGGGTCTAGTTCTACAGGGGTGCCAAAACCAGCCAATGCTAAGCCTTTCGCAGAACGTACCTGGCTGCAGCGGCATGTGCTCCAATGTCCGATGTACGGAGTGACTGAGAAAACGAATTAAGCTACACTAGGCGCAGCACGCTTGCGGATAGATCCAGCCCTTCGGGGCATTAAGTAGGTGTGCCGTTAGTACCTGCTTGCTCGAAGAAGGACCAAGACCGGTGTGAGCCAGTCAGCGGTTGTTGCGAAGTTCGCGTAAACCATTCTTCGCGAGCGCTGAATTTGCAAATTTCAACCAGCAGGTTCCTCCGCTAGAGGTAGTTGAGCGCAGGAATGCAGCGACGTTGCTACTGACAGCCGGTGGTAGCAACAGTCCGAGTGACAGGACAAGGACTTGATCCAATTTGCTAAAGCCGGCGGGCTCAATTAGAAGCCTGCGGGGGCTCAATCTAAAGCCCGCAACCCCCAGCGAAACTCCGCGGGCTCAAGCTAAGCCCCGCACGTGCGCTGTTTGTCATTTCCGTCTGCTCGTTTTCAAAGCTTTTGTCTGGCACGACCTCTTGGCATGATGGGAATGGCCTCCACTGCTGGCACCATGACCCCATGTTGCCAGCAGCGCAATCCCATCAGTTGAGCGGGATGCTGCCCGCTTGCCTTTCATTCGTCTCCCAAAAGCTCTGCCTGCTAGACGTTTTTTGGCCCTGAATTTTTGCCGACCATTTCTGAGAGGGAATTTACTTTACTTCACCGTAATTGGTAAAGTGACCTACACACAACACGGCCCAGCCAGTCGACTGTTCGTCGCTGCTGCCTCTACAGGCGTCACTGCTGCGGCGGTTTCTTGGTGAGTACTTACTGCGTGTGTATGTCAGTCTTTTCCATTCTTAAGCTGCCTTTGTTGGGCCATGCTTTGTGCCTGTGGGTGGCCTTTGTCGGCAATTCCAGTCATTCACTCAGGTAATAGAAACGCACAGCTCGTTTTCTTGATTAGTAGGGGTCCAGCGGTCACTGTTTTGCTTAGATAGGTGCTGATTTCCGTGTCAGCAAAACAACGCCCCAGTGCACTGTTCACACCATTCAGCGGCCCGGTTTTTTCCCTTATGCCGTCACCCCCTCTTAGGGGGTCCACTGTTCCATTTGCCGCTGTGCAACGGCTGTTGCCTGTGCCTGTTGATGGGCATTTTCCAGGAAATTAATTCAACCCCACATTGGCGTCTACACTAGTCCTATTGGCATTGCGCTTTTGTCCGGTGTCGAAGCCATACTGAGTGGCTGATTGGGGGTTGTGGTTGTGTTGTGTGTGATCTCTGTGTGGGCAACTTTACAACCTGGTGCACTGTTACCCTCATTATTGACCTTGTTGTGTTCTTGATGCCGTCACACCCTTCCTAAAGGGTCCTCTGTTCCATTTCACTGTTTCACCTCGACCACTTTGTTTCCTGTTGTTTTCTGTTGCAGAAACTGATTTGTTCAGAACTCCATCTCACAGACGCGTCCACTGCCTGGCAGGGACTTCAAGTGGCAGTAAGTGTCCCAGTCCTGCGACTCAACAGATTTCGTTTCCAGGGGTCTCCGCTCGACTTACTGCCATCTAGTTGCTAATTCGGGGTGCATTTCACTGGGACGGGCATGCCGTCGAACGCACATCGTCCCCGCCTCCAAAACTAAATTTACTGCTGCGAACGACATGGACCCCTTAGCTGTGCCCGAAGCTTTGCAGGACCTTACCACCATGGAGCAAATGCTTATTGCTTGCGTGGCACCTGTCATGTCGGTAATGCGATTTCCTGAATATCGCGGTAGCCATTGGCGATTCAAAGGTCATGTCATTTGCTTTCCTCCGGTTATCCAGCCTGTTGTATGAGTTTTGCCCCGTGTCTCCATTGGTCGCCGTGCGTGAATTTCGCGTCAGCCGTCAAAGGGTGCAGGACGCACTTCTCTGGCTCATAGAGCACAACTGCTACTATGGGGACATTAGCGTTTCGGTCGAGAACCTCGAACAACTACCCGACGACGGCCCACTACAGTTGCGGCCAGACCAGTACGTGACAGAACCTCGTTGCGCCCACTGGTAACGCATTTTTTCCCGCGGCTAATGGCAAGCCAGGTTTTGTCGTGAACATCCATTCCTTTTCTTTCGGTCATTCGATCCTCCTTTTCGCCACACACCACCACGGGGAGTCAAGCCTCCATGTTTTGGTCAATCTGCCTTCACAGGTAGTCAGCTGGTTCGAGTCCAGTGGGTGGCCTTCCTGGTGGTTTTTGGTGCTCTGCGTGCTAGCTTGTGCTGGTCCCGTAGTTTCCTTCGAAGGGGTGCTCTCTTGCCATACACTGCCAATAGTGCCCACTGTTCGTTGCGGGTATAGTTGCTCGCGATAAGCGATGCTGGCATTGCTGGTTTATTTTACCCATGAGATGACAAGAACATAGTTACCTTGCCTGAGGCGTAACAATTGATTGATAATTACACAGATAAGATGGCAAAATGGCTAACTGAATTACAAACACACCTTTACCCAGGTTTTGCGACCGGTTTATAGACCAAAAAGTAAAGTTAGCCAATAGATAGTAGTCCAGATTCAAAGCCAATGTTCGATTGGCCAGAGTTCCAAGGAGAACTGAGCAATCAAAACAGTTGTTTGCTCTAGATCATCATCATCATCAGCATCATCATCATCATCATCATCATCATCATCATCATCATCATCAACAGCCTCCTGGGTTCCACTGCTGGACATAGGCCTCCCTCAGTTCCTGCCATTGGTCTCTGTCTTGTGCTCTGTCGATCCAGTTTGTTCCTGCATACCGTCTTACATCATCAATCCAATGCATCTTGGGCCTTCCTCGACTTCTCCTTCCTGATGGTTTCTAGTCACGAATGCTGCCGTACCAGTTTTCTTTTGCTCTACAAGGCCACGAAATTCAAATTTTAGGCCACATTGCCCATGAATATCCGCTGTTTTTGTGCTCAGTTTTCTTTTCAACGGTCGACTAAAAATGAACAATTCTTGTGTAATATGTTAGAGTCATATCATTTCTCTGGAAGTCTAAAAAGATATTTATAGTATTATGATAATTCAAGTCAGAAAACTACTCCTAACTTTGATGGCTTTTGAGAAACTTGCAACTTGCATCTGATCCAGCATGCGAAGATAACTCCGTACTTGAGACGCACGCAGCGCGCGAAAGGGGATTCCCAGGCTCAGTTGTTAGTCCCCTCCTTTATGTCACAGGCTAGTCCGACCAGATAACCGTAGGAAACCGCAGTCAGCTTGAGCCCGCGGGCTTCAACCGATTGATTAGAATCCTCGGCCTCTAACACAGACTGTTGTTACCCATGGCATTAGCAGCGACGGGCGTTAGCCACCATTGCCTTGCCGCCGGCTGAAATTGCAAATTCAGCACTCATGAAGAGTTTTGAACGCAAACATCGCAACAACCGCTCAATGTCTCACACTGGTGTTACACCTACTTTGAGCAAGCAGTCCCTAATGCCACACCAAATTTATCCCGCAATATGTGGAGTCTATCGGCGCTTGGTCCATCGCTCAGGTAACGTAATCCGTCGCTCAGGTAACGTAATCCGTTTTTTCAGCCACTTCGTACATTGGACATTGGAGAACTTGTCCCTAATGCCAGGTATGTTTGCGAAAGTCGAAGCATTGACTGGTATTGGCACCCCTTGAATTAGACCCCTTGTCACAAACTAACCACAGGAGTGATTACATGTGGGTTCATAACTAATTTCAGTTATCGGGTGGTACTGCAGTTCAGTCCAACTTCGCCCAACTACCAAAGCTATACAGCGTCACCAGTTTTGGTTGATCTCAGCTCAGATTTATGTCCAATGGAATAGTTATCTCATCGTACAGCCTGCATTTTGTAGCCATTCTGCATGAATGATTCATTGACCAACAATGTAAGCATCAACCCACTGGTACTGCAGGTGGATATCATGAGACGCGTTGTAACCATGTCTGTTTCCACCAATTTGCACTCTTCTGTAAGTGGAACTCACAGTACTAAACAGACCCATTATTAGTTTCAAAGTTGCATTGCTTATTCATATTATTCCCTTCTTATGAAGTTTGCACTGTTTAGGGCTGAGCCTTTTCTCAAATTTCAACCTGCTGGGAGGGTCTCAGTGTGCTCTAATTAGTTCTGCCAGACAGATAATCTCTCCCATAAATTGTAAGAGGTGAGGCCAGCTACAACTATCACCCGGGACCACAGGTGGCAGATAGTGGAGTCGTCCTTGAGATATCAAAGTCAGCTGCGAATATACTGAATAAGCAGCCCCGGACCGTAGCGACAGGGTCTCAGGAGGTGGCGGGAAAGGGTGTGGCACGCCTTTTTCTCTCGAAATACCACATAACTCCGTTCACAGCCCTGTGTCAACACGAATACGGCGGCGTAAAGCCTATGCCCCCATCTATGGGTTAATAGTCTGGAGTTAGAGCCCCTATAGGCAGTCTCTTGGTCGACTCGACCAGGCTTCTGGCAGCTCCTGCGGCAGTCACAGAGTCCAGCCGTATCAGCCTGCTGGATCGTTGGATAGCTCTGTCTCTGCTGAGAGAGGGTTTCTGTTGCATGGGCACCAACCTTTGCCCAGGTTGCGTTTGCGACACATCCGAAGGGAAAAACTCAGTTACCGGTTTTGAGCAAGCACTAAATTGGCATATGGTGCTGCGCCAGGGGGGTTTTTCAACAGTGGGAGGGGTAATCTTGCCCCAGTGATAAGCTACCGCCCGCTCAAGCCAGGCAGCCCCTGGCCAATAAGGTGCCTCTCCGTCACAGCTCTTCTGTCCTCGCGCGTGCAGGGGACTAAGCCAACCACTGAATGTTGAGCTGCAAACTGAGCACCAAACAAAACACTGACCAAATTTGGAACATGGAACGTACGGACTATGACCCCAGGACTGTCTCACGACCTCGACCAAATCGAGGATGTCCGAAAGATGAAAGTCATCAATGACGAACTGTTGAGACTGCATGGGCGTGGACAATTCTGCTTTACAAGAAACGCGTCTAGCAGACTCAGGTTCACTCTGCGAAAATGACTACACTTTTTTACTGGAGGGGTAAAGCTGAGACTGATGTTCGTGAATATGGAGTTGGCTTTGCTGTTCGCAACTCTCTGATCAGCAGGTTCACCACCAGGCCAAATGGTAGCGAGCGGATGCTCACTACCACTCTCGCCTGCAAATCTGGTCTCATCCACCTTATCAGTGCTTAGGCCCTTACCCTAGGTGCCGAACCTGACACCAAATACTGTTTCTATGAGCACCTCAGCTGTATTCTTCACTCCTTTTCCACAAGTGAGCAAATATTAGTGCTTGGCGACTTCAATGCCAGAGTTGGTACTGACCATGATGCTTGGCCAATCTCCCTCGGGAAGTTTGGCGTGGGAAAGATGAACGAAAATGGTCGGCGCATTCTTGAATTGTGCACCGCTCACAAGCTCTGTGTCACCAATTTATTCTTCCAAACAAAGCCACAAATTAAGGTCTCCTGGAGACACCCCACGTCCAAGGAATGGCATCAGCTAGACTTGGTGTTAACAGGCTGCCGACATCTCTCTGGTGTTAAATTGACCCAAAGTTACTAAAGTGCCGATTGTGATACAGATCATTCCCTCATCTGTGCAGTTGTGGAGCTGTTGCCCCCAAAACGACACAAAAGCACCCCAGTTGGAAAGGCAAGGGTTGCCCCCGTGCAAAACTCGGGTACTGAAGCCAAACAGAGATTTGTGGAGCTGCTTCAAGGTTCACTCCATCAACCCACTGACGACACAACCCCTGACCCAGTACTCATGTGGACTGGTCTTAGAGATGCCCTCCATTCCAGCGCCGTGACTGCTTTTGAGAAAAAGAATTCTGACAAATGTGACCGGTTCACGGCAAATGAGACCACCTTGGCTCTGCTGATCGCATCAAAATGTGCAGCCTTGACACTCTACAAGACTACCCCCTCCATACAAAACCTGGAAATTCTTTGCAAGTCCCGGCTCTTGGTCCAAAAAAGCTGCTCGGAAATGTGCAAACGATTTCTGGCAGGGCCTTTGCCAGGAAATACAGTCAGCAGCTGACGCGGGTGGCTTGAAGAAGATTTATAGAGGCATTCGCCAAGTAGTAGGGCCCAAGCTTAAGAAAACTGCCCCGCTGCTAAGCAAGTCTGGTGAAGTCTTAGTCGAAAAACCTCAACAGATGAAATGCTTGGCAGAGCACTTCTCTGATGTATATGCTCATGAGGAGAAGTTGGTTGAGTCCGCTCTCGATTCCCTCGAACAGCTCCCCTTGCTTCATAGTCTCGACCTCCCCCCAACTCAATTGGAAAATGCAGGGAACGAAATGAACTACTGTTTATGGCCTTCATTGATCTGACCAAGGCCTTTGATCTGGTCAGCGGAAGTGGTCTCTTTGCAGTGCTGGCGAAGATAGGCTGTCCACCCATGTCCACCCAAACTACTGGAAATCATTAGCTCCTTCCACACTGGGACGAAAGGGAGAGTCCATGTTGATGGTGTCATCTCAGAAGAGTTCAATGTAAAGAGTGGAGTCAAGCGGGGCTGTGTTTTAGCCCCCACATTGTTTGGGTTTTATTTCTCCTTGCTTCTCAAGCATGCCTTTGGTGCCTCAACTGAAGGTGTCCTACTGCACACTCGCAGTGATGGCAAGCTGTTCAATCTAGCTCGGCTGAAAGCACTCATAAAGGTCAAAGAAATATCAATTCGTGAACTGCTCTTTGCTAATGATGCAGCCTTGGTTGCAAACTTCAAATCCGAGCTACAGTGTCTTCTTGACCGGTTTTCCACCTCCTGTCAGCTCTTTGGTCTAACGATCAGCACATCCAAAACTCAGTGATGGCCCAGGGTGCCCCTTTTGGCACAGGGATTTCTCTTGAGGGAAACTCCCTCGAAGCTGTCCACCAATTCAAATACCTGGACTGCATCCTGTCCGACACTTTGTCACTTGACTCTGAACTCAGCACACGTATCGGAAAGGCTGCTACTGTGATTTCAAGTCTGACGAAACGTGTGTGGCAAAACAGGAAACTATCTTTAGAAACTAAGATAGCAGTGTACAGATCATGTGTGTTGAGCATCCTAATGTACGGTAGCGAATCCTGGACCTGTTATGCCATACAAGAAAGAAACCTCAGCAGTTTCCGCATGAGGAACCTGCGACGACTACTGGGCATCACCTGGAAGGACAAAGTTACAGATGAAACCGTTCCCCAGCGTACTAGAATGTCCACAATCCTGTCACTTCTCAGACCGCCGGCTTCGTTGGCTGGGGCATGTAAATGAATGGAAGAGGATCGAATACCTAAACGCATCCTTTACAGCCAACTCCATGAGGGCTCACGAAAAGTTGGCCGTCCAAAGCTACGTTTTCGTGATGTCTGCAAAAGGGACATAAAACATATGCAAATGGACTGGGCCCATTGGGAAAAACTTGCTGCCTATAGAGAGACTTGGCGTCCCCAGCTCACTCGCGGTCTCGCCAGCGGTAAGGTGTTGATTCACTCCACTGCAGCAACTCGTCGAGAAAATCGTGCCTCACGCTCCTCAAATAATTCTGTTTCACCCATCTTCGTGTGTGACTCCGGTCGCTCCATATAATCGAGAATAGGACTCCTGAGTCACCAACAGAGATGCTCTACAGCTATAGATGCTCCATAGTCAACCCTGACTGAAGGAGAGAAAGAGAGAAATCGTAAGATCTCATGGTTTGTTTACTAGGCTATGGTAGTGAGAAGAGTCCATCTCTGGGAAGTTTATATTCACCGAAAAAAAAAATATTAAAGGGATTATGTCACGTTCAAATGTTTATTCACTTTCAGAATTGTGTTCACCATTCC
>Ga0224511_10003439_pt1 | contig 11399 bp, 2 predicted proteins | sample SF_May12_sed_USG_2_FD_169988 | JGI IMG/M metagenome (GOLD analysis project Ga0224511, IMG submission 169988) | Sediment microbial communities from San Francisco Bay, California, United States - SF_May12_sed_USGS_8_1 | ecosystem: Environmental > Aquatic > Marine > Sediment | place: USA...
CCACACTTTCACTCATTTTTCTCCCCCCCCCCCCCCGTTGACAAAGTCCACGCCCCCCCTAAGGTCAAATCCTGGATCCGCCACTGATTGCCCTACATCTCTAGACAATGATGAGGACGCTTTTCCGATTTAAAAAGCGGGTGAACGATATTTTTATCAACTATTTTGTAAATATGTATAAACAGTTGCATTTTATCGTCAAACAGAATGCAAAGAATCAGCATATAGAATATATATTGAGCACGTGTTTCCTTGTCAGCACGCGCAAGAATACAACGTGTGTGATGCAAGGCAAAATCTAGGACGGTTGGAACAGAAAAGAATTTCCCTTTAGAAAATGTCTTTTTCCGTTCTAGCTATTAAAGAAAGTTTGTCAACCCTTTAGTGAAATAGTATATAACGAAAATCTGCTTGTGACAGATTACATATTTAGTGTCTTATGCTGTTGATTGAGCAATTAGCCTTTGTTTGTGCATTAACGTTTTTATGACGTGCGTTACAAGCTGTAATGATTACGTACACATCATATTTGTACATTTTCTGTTTTTTTTCGCTCGCTTAGCTTGCGATTCATTATTAGCCTTGTTTTTTTTTTAAAGAAATAAGGCAAAATCATGTTAAAACTTTTCAACGGTCAACACTTTCAATGATCAAGCTTAATTATACAGTAAGGACACGCTATGAATAAGCCAAACAATACGACAAAAAACTATTTAGATATTCCTTTTATACCGACTTTTGGTTCTTTAAAAGTCAGTGTTTTGGTTGGAATAGAAAAGAAAATAACTTGGAAAAGTAAGTGATAACACATTATGGAATGATACCTCGACCATACCAAAAGTAACAAATTCCTCATTCGCAGAAATTATTGCCATTTATCATACTGACAGCTCAGAGTGAAAATGATTCCACTGGGAGTATATAAAGAGTGAAAATAATATTGCTAGCCTGTTATTATAGATTAAACAATGCAAGAATTTGCATAACTGTCATATTATGTCTGCGCTCATAATACGTATAATACATAAACTCACTTTCTAGTAATTATCTAGTTAACAAGTTCTCTTAAAGATGTCTGTGTAGGAGGTTAAAAATAACGAACATATGCAAGTAAAATGGGCGTAATTAACCAATTATTTTACAACGTTTAGTCACGAGAGAATGTACATACACCATTATACCACAATAGTGTTTGCGTGCAACATTTCTGTTAAAAATAGTTCGTACAATATACACAACATTATAAATTAAACCGATAATTTTTTATCATAGAGCGCAGCCTTAATGGAAAACAAGCAGCCTCAGTTTTATTGAAGCTGTCCACCACTGGTTATGGAAGATGCCATATAAACACACTTGTGGTACTTGAAATGTTTAGTTGATTTAAAAATAGGGACTTGGTAGGCCTATACCTCTTATTTGGGTATAAATGGATTAACATGTTAAAAAATACCAAATCCTGTTTACTACATGGCCTCGTATGTAGGCGTATTAAGTTCAATTTTAATTAGATAAGTTCAATAATCATAAGAGGATATTTTATGAAGTGTAATATCAAAATCGGTTTTTGCGTAGTTTGAGGAAAGGTACTTATTGAAAGAAATTATAGATGACGCACGGTAGGACATGACGTTCAATAAAGCTAACCACGCTCACAGTATGCTAAGGTTAGCTTTACCAAGTTAAATGTGTTATTAATAAGTTGAACAAAAGTCAGCTCTATCACAATTAATTAAACATTGTGCCTATTAAACCCACGTATCACCCTGGAAACATAGCTGACATTTCTTCACCGATAACCTTCGTCACGAAATATCTGAAATATCTAAAGAAACTTCTTCCATGTAGTGAATCGCATGATACAACTGTTATTTACACGAGTAATGAAGCCAACTCACACCTTGCTCTTTGCGAAACCTTTATACATTCATGAACAGTTAAACTAACACGTCTTTGTTTTTACCGACACTGATTGGCAGGAGGATTGTTTGTTTGTTCGATTGTACACACATAATGAACCATAAACAGTATAAATTGAAGAGATGTTCAACGAAAGAATGTTGTTAACAATGTAGATATGTCATGTTTAAGGGCACCATGAAAAAATGGCCCGTACAACAAATAACACACAGAAAGACACAAACACACGTACACCACCATGACGCAACAGCCATCTAGAAAAAACTATATTTTTTGTGTTCACTTGTTTCACAGAATACCAATTACCAAACGGCTTTTTGCATAACTATCACACCACTAATTATGCACACCACTCACTAAAACGTAACAAGAATATCCCCTATAATTTACAAAGTCATTAAACCGAAACTCAGTGAAAAGTAAGTTTTCCGTAATTTTACCAAATCACTAAAATCTGGCCTAAACTAGCCAACATACCATTAAAACAAGAAACAAAAATAAGCAAGCCATTGTTTTTCCTTCGTTATGCTAATTATACTCTACATTTTTAACCAATGGGAAATTTGCATTGCCACCGACCAGCAATTATCCACGAAGGCTTTGAGAAACCTGTTAATGCTTTTAAGCATAAGTGACTGCCGTTTTTATTTACTGGAACCAATAAAATGAGGTTGTTTTCTTAGTAAGTTAGAACGTAAATACATTTTAATTGGTTAAACTCGTTCACTCAATACCTACTTTACCATTAAAGTTTTAAACAATCGTTTGTATGTTTTAACTATAATTTAAACTGATGAAAGGGAAAGCCCTCTGGAATCAAAGCCTGCACGAGAAAACAACAGCCTCGGTTTTAATTGAAGTTGTTCATCAGTAGTAATGAATGATGCCACACCACTGAAGCCCCTAGCGCATGAGCGGAACTCCATTTTCAAATGTAAACAATATAAAATTGCATACTGCTATTCCTTTAAAATGCGTTGACTCTAACTATCATTAAACAGTAAATTCAAAGCCCTGGGCTCGAAAAAATGTATAATGGATATTGTATTTAGATTAATAAACAATAAGACATTGTCTGAAACAATAACAATAAGTTAAATATGATGACCAAGTTAAAGATGCTTTAATCGGTGTATGTAAGGATTAGTGGATAATTTAAAGCCATTACTCATGGTTCTATATCTACATTAAATTAGGAATCCTATCATTATGCACTGAGCTGTGACATGGCACTAGGAGCATGAGGGTTTCATGTTAATTGTGCCTGAATTTAAAGCCCCACATACATACACACACTATTATTGTCAATAAAATTGTCAATCTTGAAGATTGTCAATGTTATTGATAGTTAATGGGCAATATTGAAGGTCCTGTCAATTCATTAATAAACTTTTGAGATCTCGAAAAAATATTGACGTATTTACAATCTTATTGGTGAGTATTTTGCACCTTTCAATAACATTGTCAATAAAACAGTGGAATTTTCCCTAAAATGAAGAGTAAATGAATAAAACATATTTATATAGACGCTAACAAGGGTAGTTACACAGAAACTCCAATTTTACAGCATTGCCTACTTTTAACAAATATTTGTACACTTTAAAAACACAATTGGCAGTATGAAGCTAAGACATATGATTTTCAACAAAACACAATGACCATAGTATGTTGAGATATGTTTACTATTTGACGCTAAAGTTACGAAATTTGTTCATTTATTTTAAGCGGTCATCATAAATTGGAATCCATTATTTTTTCTATAATCTTCGAAGTACAAATGAACTAAATATTGATCAATATTTTTGTTAGGTTTGTGGCAAGAATATAAACCGTTAATTTAATTGAGTCAATATTATTGACAATTATATTGTGTGTGTATGGGGGGCTTTAGGTCTTTTGATGGATATATGATGACTAAATCAAATGCTATGTCGTTATTTGACGTTCATCTGACACATAGATGTACTACATGTAAGTAAAACATTTTATTTGCTACACATAGGAAAATGCTTTCAATAAAAATGCTTTCAACTTTTATCCTTATCCCTACTATCTTTAATTATATTTTAAGATACCTTTACACCAACATCGTCAGTAATCTTTACAAAGGTATTTTACTTGTTTAAACAGCAACACGATATCATCTAAATCAAAACATTGTGCACGAATCACTCATATCAGATCAGCAGACCTGAGATTAATTCTAAATGCAGTGGGCGATAGAAGCAGAAGAGATGGCTCGTCTGCTCTCTGGGGTATCCCTGTGATGATTTGCTGACTTCACATATTCTGAACTTTGTGTTTTTGGGGTGGTCTAAATTTCACGACATACTCGTATAGGCTATTTTGCGAAGTGACGAGTATCGGTTATATCGCGAATTGACGCGTTCTGGTTATGAAGCTAATTAATACGTGTACATGTACGTACCGCTTACCTCGCAAATTCACGCGTAGCGATTTTATAGCGAATTAACGCGTTCCGGGTATATCGCGAATTAACGCGTACCAATATTATTATATCGCGAATCAACGCATACCGGTTAAATCGCGAATTTACACGTACCGGTTTTATAGCGAATTTAGTTTAGTAAACCTATTTACCTATATATAGAACATGTTAAATCAATGTTTAATTTATGTGAACTTAGCAAATTTAAGCGTTATCATAGTCTTGACATTTCCTTACAATAACGTTCTACTAATACTTGAGTTTGTGTATGTAGTAATCTATTATTAAAATGCTATTTGTTTACGTGTTTGCTTTACTTGTTTCTAATAAATGACCACTGGTATGTTAGCATCCTTATTAAACAGATTTTATAGCAAGTGCAGAAAGGCATTTCTGTAAATCAGACGCATCTTGACAATATGACCATTGGAATCCTTAGGGATCAAATCAAGACATATCGTTTTATAAACGATATTGCTTGTCTGTTCTCCAATAACTATATGACAAAGTGCTGATATTCATTAATGGCTTAAATGTCTATGTTTATTAAGAACACACCTACTATCAAAGAGTTTCAAGTATTCAAATAGTAGACTTTGAGACTTGGAATAAGAAACTTTGTGTAACTATTAACGTATGACCATCCTAATGGATTCACATATTTGCAGCTAGGAAGAGATTTTATAAACCTTTTTTTATTTAAATATATGGCATTTTAAGACGATCCACCGCACAACTTGTCTCAGTTTTTGGATTTTTGATTTTATAAACAAGATTGAAAATTTTCATTTTATTCATATTCAAGGGAGGTAATAAGATGTAAAATTACTTCCCTTTAATTTTATTTAAGAAAATATAGGCAACTTGCATTTTAAAAAGATTTTTCGACGGTTTAAAAGTAAAAGCATAATATATATCACATTTTAATGAAAAAACTAGTTTATTTTTTTGATAAAAAATACAAATGTGTATCCTTCATAGTCCATTAGGATGGTCATACCTTAAATCGAAGTGATGTATACTAAGCACTACTAAAACTTAAATCAGATCGGCAGTTCTAGGTTAAATTCTTAAGGCGGTGGGCGGCAGCAGCAGAAGAAGACTCGTCTGATCTCAGGGGTATTTCTGTGTTAACTTGTTGACTTCACATGCTGCGTTATCAGAATTCAAGTGGCATGTTTAGAGAGTATTAACTGAAGTATTATATGTCGTTTTATTTATTTTCTGTGATACATGTTAGGCAAATGCGATTTTTGATGCATCGAAAAGTTCGATTAATTTAAATCCCAATGATTTGCATTGACCGTTTCTGAGCTAAAGCTAAACATATGGTAACAGAATATATATATATATATCACTTTTTAACCAAGCATAGTTTAGTTTTAAAGAGGGGATCCCTTGTTCAACATGCATGCCTGAGTTATCGAGCGTTCTAGGTTTCCTCACCTTTTGATGCGTACAAGTATATGGCGTTTCATTGTTGCATCATAACACTTTTAGAGACAATGTCAAATGTCATCAAACTTCTTAACCAATGCGCGGACGTCGACGTTGACGCAGACGCGGACATCTTCAAAAAAGTGACCGGAACAGGTCTACCTATACCAATAGTCGAGCTAAAATGAATTCTTAGTCAACAAACAAACTCATTGACAATCAGCATACTTGTAATGAATTCCTAAACATACATTTGACAATCAGCGATGCAAACGGCGCGAACAATTAAACAGGTGATAACACGACGTCCAGTTAAGCCACGTAAGCTTCCTGCGCATTTTAAGTAGCCAACCTTAGCGTACAAAGTTCAAAGTCGTAATACATATACTCGTGCCTGTTTCCGACAACTACCCTACTTAAATGTTAATGTGTGCATTGTTATGAATTCATGCCTACATTTACATGACCGATTGTATAATATATGTTTCTGACAAGTTATCACGTCATTTTAGCATCCGAAAAACACAGCAATTACGCAAGTGTAGCAAATCATTTATGTAAATCAAACATACATGATTATCTTGGCAATATGAGAACGCATGGTTCCTTAGGGAGGTAAGTAAGATATAATATTTAAAGACGATACAGGCTGTCAACTATGTGCTATTAAACGAAGCACTGATATGGATAAATGCCAGATATGGGTATATTTATCTAAATACACACGAAAAGAAAACAGATGAAGAAAGAGTCCTGGTTAACGAGAATTAAATGTACATGTATATAGGTTATCTAATACATGTTGTGAGAACTGAGGAATGACAAAAAAATCACGAAACCGCGAATATAATGATGGCATTGTCAAAAAATAACAGTTTTGGCCTATGCCAAATAGTTGAAGTGCAGTATTTCACGTATCAGTATCAGTTTTGTATCAGAAAAAAACACAAGACGTGCTCCAGTTGTATTAAATACTAAAATGTATAACTTAGCATCCTACACAAAATCTATAATATCGTAATCAGACATCGTCTCTGTGTTGCTGTGTTATTTATTAAAGTGCTTCATCACATGAGTCAGATGTCGTTCATTCAAAGCGACGTAATCTGTGAAACTAAGCCATAATTAAATAGTTCATTGTTTCCCCTGTCTTGATCAAAACTGTAGAAGCAAGGGGTTAAATAAGAAGTACCATTAGGCTTACTTGCGTCTTAAAAGTTAAATCCAACACGTGCTGGGTTGGCGGACTTTTAATATTCAGGTTAGAAATGTTGTGGCATAGCATAGAATTAGGTTTGTGTAATTATATTTTTCTGGTTCTCAGGAATCATGGATTGTATGTTGTTTACATTTTAAAAATAGAGTTCCGCTAATGCGCTAGGGGGGCGTCAATGGTGTGGCATCTTTCATAACCACTGATGAACAACTTCAATAAAACCGAGGCTGCTATATTTCACTGCAAGCTATGCTTTCTGAGGGCTTTCTCTTTGATCAGTTTAATAAAGCTCAAGTCAAGACTTAAAAAAAAACGTCTGCGTCTGTCTGTCTTCAAACACGTTTGTCAGCTCTTAGGAAACATGACTCTTTAGGGACGCGATAAAGTGCGAACAAGATGTTCACAGATGATACTAGAATTCCACTCAAATTATTGAACTAGATGCGGATTGCATAACTGTCGTATTATAATATATTATAATATATATATATAGCTTATACTGCTCATATGTCAAACACTAGACAGTTTTGATTTGACATTGTCTAGTAAAATATATATAATAAAACCCAATTAAAATAACAGAATTACTACCAGCCACGCGAGACAGCAATAAAATAATAAATTCTGACTTATATAAACAGAGTAATTAAATTAAAATCGTTCTTTTACTAAACTATTATAATTTAGTTTTACATTTGTAGTTTTGTAGTTGTGCTTATTTACACACGTCAAATACCATTGCCATTGTGTTTAACTAACAAAATACACAAACACGTAAATATCACTAAGAGTAAACGTGTTTACTGATATAAATTGAGAAGTCGCATTTAACTTTCACAACTATAATTAAAAAAAGTACTTACAAAACATTGTTTTGAGTCACTAGCAAATAGAAGGTGTCAAGTGCTTTTATTGGGGCAAATATGTGTTTCAAGTGACCCCACTGCGATCTGGTTGTTTGACACTCTTAAAAAGAAAATTAACGAAAACCTGTTTGTTTATGTTGCCGACGTGTGTAGGGCACAGCAATTGATCTTGCGGTACCTTTTCATTATTGAAAACACATTTTGAACAGTGTTTCAGTTTCTGTTTTTTTAAACTAGATCTATATTTTAGTATGTATTTACAACTCTTCTTCAGATTTATGTGTTTAATATACTGTAATAATAAATCTGTGATAGTTGTAATTGATTAATTACCTTGTCTTTCAAATATGTTGACCTGTGATAATTTATTGCTAATAAACAAAGTCATTAATGTGTCTTCCTATGTCAGTTGTGTTGTTATTCTAAGGACCACAATGGAAATGAGGGATTCCTTATCCCTTTTTGTGTTATCATTTGTATTCAATGTTAATTGACATGGACATTAATTGCTTCATGTTTCAGTATTCATGTTGTTTTTAATGTTATGTTTGTACATTTTATACAGAAATAAATCTATCTATCTATCTACCTTAATATGTCCTTTATCGGTTGGCAATTAGTTTAAAACGTGTATTGTTTCTGTTGATCTCGGTAAAACGTTAGTAACGCTTTTTCCTGTTCAAGAGATACATTCCAATTTTAAACCGAGTTGCCAAATAATATAGAAGACATATTAAGGTACAAAAAATAAGTTTAGCTACCTTAAATACGTTGATAACAAGAACATATAGGTTTTCGAAAAGTTTCTGTTTAAGTGTGTTACACGACCAGACCTCAGTGGAGTCCCTTTAAAAGCAGCTGTTTTGGAGCGCAGGTTTATAAGATGACCTTTCCAGCGAATTTATGATTATTTTTTTTACAAAATGACACTGATGCAACAAGACCTTACTGTTGAATTCTAAAAAGATCTCCAATAATCACATGAACGCCATTCTCAAGTGCTTTATGTAATTGTTGGTAATATAATCATATTCACGGTTTTCATCAGCAATGTCAGAAACTTCAATTCATGAATAAAATGTGGGTGGCATGCATTTGTTTAGTAGGATTCTGCATCCATCACGACGTTCATTTTATTGTACATATTGTTTTCGTATTCGCATATCACACTTCATCTCCGGTGGCAATGCTCCCGAATGTATAACATAGACAAAAGGGGTTTGTATTATGTTATTGTCTTGGTGTCGTCACAAAAGATGGTATCGATGTTGCATACATTCAGTGTCTACGTTCAGGATAACACACTTATCTATTGTCTACACTACAGAATATTTGTTGTTGTTTGATTTTACGCATTTTCCGAAACTACTTAAGGCACAGCAGGATTGTTTTTTATTCCACACACTCTTCAAGTGAAGGTTAGCCAACCTCAATGCAAATATTACCAAGTGACATTCCTCGATAGCCACTACCAATAAATAACAATTGTTATTCTTAAAGAGTACCAAGTCTAAACGACTTCGTTAATTAAACGTTATATCCGTATGCTAAAGCCTCGTTCACACTGTTTCACAAAGGGTTTTGTGTTATGTTATTGTCTTGGTGTCGTCACAAAAGATGGTATCGGTGTTGTATGCATTCAGTTTCTATGTTAAGAAAAAACAAAAACTTCTCTATTGTCTACACCTCATACTATTTCGAGGGCCTGATGCAAAACTACCTTTTAATATAACACGTTACAATAGTTTTGCACCAAATCCTTGACAAGTTTGATTTTACGCATTTTCTATAAGTATTTAAGGCTCAACACGACGGCCAGTTTTTTTGTCTACGCACTGCCAATGCAGGTTAGCCAACCTTAACGCAATTCTTACCAAGTGGATATACCCAATAGCCAGGGCCAATTACTGACAACTGTTATTCCGAGGGTTTTCAAACTTTAAATGACTTCGTAAATTAAACGTTATGCACGTAAGCTAAACCAATCACTGTATTTTATGAATCACATAAAAGTGATTCCAGCTATAGTGTTAATACGGTATTACACAAACAATGACATTGCGGTGCCTTTTCATTGCAAACACATAAACTAATGGTCTAAGACACGAGTATGTTGCCATAATGACAAACAAAACACATTCCAGATTTCCGTGTATTATTACACTCATAAACACATTTTTAAAGGTCATACTTTGGAGACAGTTTTCATTACATGGGATCAACAACGACGTAATAAGATAAGAAAAGCCGCCACTGAGCGGATACACCCACAGAGAAATTAGTGAGAAGTGTATCTGGTGTTTGAGTTAGCTTATGTCGTCTTGCTGTATTCACATGTAACGTTTGAATATCGTTGACCAATTGGATTTTGCCCTAGTGAAGGCCTTGATCCGAAATTTCTCCGGACCTTTCCGCACACTTTTAATAATTTTATCTTTGAATGATGGTAGTGCAAATATTTAGCATGTAATTCATTACTTATACACTCTAATAGACATACTAGTACTACTAAACATGTCTGCAGATATGCTATTTTGTGTAGCTAGTATAGTTATAAATACGCTTGTCAGCCTTTAGGGAACATGATTCGCTAGGGACGAGACGAGATAAAGTGCGAAGATGATGCCCATAGATGACATATGATTTCTTCTCAAATTATATTGAACAAGATTCGGATTTGCATAACTGTCGTATCATAATATCTATAGCTGTCATAGCTTATTTTTCACGCACCGAATTTAGACTAGGCACCGTCTAGAAGAGTATGTATTATAAATTCATTTATTAATAATAGAATTACTACCAGCCACGCGAGACAAGAATAGTATAGTTATAAATTCTGATTTTGTTTTATTTGAAATGGTAATCATGTGTTAATATAACTTCAAATCAACGACAAAAATGAAATTAAAATCCTTCTTTTATTCAACTTTTAGAAGTTTAGTATTATATTTGTAGTTGTGCTTATTTGCAACTGTCAAATACTATGTATTGTATAAGGTTGAAGTTGAAAACATTTACATTTTTCTTAAAGTTTAACATTTTGCCATTGTGATACCCTGAATATACACATACCACTTAGGGTAATCATGTTTACTAACATACTTGAGAAGGTGTATTAAACTTTGAAAAGTAATTACAGAGGCACTTAAATAAGTTTGTTTGTGAGTAATTGGTAGCCAGTAGAAAACTAGTGCTTCTATTGACATAAATATATGTTAAACATATGTGCGCATTTATTTTTAAAAAGCCCATGAGTCATTGCACTTAATGTTTTAGCTGTTGTGGTCAAGATTTAAGCTAAAACTATCGCTACTCTAAATAGGCTAACTGTAATTTACGATAAACATTAGGAACAATCGGTTTTTGTCCTGGGTACATAATACAAGAGGGCCCAGAGGGCCCTGGAACGCTCACCTGAGAGTGAAGATTTTAAAGAGTTCCCTTTTTTCATTGCTTTATATACAACAGGCGACACTTGGGGGTCTAAATCTGAAGTAATGTTTAAAAA
>Ga0224511_10003440_pt1 | contig 11398 bp, 11 predicted proteins | sample SF_May12_sed_USG_2_FD_169988 | JGI IMG/M metagenome (GOLD analysis project Ga0224511, IMG submission 169988) | Sediment microbial communities from San Francisco Bay, California, United States - SF_May12_sed_USGS_8_1 | ecosystem: Environmental > Aquatic > Marine > Sediment | place: USA...
ATCTTCTCCTCTGAAACCACTCATTGGATTTTGACCAAACTTCACAGGAATGACCCCTGGGTGGTCCCCTACCAAAGTTGTTCAAATGGTTCTGATTGGTTGCATAAGTAGGTCACGGGGTCAAAAATTAGGTCTTCAAATTGCAATTTTCAAAAATCTTGTCTGAAACTACAAGGCCCAGAGCTTTCAAATTTGGTATATAGCATTATCTAGAAGTTCTCTACCAATATTTCGTTATAATAAGGGCCCTCTTGTTTCTTTCTTTTTCTTCTCCAAAAAATGTTGAAAAAGTGGGAGGTTTGCTATAGCTTAAAACTGGTTAAAAAAATTATCAATAAAAAGAAAATAAAAAAGAAAAATCCGAAAAACACAAAAATATATTTTGTCTAAATGTCTGTTGCGTCATGATGTTGTAAGAGTTTTTGTGTCGTTCTTTGTGTTAGTTTTTGTACGGGCCATTTTGTCATGGTGCCCTTAAACATGACAAATCTACATTGTTTACAACATTCTTTGTTTGAACATCTCTTCAATTTATATTGACATGTCTACATTGTTTACCACATTCTTTATTTGAACATCTCTTCAATTTATACTCCTATAAAGTCATAAATATATCTACCCATACAGGATGTAACACGTTTTTGCGACATATGTTTAACTTTTTTATGCGATTGGTATAATTCATATGAGACAAAAGGAAAAGGCCATATCTTTAAGAGTAATTTATATGAGGTGCATAGCTGTGGCGCCGTGTATAAATTTTTACATTGGGAAAATATTTCTTTCTTTTACATTTCCTACTAGTTTACCTACTGTTTAATGTGTTTTGATACCAGCAAATGTATGCGTTGTCTCTTGTTCTCGTTGCAAAAAAAATAAATATTAGTCAATCGTTGAGATTTAAAAAAATATATCCGTATATTTTATTTATTCAAAACCTAGATATTTAAACTAACGTAAAGCAAGAAACAACACTTTCAACAAATCGATAGATATGTGTTTGTATGAAAGCCTATCCTGGCCTCCACTTATCCGAAACTTTTATGTCATGTCACTTTTGTTTCTTCTCGATTTCACCAAAAACATCCCATGAAGACGTAATATTTAATGCGTTATACGTTTAAGTTTCTAATTATTGCGAGAAAAACGTTTTATGAATTACGTGAATTGTTTGTCAATGGGAGTAAAGTTTTAGCGTCTTACTATACGATGCGACTAGGTGTTTGTCAAAAAGACAAAAGCATCGAATATTTCGAGAAAAGTTAAGTTGCAATGCCTAAAAACTTCTCATCTTTTACAATAAATTTGATTGAGATGTGCATAAACATTTTATCAATCCGAATAAAAATAAGTCGACTTAGCGCAGAACCTCTCATCAACGGGAGGCCCGGGTACGCTTCCGTATGTTTGAAACTCCTTGTAGATAGCGACGCGTTTTGTTTACTTCCTGTTAACAAGATGGCCGTGTGTTCAATTGGAAATGCAAATATAATTATTATGTTTAGTAAAAGCGGATGACGTTGGCTGCCATTATTGAAGTAAAACAGGACTTGTAATTAATTGTTGACAACTTTGAGGTAAGATTTAAATAATGATTTATTTGTCTTCTCAAGACATGTTGTGTATAAATAATCGTGCTTACTATCAAAAAGTGAGAACTTTAAAGAGGAAATTTAAATATTGCCATATGAACCATTTTAAACAGTTTGAACGCAGAACAGCTCGTGTTGTTTTAAATGTTAGTTTAATCAAAAGTGTCTTGTACATGCATGAGCATCATTAGGTTCTTAAAATTAAAAAAAGTCTGAAACTGGTTCGATCTATTATTTTTTACCTATTTAAATACATGTAAGATATTTTGAGATCAATAAATCGACAGTGAGGTTACATTAGTCATGACCTTCAAATAAATATGATAATTTATTTCAATTCTCGTTTTATTTCAAAAATGGTTGTCATCGAAAAACGAAAAATGAAGTAAATATTTCTAACCTCGTTTTATTTCAAAACTGGTTGTAACCAGACAGATATCAATAAAGGGATATAGCTTATAAAATGAGCTATTGATTACAATTCCCTATAATCAACACTTACTCAAACTACTATTGATAAAACATATTTATGACAAGTTTAAATCTAAAGGACTCATTGACATGCAGTTGTCAACAGTTTTTACTGTAAACACATGTTTCGATATTCCTAAAACACTGAATATAATGGGTACATTCTTCAGTTGACAATCGATACGCAGTGCAATGCAGTCTAGGTGTACGTATACAAATGTAATATAAAGCTTTGCTTTGTTTACAACCATGCATCGAAATTCTTACTAATGCTAGTGTATGACAAAACCATAGAAAAGTCAAACAGATAGCTTTGTCATTCTTTACGCCCCTGTCACATCAAAGGGCGATGTCACAGCGTTTGTTCAAACAGCGTCTTTATAGCGCCAATGACGCCTCTACGGCGCGCAAGCAGTTAATACAGCGTGTTCATGGCGCGCACACATCGTTCTTACGGATAGCGTTTAAGGTTTTTTAGTTTTTTTTTGTATTTTGAGAAACCTTATTTGGCGAACATAGTGATCTATTTTTACTTTTCGAAGCAAATCGTCATAGTATTTAACAATTGTTTAAAGTCACGCAGTTTAATTGCAATATATTTAGTAACACACATTTAATAAGTAGTGTAGTGTACATTGAATAGCTTTTATAATGTTGTGTTTAGTTTAGGTTTATACTTGTTAAACAACTTATTATTGAAAAACAAACCATGGCCAAGCTCCAAGTGTTGTTAGTTTAATGAAACTAAAACCATTTGCATTTATTATAATATGTTATTTTTATATTTAAAAACATTTTAAGATGATACTTATTTTTTATCAACAATCAATATGCATTGTAAACGCCTACTCCAAATACAGGATTTATACGGCGTCTTTAAAGTGTACACGCGCCGCGCCCACAACGCACTCACAGCGTTGCCACAGTGCACTGTCTAACACACTGTGCAAACGCCAAGCCACGGCGTATTTGTTTTGCATTATTAACGACAACGAGGGATTTTAGTGAAATTCAAATTAGTATTCTGTTGATAATGATTATTTGTAAAATATTGCCATTTTATTTTTAAGGTAAGACCTTTGTAATGGATTCACATATTTGCAGCTATGAAGAGATTTTATAAACCTTTTTTTTAAATATATGCCATTTTAAGACGATCCACCGCACAACTTTTCTCAGTTTTTGCTTTTTGATTTTATAAACAATTTTAAAAGTTTTCATTTTATTCATATTTAAGGGAGGTAGTAAGGTGTAAAATTACTTCCCTTTAATTTAATTTAAGCAAATATTAGTTAATTGCATTTTAAAAAGATTTTTCTACGGTTGAAAAGTAAAAGCATAATATATATCACATTTTAATGAAAAAAAACTTGTTTATTTTTTTGATAAAAAACACAAATGTGTATGCTTCATAGTCCATTACACAGGTCTTACCTTAATTTGTTTTATTTTGGAAATTTAAATTCACCATGGGTGGGATCGGAGCTTCAAGAGGGCAATGCAAAAGATAATAGCCAAAGCTACAAGCCATAAGCAACCCAAAAGTATCTTTTTTTATGTAAAAACAAGCAATCATCTTGAAATTACATAAATAAAATATTGTTAAAGTAACAATTTGTAAATAGACACTAGTTAGCCAAAGCAATATATTTTATGCGGTCGAGCAAAACCCTAAAAGTACTAAGAATATACCTTTCACATTTAGTCGTAGTTAACATGTGACCATAGTGAATTAACGGGGGGCATCCTATAGTTGTATAGGTGAAACATCAAAATCCTGTCTACAAAAAACATAATACTTTTACATACATGAGCTTTTTTAATCGTTGTAAGTAAAGCTTCAGCATTTTGTTAAAAAACCATTTGCCAATTTTAAGCATCTATTTATTTATTTAATATATGCAGCTACGTTAAAGATGCAAGGTCAGTATCGTTAAACCCATATAATCGGTCACAAATCTGGCAATATGCCGAGTATAATAAATAAATTATCAATTCAAAAGGATTTGCAACAATTTGTGACAAATAATGTGTTTTTGGAGAAAAGTAAAAACACAACAACAACAAAACAACAAATCAAACAGAAAAATAATTGCCGAGGCCGGTATTGAATCCGGGACCTCTTGCACCCAAAGCGGATGCATTATCAACTGAGAGTTCTGATTGTAGTCAAGCTGTTGAACTGTTTCGACGCAATGGGTCGAAACGTAATTAAACAAAGCCGAATTTGCGGGCCACGCAATCTCAACAAATTCTTTTTTTGGGTAATATTTTTACATGCATGAATAACTATATCTGGCAGTTTCTCATATCTGCTTAAATATGGTTTACATGTAATATATAAACAATTCTTAAAGATACATACATGTAGCATTTTAAACTTAAAATCCTTGTTGTTTTGTATAATAATATATACATTTTGACCTCTTAACTTTGGTTCCAGTGGAAAACAAAAGTGTATTGTTTATCAGCTTTTAAATCAATCTTGACCATTTAGCATTACAGTGAGAGTTAACTTAAGTCTGGAACGGCGACCACTTTGGAGCAATACCCTATGCTTTGAAACAGTATCTTGTACATGAAATTAAATATAGTTCTCGTTATGCTTTTTCAAAGCATGGCTGCTATACAAAACATTGTATGTGTGCTTATTGACATTCAAACAAACAAACAAACAAACAAACAAACAAACGAACAAACAAACAACTGTCAAAATAAGAAAGGATATTCCACAAATAATTACAAAAATAATTACAAAAATGTTCACACACTGTAATAACAGACACGTCGAACGTTCTACAGTCTAAGTTTTTTTCACATTTGATTCATGTTAGAATATAAATAAAACGTCTATATCTCAAGCAATTAGTCGTTTTAGAGATAAAAAGCAAACCCCTGTTCAATGATGAAAATCAGAAATGCACTTAAAGTTGTGTACCATTTTTAATTTCGAGAGCAGTAACTTTGTAGGTGGATTAACTTCAGCAGTCATATAATTGATAACCACGACTGCATCAGATGATCTTTTGACGTCCAGGGGCGGGTGAAATTCGGGCATTAATTATAAACAAAATAATGGCTATGTTCATATATGATCACGAATGATCGTTCACATCAAATCCAAAGTGCAATGAAAATTGCGAAAACATAAGTCGATAAAACAGTTACTGAATCGGTAAACTATCTTTAATAGTTAATGGCAGCGGCGGTTCTGGTTCGATACCAAGTGATGCATCATATGTTCTTTATAAATTTGTAAAACGAGAATGATTTAGTTTTTAAATACACATGTATGTTACAGTTTATACTCAGTCTTAATACGTACACGTTTCTATTTTATTCACACTGCAACATCCCGTGCATTTTTTTCTAATCTAACCCAGACACCACCACAAAGCAGCGATGATGTCCGAGGTGCCAGGAGGACTAAGTGCCTCTATGGCGGCTGGATCAGATGACAGCATGTACTGCCACGTGTGTCCCACCGTCAAGGCCACGGCTTACTGCCTCCAGTGCAAGATATACCTCTGCCCGGCATGTGCTGGCCATCACAAGATACTTCCTCTATCGGCTGCACATCAACTGCTTGAGGGCGAGCAGTTCCCGTCGTTTTACCCAACTGGTCACTCAGAAAATATGAAGCAATGCCCAGACCACCCTGAAGAAGAAATCAAATTTTATTGTCCCTCCCACGATGTGTTGTGTTGTTGCGCCTGTAATGTTCTTAATAAACACGACCAGTGCACAAACCAGTACATCCCTCAGATCAGCAAGGAGTTCCACAAAAGTTCAGAATACACGAAGCTTAAGAAAGAATTACAATCATCGGAAGATAAAATCAAGGATGTTTTTGAGAACATAGACACTTGTTTTAAAGCAGTGGAGGAAATAGACCACAGGGTAATTGAACAATTTACCAAGTATAAGGCTGAAGTTATCGCCTACCTCGATCAGAGAGAGAAAGAGCTTCTGGCGGAACTGAAGTCTATCCGTGACCAGGACACAACAGCGCTAGAGGAGCTCAGAGCCACTGCTAATGCAATACAAGCTGACATCATGAAGGCACAGACCAAGCTGCGACTTCATGAGGACAACTCATATGACCTATTCATAGCCAGCAAAAGGGTCCAGGCAATGTTGACCAAGCTCAAGACGTCACTGAACGGCATCAAACCGAGGTACAACTATGTGGTGCTTCAGAGAGACCCAGTGGTTGAGAAACTCCTGGCAAACGAGAAAGGACTGGTGCCGGTCAAACGTGTTCCAGGTACGGATACAGTCTAACCTGTCTTTACAATCAGTCGGCAATGTACTATTGCATTATGTTTTAATAATAGAACTTATGCATGTTGATACCAAACTACAATAAACATATTTCTCTTATTGGTCACATTTATAAATTAAGAAGATAGTTTTGTCATATTCAGTTAATATAAAACATGTATATATTTAGGGCATAGTTTATTTTGACTTTGTTCCTAACTCTCGATAAACTATGCGTTGCATTAACATTTTTTAACGTCAACTTTTGCGGTTACTCTGGATTTTAAGTCAAAAGCACTGGATTTACAAAATATCTGTTTTACAGATGCTACAATTCTACAATCACTAATGGCTCAGTCACAAATCATTTGCGATGCGTCGGCGATGGCTAAACCCGGGTATTTCGAACAAAATATTGAGACAGATCTCACGAATTTGCACCAGTCGGAGGCGTCCTCCGAATAATCTGAGACTAGTCGCAAGATTCTGTGTGTAATTGCAAATTCAGGTTGAGATTCAATGTCTGCGAGTAGTCTCCGGCAACTTCCGACTGAATCGGAGGCGCCCTGTGACGACTCGTACGCTTACTGTGATCGTTTCCGACGAATCGTATGGTGGAATCGTAGGTAATCGCCGTGTATATAAGGGCGCCTCCGACCGGATTGCTGTTTGAGACGCTCTTGTTGCAGGAGGCTGTGACAGGTCAGAAAACCCTCCTTTTAATTAAAAGAAAAAACGCTTGCAGATGTCGTCTCCAATCGCCTCCGATGCAATCGTAGGCTATCGGAGGCTCATCCCACAATGTTTCGACAAAACCTGGTCAACATCCTTTACACAATCTCAAACAATGTGACTGCTTCACTTTTATTAGAATTATTGCTACGATTATTCAAGGCTTTTTTTCTACGACGACCCACGGCCAAAACCTATCCCCGACAGATCGCCGACAATGTGACTGAGCCATATATGTAAATAACGTACGTAATTATTTATGATCTACTAGTACATTGCTAGCGAAAAACAATTGCTCCAACTATCTGGTAAACTCATAATATAATTTGCAATATTGATTATTTAGACATCCCAGAGCAATTCTGTGTAAAACAATCACAAATATAAAACGATTTCGTCAACTAGTGAGATGTACATATCAACAACGCCACCATGGTTGTTGAATTGCCATATTTGTTTTACAAATCGCGCATGCACTTAAGAATTCTGATTTTCTTTCTGTGCTGGTTTGGTTTTATGATTGTGTCTATAGAAATATTAATCCGTTTTAACTCGCGTTGATTCCACTATTGTTTATTAACTTTTTATGTACAGTGCATTTACAGACATCTGGCAATGTGGACGGGATGACGGACCCTACATGACCATAGTAACTGTATCAATCACAAAAACCATTATCATAGACATTATACACACAGTACGATTTTCTAGATAATAAAGGCAATAAGCATCGTCTCGAACATTTCTCGTGACAGAGTAATAATAAAACTGTCTCAAATATCTGGAACTTTACATATGATTTCTAAAAAAATATTTAAAAAAGCTTATAAAATCTCGCCATTATTCCACTAATATTGAAAAGTATTACAAGGCCAACGGCCATAGCAATATAAATTGAAGTGATGTTCAACGAAATAATGTTTTAAACAATGTAGACATGTCAAATTTAAGGGCACCGCAACAAAATGGCCCATACACAATCAAACACACAGAACAGCACAAAAACACAAAAAAACCAAGACGCAACATACATGAAAAAACAACCTTTTTAGGTTGTTTTATTTCTGATTTTTCTTTTTATTTATGATTTCTTAAACGATTTCTCCAAGAAATGACGAGTTGCCGACTTTAAACCAGTTTTACTTCCGTTCCGATCAAAACGTCGAAAAGATTTATCTATAAAGAGTGATAGTTGTTGCACTTTTAAAAAATTGACAAAAACAAGGTGACCAGTAAGAAAAGTTGTTGAGTGTAACGTATAGCTACGCATTTTTATGATTAACAATTTTTATCAAAAATGAAAATAAATAAGAATACCATTAATATATTCAATGACGAAATATATTTTAATTGCCTTTTTCGAAGAGCTAATTAAATCTACAACTGTAACTTTTAAAACGATTCCTTTAATGTCTTATGAGTTGAATTTAAATTGATAAGACGAACATGAAAACAAACCTTTAAGCATGCATATAATTGTATTATACGAAGCCATTTTACTTTAACTACTATTGTGTTTACATCTAAAGCAGATACATGATCTTTCCTTTCTACAGACATGTCAACGGCTGTCTTCGAGCGGAAGGAGGTCGTTAAATTTGCTCCAGTAGACGTTAATATCCGGGACACTTTAATTGTGTCACCAGACCGCATTCTGTTGTGTAATGAAAGTAAAGGAAATGTGCAGCTGGTTGACACCAGGGAAGGGCGGGTCCTCTCAGAGGTCTCATTGCCTTGTTGGTTAAAAAAGCCTTCACTGAGGCGCCTATGCCTAACAAGAAAGGATCAAGCTACCGTAACAGTTAAAGGAAACAAAGTACAGATGATCAATGTCCAAGGACAATCCGTCACCCTCGGAAAAGTGCTGACATTGAACTATGACCCATGGGGCGTATCCACGTGTGGAGACAATGACTTAGTTGTGTCATATCATATGGCTCCATGGCTTGAAGTAATATCAACAGAAGGCAGCGTTTGTCATCAGTTCCACCAGACTGGGCCGACCAGTCACTTCAAGTATCCAGATTTCCTGACTACATCACTCGACGGCTATGTCTACGTGTCCGACTGGGGCACCAAGACAATCACGAAGCTAGACTCCTCCCTCCATCTGATCCAGACCTTCTCTAGCCCACTGCTGGACTCACCATATGGCATCATCTCCATCAGCCCTGACCAGCTGCTGGTGTGCAGTCACTACAAGCACAGTGTCGTGCTGCTGAACACCAGGACCGGCAAGTCATCCACCCTACTGGGGCTGCAAGATGGTATTATATTACCATATTCGCTGGGCTACTGTCCTGAACTGAAACTACTGTATATTTGCAGGTATTTGACAGGCCGCTTAAAGGTGTACAAGGTTTAATAAATGCGGTTAATTTGGAATCAACTCTGCATCTCGATAAATCACGAAGAAAATGAAATAGAATACAACATACGTTTAGTATGCAATGTTAACTGTTGTGTGGACAGTAACGCAATTTCAGAATATGTTTTGTTTTTGTTTGGGTTTGGAATACTGAACCATATTGTGTTTGTTTTGTGCTAAAATACTTCGGTATTTATTGTTACATAGGTGATAATATATTGTGATTCGGAAACTTATTTGTCATTAAGAATCAAGTCAAGTCAAGTCAAACTGTATTTATAAGGGAGGTTGCGAGAAGGACGCTAACCTCAACGCGTAACGTGAAAAATACTTATTGAGCACATTGTCATCCATATATGTTATCGCCTTCAGGTATTCCCGTAATTAGAGACGTGGGTGTTTTTCGTCACGCAGATATGCTTAGACACGAAGATTCCCAAAGCAAATGAACAGTTTCTAAATCTCGTGAAAATGCTTTTCGATAATTAGGTGGATATTAAACTGTGTGGATTAAAACTCACCCCACTCCTTTAAATTAAGTCTGAAGACTGCGCATGTTCTGGCTAAATGTCGTACTATAATAGAAATTTTGATTGTTTTTAATAAGATAAAATGATATAAAAAATAGTTTGTTGTATGCACTGGAATATGCATCCCTGCAACATTAGTTTTTTTCAATTGATCTGATCATATAATAATTGTAAGCCTTATTAATTTCATTTAAATGCAAACGCGAAGCAGGCGCGCGCCTTAATAGTTAAATATTATAAATGTTATGTTTCTGTTGTCGTAGTTCATGGTGAAAAATGCACGATTTATTTTATTGTCAAATTGCACGTTTTAATTTTAAGACAAAATGACCATGCGAAAACACGAAAAATTCACCATTTTGCTGGTTTTCGCGTTCGCGTGACGCCTTTTCGACTTTTCGCCTCAAAAACACGATAATACGAAATGGCACAAATCAGCCACCATACAATTACAGAGTTATGTGATCAATTTTGTTAACGTTAAATATTAATTTAAAAACAGAAATCTAGGATTTCGTATTTACCTCCAAAGTAATCAACAGCGACACAACAGCTGATATTCCAAACAGCTAAACACAATTTTAGAAGTGTGAGTTTCATGATTCCGTCAATATTGGTCATGAAATGCGTTTTAATTGCTTTATGCAGCCTGGATATGTATACATAATAACTACCTGAATGCCTCAGTTCACACATTACTACGTGGAATTCTATAACTTCCTGTTTATACATTTACTGTACTTTTAAAGTAACAAAACACCGCTTTTATAAATGAATTAATACACAGACCATAACAATAAAATACCGCATTTGATTTCAATTGCAATATATTATAAAATGATACTTACTTCTTTCAAACGAAAGAATTAACATCAGCGGTAATTGGGTTTAGTATATTAAAGATCATAATGTTCGTTTTAAAGTCTGAATAAATAGTAAAGAAGGTAGCGATTTCTATCTTCTTGAATTTGAAATGTTTCTTACCTCTATAATCTGTTTATTCGAGGGGGAGGGGGTCGGGATGTATAAGGCGTTTTGCTGTATTTTTGTTCTAAATATATCTGTTATGTGCATATTTTACATCAGGGAATTTTTCGTAGTTATGGTAAAGTGGGTGCGCTTTTTTAACCGGTATGCATCTATTACGAAAACGATATCTTTTCCCTCAATGTTGCATTCAATATGTCAGTATAGATGTGTATGAATTACCCAGCATACCTTAATATCAGTGGATCGAAGTTACTCGTTTGCGAAATATTATTTCAATGTATAAGTAGATTCAACTTAAATATGACCTTTAACTATTAGCATAAAAAAACTGAAGAAAGGGAAGCCCTCAGGAAACAAGGCCTGAATGTGAAAACAGCAGCCTCGGTTTTATTGAAGCTGTTCATCAGTGGTAATGAAAGATGCCACACCACTGACGCCCCCTAGCGCATGAG
>Ga0224511_10003441_pt1 | contig 11398 bp, 7 predicted proteins | sample SF_May12_sed_USG_2_FD_169988 | JGI IMG/M metagenome (GOLD analysis project Ga0224511, IMG submission 169988) | Sediment microbial communities from San Francisco Bay, California, United States - SF_May12_sed_USGS_8_1 | ecosystem: Environmental > Aquatic > Marine > Sediment | place: USA...
GTTATCAATACTGTATTTTATAGAGAGGCGTAAACAGGATCGAGCTGATGCTGCTGAAGCCAGGAAGGCGCAGTTCAGTAAGATTATTGGTCGTCGTGATCAACAGGCAGTGGACAGTGGCACTGAATCTGAGAGTAAGTCACTTTTGTGATCATACTTCCTCTGGAGATTAGTAGGGTGTGATTTAAAGTGTTAGTGAACTGAATAACATGGTCTAACATTGTATCATTGGTCTAATTTCTTAGAAGATCTTGGTCAAAAGCTACTTCCTCAAATGCCTGATAAGGTATGGCGCAATACAATGGTGGGCAGAGCTTAGCGATTCCCGTTGGTTTCGTCCCTATCTAACTAAACCTAGATGGATCTGAACAGAAAATGAAGTTGTTTTTGCTGTTTTAGCAATTTGTTCGAAAATTCACTCAATGTACAATGTATTCATGATGTAAGCCATCTTTTGTGAATTTTTGATGAGAATACAAAATATGGAAAAATAATTTGGAGTCAGCATGACCACCGATTGATCTCACTTAGCAAGGCACCGGGTATAACGATTGTTCACAGTTAGCAAGGATTATTGCCTACAAACTGTCCTTAGTAAGTGTTACCAATGAACTGAATAACAAGTAACCATAGGAATCTCATCGCCCTAGACATCGGGCATCATGAATGCCTGCTCGCAAGTGGTAGAAAAAACATCGCTAGTTTGCTAAGTCATTAATTTTTTTGACTGGAGAGTACCAAGAGTTTGACTCGCCCCCACCGTGTTTTAACCGACTGTCTAAGGTGAATCCGACGCAACCTCTTGTACACTTTAAAAATGAAGCCGCTCATTTTTTAATTCCATACAATTGTTGCTGAAATTCCGAGGTTTTTCTTAGGGTGCTAGAGCGTCAATTGGTGAAAGGTCCAAAATACGTCCTCATTATGTTTTCTGGTGCTGTAGGGTTTGATTCTGCTGTCATACTTACAGCTAAGCAATACGGGACGGAGACAAATGCTCGGGCCACTCGTTACATGCCTCAGAGTACAGACTGTACCGAGCTACTGAGCGATCAGGATCCGGTCGACTATAATCCGTCGGAAGATAGAACGGAGGCATTCAACTATCGCCCTACTAGAGGAAGACCATCAACAAGAATATTTGACGATGTCTAGTTGGAGTTTTCACCGTGCCTAAAATTATTATCTCTATTTATTGCAAATTGTTCTTGTTAGGTCTTAACTAACCAAGGTTAATTACCATTTTCATACATTTATGTGAAATACACGCGGTTAAATGAGAGGAGTCACTTCTATAAGCGCAGCAATACCGAAGCGTGCTCTGGACATATTTTCAAGCTCCTGTTAGTAGTGCTCAGCTACAATGGAAGCAACTTGCCAGATTTGTGGTATATTTATGTTGGGCCAAACCCACCTAGTTGCTTGTTTCGGTACCGGGACATTCCCGTAGAACATAATGCTGGTACATGCAATATGCACATTGGCTCCTCGGTGGGACCATCATATAATGCATAGCACTAGTGTGCTGATTCCATAGAAGTCTGGGTGATTCATTCGGTTAGCTAACCCCGCCGGTAATCCACCTGCCCCAGCTGAAAAGTTTTCAAAGTTGTCTTACCTATGCAGGTTTCGACATACCGATAATTCGATTAATATAATTCTTGGCTAACGAAGAAAATAAGAATTTTCTTGTATAATTTCAACGGGTGATGGAATTGGGTTTTTTATTATCATGATCCACTAATAAGATTATTTGAAGACTATACCCTATGTATAGTTTTAATCGAATCACGGCCAATAGAGGAATGATAGTTTTCGGAACTGACTTTTGGGGTCTTTTCAGGAGTACTTCCCTGATAGTTGTTGCAATTGGTCTTGTTTAATCCTCTGTTCCCAGGCTCTTCGCTACCATTCGCTTGGATGCTTCCACAAAAGCAACACAGACAACCCGCATAACCAGGGTACTGATCTGGTTACGCAAGGCTTGACAGATGGGTTTGTAGTTTTGCTGAACAGACACGACTGACCGATTCTTCGTTCACTCTCTCACTAACCCAAACGAACCAGGAACTAGGAAGAACAGGTTTCAAGTTAATAGCAGGTTGATAGAACGACGATTGGACCAAAACATCGACCACTGTCTTCCACACTTAGCTAGCCTGTGCCAAAAGAAGGTGCATATAGAAACATAAATAGGAATCGGTATTGCTCATCATATACTTATAGCCTCTCGCAAGTTTCGCTAAGCGAAAGCTAACTGTAACTCAAGCCAAGGACTGGAGAGAAGACTGAAGAGACCCAATACCACTTCTCACAGATTCTCAGCTACTGACTTAGTGCCATCACCAGACACTCTGCTACTTCTCGGAATTACTGATATATTACCTTGGCTGTTACAGCCGTGGTGGGTTTAAAAGTAACTGCTACTCTGCATAACTAAATCTGCTGAATTTGGCGCAGAAAATGTTACACGACTGAAAGATTGTACAAACCTAAGCTCTGTATAAACTGTTGGGATCCATTTACTTATAATCTTCATGAGAACAAAGCGTCCACGAGAGAACGGCGGTGACCAAACCATGGCAACGAACACTCGCTTCAACTTTGGTGGAATACTGAAGTCGTTGCAACAAGGGCTTGATAATGGACCACAAACCCGACTGACAGTTGACAAAAGACTGATGGAAAAGTCTTGGAAGCTAATGGATAAAGTTGTTAAGGCTTGCCAACACCCAAAGATGAATCTTAAAAATAGTCCTCCTTTCATTTTGGACATTCTACCAGATACCTACCAACACCTGAAACTCATCTACAATAAGTATGAGGACAATGTCTCTTTTCTGAACGAGTGCGAATATTTCAGAGTTTTCATTGAGAACTTGATCGCCAAGTGTAAAAATGCCAATAAACTTTTCAAGGAAGGCAAAGATAAAATATATGAGGAGAATTCTAGTTTTCGTCGAAACCTAACTAAACTTTCACTCGTCTTCTCGCATATGCTGTCCGAGCTGAAGGCTATGTTTCCACTTCCTTCAGCGACATACTGTGGAGAGAACTTCAGAATAACCAAGACTGATGCGAGTGAGTGGTGGAAGAAAACATTCCCAGGAAGGTAAGAAAAACGCCTTCTTTTTAAGAAGGGTAAATGGAGCTGTGTAGGTTTTGTGTTATTAAAAATATTGTTACTCCACCTTAGGCAAATCGCGCAATGGAAAGACTTCCGAACATCACTCATTGAGGTGCATAAAATATCAACACCGCTGGAATCAATGGCACTAAAGACCACCATAGATCTGACTTGCAATGATTACATATCATGCTTCGAGTTCGACGTTTTCACAAGGTATGTGCTTTATTCAGTTCATCCTAACGGAACTAACTACATGTATAATAAATGAATGCAGATTCACCTCTTACTCAGCATCTTCCCAGCAGGAATCATATCGAGCGATCAGGCGATTGAGGTTACTGACACCTGTTCAGTCGTTGTCTGTTTGCCTGCAGTGTGATAATTTCGCTATTTATGATCTAGGTTGTTCCAGCCATGGGGAAATCTACTGGTAAACTGGAGCGCTCTGTCAGTTGCCCATCCGGGCTATGTTGCCTTCCTGACATATGACGAGGTTAAAGCGAAGCTAAGCTATTTTCTAGACAAGCCTGGCAGGTATGTCTAAATACCCCATATAATTTAAATTGGGTATCATGTTCGCATATTCAAGCTTATGTGATATTGTAGCCTGTATACATGTATATATACACTATGTGATTGTATCTTATTTATGTTTTCACTGAGCCAAGTGTTCTATATTGTAGCTATGTGTTCAGATTAAGCTGCACGCGTCTTGGGCAGTGGGCAATAGGCTATGTGACTCAGGAAAAGCAAATTCTGCAAACAATTCCACAGAACAAATCGTTGGCACAAGCACTGATTGATGGCCAGAGAGAAGGATTGTAAGTATTCACCATCACCTTCCTCATCAATATACTGTATACTCACACTATTTCGTTACCATGGCCACGTGTTTTAACTCTTTGTAGCTATTTGTTTCCAAATGGAGAACGTACCAACCCAGACCTGACATGCCTTTTGGGCGATCTGTCTGAAGGTCATATTCAGGTCACGGAGGAGCAGTATGAACTTTACTGCGAGATGAACACTACATTTGAGCTTTGCAAAATTTGCGCTGAGAACAACAAAGATGTGAGACTGGAGCCATGTGGCCATCTGTTGTGCACTCCGTGTCTCAATTCTTGGCAGGTCAGTTCCTAGTCATCATAGTCATCTAGTTGTAGTAGGGCGTACAAATAGATATCAATGGGAAACGGTTGTAAATTTAGTAAGAAAGGTTTGTATTAAATTGTAACCAATGATATCATACTCGAAGGATCTCTCGTCCTGGACTGTTGGTCTCCAGTTTGATATTTAGGCTTCAAATTATTGAAGGTGAACTATACTCATGTATCTTGCCATCTTGCCTGTTAAACGAGGTGAGTTGGCACCTTTATCATATTAAATACACTGCAATCCCTGATTTGTTCGTATTAGCCTCACAATAGATAAGTTAGCACTACAGTACCAGAAAAAGGGAAATTTCAGTATTGCAATTTTGGCTGATTATTTGAGTGCTTTTGCGTCTTATAGGGCTTGCAACACTGGGCGCAATCAATCTGCATAGTTTTCACTCAATATTCAGGAAATGGATGGTCTCAGTTGTCCATTTTGTCGTACGGAGATCAAAGGCACAGAGGTGGTAAAAATTGACCCGTTTGATCCTTCCGCTGACCCGAAACCACTCGCTGATGCTCGAAGGCGATTTGGCAGCATATCCGCAACAGATGATGCCGAGGCCAACAGCTCATCTCAGTCATCTGTTGAGGTTAGTGCCGAGGTTCTCCCGACCTTGAGAGAGTATCTCAACAGCTTGTCAAAAGATCTAAATGTTCTGCTAGAACTAGGACCTTTAGCTCAACAGTATCATATATAGTGAACTGCAGTTGGCGGCCCTCCTGTGTTATAAAAGGTGATGTGATAAAAAAGTTCACGACTGATTTTATCCCAGCAATAAACAGAGAAACAAACTCTGTACCAGGTCCCAGGAACTACTTCCACTCCAAGCAACATAGCATGCTAGAAACAGTGCGTATAAAACCTAGGGTATGGACTGTGCAGTCGCAGAGCAACACGTATACTGTATTGACTTTTATAGTAAAACTGCAACGCCTTCCTCACCACAAGAGATTAAAAACAATGAATAAGACATAATACTGGTATATCTTGTTTTACATATTTGTTCACGCCTCATTCCATACAGTAATAATAGTGCAACTTGTAGAGTCTAACTTTGAGGAACGGATTGCTTCCCGAGCCGTCTCCACGGGGATCACCCAGGATACCACGTGATGCCCCGCCTCCTCCCATACCTCCCAGGTCTTCCCCCATGTGCTCACCTCAGACCGGCAGGTATGTTCATCCTGTCTTGTCACTCAACCACCTCCTCTTACCGAACTAATTACCGCTTAGAATGACATCGATGGCCTCCCCAATTGGACGATCACTGTGACCTCAATTCCTAAATCACCACAACCCAAACTTGCACTTCTCTCCATTGTTATCTACTCTAAGTTTACTCTGGGATTGTGCCATATTTTAGACTGTTTTCACTGACTTTTAAAGACTCCAATCTAATGTATTGATTCGATCAACAGACAATGATCTAGAGGGTGTTCAAATGACGTTACATTTGTTTTCGTGGGTCATTCATATCAACACATCTTGTCCTTACATTGACGGGGCGAAGTGTACGCTCTGTTGGTGGATTTCAGACGCCAAATGAATATGGACCTGTCGTCAGATGGTCAGTTTCTGTCATTGCCACATCGCTCCCAAAGCCACGAGACTACTCTGTTTGAAGAGACAGGTGAGGCGCACTGCATGTCTTATTGTCCCTGGTTCCAGCGAGGTAGTGGGGTAACTCACCGTTAGAGCACTTTGATCGCAATTGGAGAATCTGGGTTCGAATCTCTGTCAAGGCGAGCTCTCGTCATGGGTGTAAGCCCTCACGTTGATGCGAGCAACCCCAAAACAACTCCCACTATGAGATGGAGCGTTGATACTGACCCGCTTGGCTTGAGGTGCTCCATGCTATACTGTTACTGGTGAAGAAACCTGGCAGCTTCACCATTACTGTAAAGACGTCGTAGAATGATGGAAAGACCGGTCCCAGTGGGCACCACTCTGAATGTGTCGCTGTTGGTTCTTCTACTGAGAAAAATTCAAATATTTATGCCATCATTTGTTGTTGGCATGTGGACCAACGAAGGTTAAAATGTTTCTATTGCAGCATTATCTATGCCCGCATCATTTGGTCGGCAGATGGTAGCTGGTGACTATGACCATACAGACCCTGATGAGCCCCCACCGCTGCCTTCACACCGACATAAGGGTTCTGAGTCTAGGTAAGCATTCCCTAGGGTAAGAAACCATAATGTGTCAATGTTCAATTCGGTGTTATTATGCTATGAGCTTTTGTTATGATATCTTATCGTCTACATTTATGAGATATTGGTACAAAACACTAGCAACTATTCGGCTAATCTTAGGTATCACATGAGAGACTGAGTGAGAGCTATGTTATGTTCACACCTAGAAATGTGACCTGATAACAATTTGTCCGTGTTAAGTAATTGTGGTATGAACAGCAACCCCTTGCTTTTGATCGCCCTCCAGGAAGGAATATTAGTTGTCTACACCAGCAGCGTCCTTGATTTACTGTAAAGCGTTGTCTTCTGCAATTAGTATTACATGTATTACACATTTGTATAGAGGTTATCTTCGAAACTTTTACCCTAAAGGTTGTTTGGTGGGTAATCTAATGGCGGTAAAACAATAAAAATCTTCATTAGTAAATTTATCTTGGGAGAATTTGCGATGAAATTTTACCTTGGTCAAGAGTGAACTTTACAGCTTCGAGCATTTTGCATAATAAACTTTATTCTCGGCTGTAAGTAGAGTTGATTTAGATTGGATATAGCTAGTCATTCATTAGCTCATATTTTTCAGGTCTAATACCTTGGACAAGAACCAGCAGATGTTGCCTCCGCGGACCCACCAGGCTGGCGCCTCCCATCTGTCCTCCTCTCATAAAGAGAATAAGCTGGAAGGCGTCAGTGAAAGAGATATTGAGTTGCTCTGTTCCGAGGGAAATGATCGTAATGCCGTAATTACAGCTCTCTCCATCACAAAAAATGATGTGAACATGGCGCGTGAGATTCTGCAGTCATTTGTACCCCGCTCAAATTAAGCCAATAATAATTTGAAGGCTGGTTGCCTCTACTATCGCTATTGCCAACTACTGAAATGTGGCTACTGTTTATATCGATTTAGTACGCCAGCTTGAATGTTCCCACTCTTGGTCACTCGGCATGCGCATCCCTTCGCCGAAATAAGAGTCATATGCTAGTTACAATATTAATAACCTACAAATTCCTTTTGTGCTGGTATTTGATTCTGCACACTGGGTAAGCCTTTGATGGCAAAAATGTATATCACTATTTACTTATCGTGTCTACATGACCTCACTTTTTGGAATATGTCTTTTGCGCTCTCGGTCTAGAATACAATGTTTATTACCAGTTGACCAAATGCTATTGTGAGGTTTTCAGCTATCGCTGACTGAAACGCTGAAAATACGAAAATGAAACGGCTTAAAGAGGAACGAGTACTGTGCTGTCTTTCCGTTGGTAGTGGTCTTTTGCTCAACACCTAGAGATTGACAGACTGTGTTGGGCAAGTGTTACCTGTATATATGTAAAAACAACACGGAACTGTGTAAGGTAATAAAGGAAATCGAAGCATGTCAGGTGATTTAGGTTTGCAGACAGCAGGAGGTTAGAATCTCATTCAAATCCACCATTAAAGCTACGGCTGTCCTGCCGAGTCAAAGGTCACTCTTAGTTAACTGTATATAACTCAAAAACACTCGGTACCGTAACAGTGAGTTGGTGATAGAGAGGTCAAAGTCAACCATTAAGCACTTAGGAGTACTAACCACATTTCAGAGACTATATTTATATTTATATATATATATATTCATATATTATAACCATGTTACTGATCAGTTATGTGGCATTCTCCCAGCCCAAAGCAAATTCTCATTTGAGTGTTGTCTCCTCATTGCTAGTGCGTATCTTCTCCCGTGGTTTCGGTCTATACGTGTACATGGTTTCCACTAGAGGTCGCTATTGATTTTTATTGTCCGCTGGCTCAGTTAAATCAACTAATTTCGGCCGAAAGAGCTTTTCGTTTGTGATTGCCCTACATTACTGTATATCACTATAGAATGTCTTCTCAAGCCATTCAGCTACAAAAGCAAGTGCAGCAACTAAGAGCTGAAGCAGGAATCAACAGAATGAAGGCGTCGGAAACCATTAAAGAGTAAGTCCCGTGTAGTTACTAGTCCCAATTCACCATTCACTGATTCAGGGAGTCAGTCGTGAGTCGACTGTCGAGTTACCCACTCACTTCGCAGTACTACTAAAAGATTAAAACTACAAATTTTTCCTTTACTTGCTCAGTTACTAACTTGCTTATTGTTACTAGTTAGTAAGTAACGTAACACACCTGACTGATCGACTCACCTGCTCTCGTCTCGGTCTCCGTGAGACTGACTCACTCACTGAGACTGAGAGGTTTACTAAAGTTAGTTACTATAACTATAAGTATAACTTATACTTACCTAGTTAGTTATACTTATACTATAAGTTATAGTATAAGTATAACTAACTAAGTAAGTTAGTAACTTACTGTACTTACCTTAGTAAGTTGGTTAGTTACACTGACTTACACAGTAAGAGTAACTGAGTAACTCAGTAGCGTAGGTGAGTAACACTAACAGTAACACTAACAGTAGCACCAACAGTCAGTGACTCAGTCACTGTCAGTGAGACAGTTCGATAGTCAGACTCACTGAGTGACTGACTCTACTGGCTGGACTTAGAGTGAGACTCGGAATCAGAGTGATGATTGACAATAATTAAATTAAGTTACTAACTTACTAAGATAGAAATTAGAACTAAAAAACTGAAACTACAGCCACAGGTCTCACTGATGTTAACCAGTAATTACGTATACCAAAAATGGTATATCATCCCAACACTGCAACAGCCCTTGCTATAGCTAAGTCACTATATATCCCTCTCGTTATTAATAAATACTAACCCTGTGTTCGTGAGTCAGGGGCTTCACGCACGATTTAGCCGCTGACCATATGCCAGGACCAGTTTGAGCTGAACCAATGATTATTATTCTTATTGCAGAATGATCGAGCATATTCAGAAGAATGAGAATACGGATCCTTTTGTAGCTGGAATTAGTCAGAGCGAGAATCCCTTCAAGGACCAGAAGGGATGCATGATATTATAAGCCGGTCACGGTACGTTGATTCCTGTCCCGGCCAATATAATTCTACACTCTCAAAATGCAGTGGTAGACTTGTGGTAGAAACATGACCGGTTTTATCACAAATTATGATCTATGTTGTGTCTATGTTTCAGGCACCAAACGCAAATTCTTCTGCAGGAGCAGTGATACAAGCATCTTCTGCTCGCTGTTCCCATCTAGTCTTGACCAGTGTATAATTGGGAATCTCTGTTATAAAAATGTGTGTTAGGTGTAATTCTGCTTTACTTTTATTATATTTACATGCCCAATAGAAGGCAAATGTTTGAGTCAAATATTTATTGTTACTCTGATTAAAAATAAATGTATTTGTCGTTCAAACTGCAAAATAGTCATTTGCATATAGAATATAAAACTGAAACGTTATCAGAAAAAGAGAATGTTAAAAAAGATGAGACCTTTTCACAAACTAGTTTTGAGTATAACTCGTTGAGCATCAGTTTGTTCAGTGGAGCACACGCAGCGACTCACAGGCTAGTCGATTCGCATATTTCCGGGAATAATTCTGCGTAATCTGGGGGCGTACGGGTCTGAGTGACTGGATACACTAACAATTCTTGTCCTGCTGTAGATACTGGGTGATTCTGTAACGGGAGTGCAACGTAAAATAAGTGCAGCGATTAAAATTGGTACAGATCAAAGAAATTCAGTTTCTTTGAATTGCATGGTATGATAACTCCTGTGCTGAGTGATGTGAGGCGGAGATGAATTTAGTTAGTCCTGGTATGATTTAATAATACCAGCGGGGTAAAAGGGTTAAGTCATCAACGCTGCGGGCAGTAAAGCAGACCTGGTGACTTATCAAGTGATTATACACTAATGAGTATCTTATCTTAGGTTGGATAATGTACTTGTAGTGATAAAAATGTGTAGCATAACTCTTCCGAATACACCGAGAGTAAGGAATGCCTTTATAACCCGGGCTTGCGACTGAAATCCTTGGGTTTGATACAGCAGATTTACTAACCTTATGGTACATGATGAGCTGACTCAGAGTGGAATGTTCGAGCTGATTTGTGCCAAAAAATTGATAACCATTCTCATTGATGTCCACTAGATAATGCTTACATCTGTCTTCGGCTTTGTATGAAATGGCATATCCCCATATCTTCTCGCTGAGTCGTACTAAGAAGGAGTGAACAGGTTTCTGGTCCAATAAAACCTCAGCATCCTCTCGCGATATAACCCCTAAAAGGAAATGATAATCATAAGCAGCAAAATCTGGCCCCGTATGCAAAACAGATTCTCATCTTTGAAAGCAAGACGGAAGATTGTGAGCATCAGAAAGAACGGCATATGCCCATCTCGTGAGCCAACGGCAGAGCTTTAGTGAGTTACAGGGCCTGGACAATGTAGACATAGTGGCAGTGAAACATAGCCAGTGACAACTCCACTCCACCAACCGGACTACCCATAGATTAAAGGGATAATTGCATCTGCCTAGTTGAATCACCATCCCTTGGTCAGACACCAATTTCTCAGTGTAGGTATGCCACAGCCATGCTTTCACCGGTTGAAATCAAGAGCAAAATGTCCCATGTCTACACGCTAGCAATGAGAAAATTTGGCGTGACAGGAGTCGTGGCTCTGCCTCCCGTTGTTAGTGAACGGGAGCATTTGTTGTTTTGTCAATATCTTTTTTGATATTCTCTCCCACTAAAATCTTTTTAACAGAAATACTTTTCAGTATATTTACCACACATTTCAGTACTTTTGCGAGACATATGACGCTTATTTAAGTCGGCAGCTTTTCGAATCACCGAAATGCGCTTAAAACGAAGTATGTGGATTGCTTAGCCACTCATAAACAAGTGTGATTCTATAACTTCGCAGTACTGTTGGAATAGCTTCATCTGGGAGTCAAAGATCTGTGGTTCGGTATCACATCTGTCCAAGTCAATTCTTTTTAACTTCTAGGTCTGAACTTCGAATATCCATGAC
>Ga0224511_10003442_pt1 | contig 11398 bp, 9 predicted proteins | sample SF_May12_sed_USG_2_FD_169988 | JGI IMG/M metagenome (GOLD analysis project Ga0224511, IMG submission 169988) | Sediment microbial communities from San Francisco Bay, California, United States - SF_May12_sed_USGS_8_1 | ecosystem: Environmental > Aquatic > Marine > Sediment | place: USA...
TATATTTAATTTTCAAACCGACGTCTGGGCGTTTATACTCCATATGCGCACGAAAATAGCAATCAATCCTTATATTTACATTTTCTCCATCATATTGATTATTAAAACAAATATTTTAACAATTTGCAAGGGCTATATGGTGTGTCATAAAGGCACAACACGTGGGATAAATCCTGCATCGGGAACAGCTAATACACGCCCTTTAAAAGACTGAGGCTTCCTACGCAAGAGAAATAGATTTAATCGTATACGGTGGTGTTGTCATTTTAAAAAATTAATAGACGGCCTACACACACACACACACACAAATGTCTTGAATTGTTTCTGGAATTATTGCTCAAAATTCATTAGATGCTATAACTATTTTAAAATATTTTGTGCGCTTGCTAAAGTACATCACAGCAGGTGCAATCGGCTTTTAACAGTGGTGTCACTTATGAAATCTATTTTTAGCAATTTGACAACAGTAATCCACACTCTATCACATACATGTAGGCCCTACAGTACTCGCAGTGCACTCAGGGCATTTTGTTTTCAAATGGTGTCTTACAAATACGTCACAAATTAAACGCGTATGTAATGTTTTTTCTGTTTATTCTTTTTAATTTGAGTAGGTACTAATTGTTGAAGATAACAAAAGAAAACGTCACTTTTGCTTCTGCTTTGCATGACCCATCAAGTAAAGATTGTAAACAATCGAACAGTATGCAAACACGTGGTGATCTAAATTTAGACAAGAAGTACTGTAAATACTTCTCCGCGCTAAGCAACTGCCAGTCAAAGGGTTGATTGACAATAGATGTCACTCCCTCGAGGCGGTCCCAGAGCGCCGCGCAATACACAATTTAAACGCTTATTTTTTCCTACAGAAAATTAAGAGTGAATGTAAATATTACTGATAAAATCGTATTTAATTGGAAACATGGTATAATGTTTTGATCTGATTATTGTTTCACAAATTATTCTAATAAGACATATTTTATTTTTTTACATTGAGTGTGCCTTCTTCGTAATGACATTTCATTCATAATTAGCCAGCATCACGGACCACAAGTGTTGGGATCGAAAGGTATACTTTACTACATGTTCCACAAACAATCTTTCAAATGAAACATGGTGAGTGTTTGAAATACGGATTGCACCCTGATATTAAAGTTTAAAACAATATTTACTGTCAGGATTCAGAGAACGTCTGCTACAAATGTCCATACTGGGGTTCACGCCTTCTAACACGGTGGGGTTTGAAATAACCAACTTTGACTCCACTGGACCTTGCACCGGCGACAACGCCCAGTTGACTGGCACGAGTGTTTGCGATGATGTGATTCTGATTCCTATCAACAGCGGGACGGAGGTGCAGTTTGTCGAGATATCAGTCTACAACAATTTCCTTACATTGTGTGAAGTCCAGGTGTTTGCAGGTAACTTTAATACAATATCGCAGATATCCACCAGATCTAACTACAACAATTTTTCACATTGTGTGAAGTCCAGGTGTTTGCAGGTAAATTATACAACGATCTTGTAGTAAATTAATGGATGGTTTGTGTGTAATTTGTTTCACTATGATGACTTGTTAATTTAACGTTAGTGTTAGAGTCTTAGTAAACTGAATAATAAATCGACATAAAATACGGGACTTAGTGTTCAAAAGATAATAAAAAATGTTAATTTTATATAAATGTGAAATTCCCATAATTGAAACGACACGCAAATTAAGCATTTTATTTGGACTGTTCATTTTTCTAAAAGTGCGTTATTATTAATTTATTAATAACAAACCGATCACAAACCAAACGATTTTCAAGTCAATAATTACAGGCTGTGTCCTCACGGTTTTGTACATGTGGATATATAATGAAAGAAAATGCATCATTGGCCCGAAATTGTTCATCCACATCATTTGACCTCCTTAAAAAAACGATTTTAACGATAAGCAAGAGGAATAATGTCAAAACCAAATCACAACTCCTAATTACGCAGTCGGTTCCTATTTGAGTAAATTTCAAACAGACGAAAGTTTCCCTGAGTTCCCAATGTTTTAACATTCACCGACATATTAGTTCATCAGGCATAGCGACTCTAAGTTACTGCGAATACTTATTTCGTAATGAACCTCAGACCTGACGCCATGTTAGTGTATTTGTATGTTAGCATTTGCCATTGCAAATTTAATTTGAAAATATTGATACTGTTTGTCTAACAAACTTGTTTGTTGATGTAAATTGAATATTATTATATGTACTGGACCGTTAAATAATAAACACGAAATGGAATAAAGTAGTTATCGCCTGAGCGACGGAATAATATCTATGTTATTTTAATAGTAAATTTATTTTTAAACAAGCACAATCCTTCAAAAGCAATGAATTGATTTTTTTAAATAAAAACTGCTGCTTTTATACAAAAAGATCTCATTGACATGTGTATAACAAAAATAATGATAGTTGTGCCTGCAGTAAAAAGTTCTTAAATTATGAGTTAAATCAAACGTATGTTTAGAATAACCGTTTATCTTGGAAACTAATTATTTAAACCGTATGACATTCTGAAAAATTATAATGTTTATTTAGTTTTAAAAACACATACAGGAGTTAAAACCACAAATAACATTCATATTTTATTATTGATACAGGAATGAACGTCGCCCTCAACAAGGCTGCTGTAAATCATCCAGGTACATTGGGGTCGTATAAACCCTCAAATGCTGTTGATGGGAAAACAGGCCCCTGGGGTAACGATACATGTTCCCACACTTCAAAGGACCCCGTTAACGAGCCCGACTGGTGGAAGGTGGATTTAATAGAGTCTTTTGTGATATTAGGCATAAAAATATACACCAAGGATCAATCACGTAAGCTGCATAATCATTGTCACCAATAACAATATACATGTAGATTGAAAATGCATATACACATTTTTCTTACCTTAGTTTGTTTTTCACTTTAGACGATATCTTTATGGAAAGTGTATTATATTGCTCTTTCCAGACGCACGAAAAGAGCTAAGTGGAATGAGTATCGACGGTTCAGTAGACGATAGTGGCAATTCTGTTTTATTGTATAAAGACAACACGAGCTTAACTGAATGTAGTGAGTACCGTAGCTACGGTGATAACGTATGTGATGACGTCATATTGGTTCCCGTCACCAGCACAACTCACGTGCGAAACGTTACCATTACAACTGTCACTGTTGTGGTCACGTGTGAGGTGCAGATAATTGGTCGTAAGTTTTTTTTGTAATATGTTCATCTTATCACAGTTAAGATTTATAGAAAAATCTTTATCAAAAAATATTAAGCGTCCATACCTTCTAAAACATTTCTTTAAACATGGGCGTAAACTCTAATGAACGTCATTGACCTTGCTAATGCGGTAACTCCAAATTTGTTGGAGGAATCATTTCTAAACATATTTGCCACCCCCAAAATATTAACGTTCATATTTAATGTATAATGTATTGTGTTTTTGTGTGTTATACTGTGTTTGTTTTTGTACGAGCCATATTGTCATGGTGTACCCATAAAACTTGCCTTGCCTGCTATATTATTTGAACAACGCGTTAAATTTATTTTCACCAATCGTGTATTCATAAAACTCAAATTATCTTGCAATAACCTGTAATTGTTTGTTTTAATTTTCTTTAAACGAATATTTTGTCTTACAATTATAATTGCAGAATTATAAATTAAAGTTTCGTTAGACCATAGTAAAGTTATTTACGCTGTTATTCTGTGTTTGTTACAACAGGTTTTTTTATTTGTAGAGGTGTGTCTAACAACTTTATTTCCAAATGGGCATGTTGATACTGAAGTTCATAAGACGTACAAGCCAGGCGACACTGTGGCAGTGAGTTGCGATATTGGCTTTAAGGCTAACTCGCTAAATACCACATGCAACCAGTCGAGATTCTGGGATCCACAACCGACCTGCACCATAGTCACGTGCCCTGCTCCTACTGTTGACAATGGTAACTACACAACACATATCAACAATCAACAACAAAATGATCACATTAACGCAACAACGGTGATGGAATACAAGTTCAACACCACTATCTATCTCGAATGCGATGACAAATATGAAGCCGATGGGCCAACAGCTATCACGTGTCTCGCTGATGAATCGTGGGGAAGGCAGACATCAACATGTGTCAAAAAACTTTGCAACAACACATCTGATGTAAATCACGAGGCCGTTATAAAGATTCCACCCGACCTCGGCATTGGTGAAATGGGGAACGTCTCTTACAACTCACTGCAATTCCATCTATCTGACGGGGGTGTTCAAGTTGAATGTCACAATAACAGAAGCTTAACGTGGACAAGGAAACCAATATTTGGTAAAGTATTTGTTTATTCAAACAATTCAGTTACTTTTTGTGAATTTTATATGTAATTTAGAACAAAATGTTCATGTTTACACATTTAATTACGTTAATAGAAATCAATGCCTTTTCTAGTGCCTGTATGTCCAGTGCTGGAAATACGAAATGGTAATGTCGACACGAGTGCTTGCGTTGCCCCTACATATTGTCAAGTTGGTACAACGTTGCATTACGCTTGTGCGGGTGGCTTCATTGGTACCAATACAACTACAACATGCATTGACAACCACTCGTGGGATATCACGCCGGCATGTAAAGAAGAAGGTAACGTAAATGTTTTAACGAATCGTTAAAAGAAAGTGTGTGCGACCATTAAAAACCGTACATATGCACATGTTAGTGCAGGACTGTTCCACCGACGTTTCGCTCGGTTTTTTTATTATTGACGGAGAAAGATACTTGACAGACCTTTACTAAGAAAGCTATTTCTGTTTAAGTCAAACGTCAAATAAAACTAAATAAACAGATTTAATTGATGTTTTAGTTGTGTACGATCGATTTAGAGAACATATATCAAACCTTTAACACTTCTAGATAAAACATTATACGACCAAACTAAATACCAGATATCTGACTCCGTTTTACAAGGTATTCTTTGACAAATCACGATACTATGGAATACTTAGTATATACACACGCGTATAACGCAGACGCGGAGACAGATAACGGGAGCAAGGAGTATCCGTCCTAAGAAACGTCTTTAGAAATAAATATAATATGTTTTATGACTTACCATTAACGATTAATGTAAAAAGGGTGATGGTTAATTATCAAAAGTGCGACAGAATGTATAAAATGTTTTCGTTTTCCAGCGCATGTCGAACAATGTTAATCTTAAAGTTGGTTTTTGTAAGGATTTGACACACAGGTTAAGTACTTTTTATATTCTGCTATACATTTTATTTCGAATATACTGATAGTGCATGCATTTTCTGATGTGTTTATATTTACAGGCATAACACAATCGCAGCATCGTACAGTTGTGGCGTTAGCGGCTGTTGGATGGTCCCTACTGTTTGTAGCTGTTGTTGTCTGCGTGATTCTAGCTGTGTACATAAGGTACGCGTTAAACGTAAAGCAACATGAATAAATGTGCTAAAATATGAAGAATCATTTGGAATAATAAATAATTGTCGCAAATGTTTTAACATCATCAATAGCGCAAATGTTTTATTAAACTCTTTTGGTTTTTATAACAATAACCAAACGTTTTTTGTATCACATGTCTCAAGTATTGTATTTGTATTCCAGGAGAAACATTGTCCGTGTATCCAGGGAAACACAGAACGATTCTGTCTGTCGCCCAAACCCCGATAACGACGAAGTGAAATATACAGATCTCCAGATAGGGAATATCGCTGCCAGTGATTATTCACAATTGGAACTACAAACCAACCTGATTACGAGTTGAACGCATCCCAGACACAATATATGAACACACCGATAACAACAAAATAACAGTTTGAAACACGTTGGGTTGTGTAGTTGTTATTAATATATTAATACGGTGTAAAAGGACTAACTCACTTACCCAAGAATTGTACATATACTCGTATATGCGTAAACAAGGATGTCGACCGTTTCGTAAAAGAGCTTGTTTGGTGCTATTATATCAAACATTGGTTTCATGGTTCTGTTTTTTATATCAAAATTCAACAACCTATATCTATTAATTATATATCTAATAATTGGTACATACGCAATTTAGTTTTCCTATAAAATTCTATTGACCTCAACTTATCAATATTATTCGATATCGGGTGTGTAAAGATGCACATGACATGATATCGTGTGTGTAAACAAAAATGAACAACTTTCGTTTTGTTATTGTTTACAATCATGACGTAACGCAATTAAACCTAATAAATCCTGCAATTAAATGACGTCATAATGTTTTCCTGAATTTTACTTTAACTTTTGCGTCTAGTTCGACGTTGTTACACAATCAATCTATTTACGTATTTATAAATTTTACTGGAAGTCTTTTACGTTGAGCATCTCGTCTCAAAACCTCTATTAAAATATCAATAAAACAAATGCAAATGTGTAGGTGCTTCCAAATTTATGAATGAAATTCCTTTAAATACACATTCATATTACATGACAGCCTATGAAACGGAAGTGGCAACAATAGGTTTACTTTTGCTTTGATTTTCTGTTTTTGTTTGTTTAATTAAGATTCGATTTTTGACATTTCGTTGATTTAAAACTTATAATTAATGCTATTAATAGCTGTTTGTGATTGTTACGCGTATGTAATAAACAGGTTATTGGTTTGATATGGAAGTATATACTCTGACGTCGCGCAAGATTACAACGCACCAGAACTCGTACATATATTTCCTTATCAAACCAATAACCTATAATTATCAATCTTAATGATTTACGTTTGAGTATTCCGGATATTTAGATCTAAGACACATTTGGTTCAGTGTATTTGTACTTGTAGATATTCTTAGTACCTGTTGTACAAATCCTTTATTTGTTTGAGTAAATAAAATTGTCAGTTGGCTTATTTTGATTTAATTTAGAGTCCAAAATTGCATGACAATTTGACATTATATATTTAAAAGTGTCTGCATTTTGAATATGATTATGCAATTTATGTCATGTATTGTATTCATCATTCACCTTCAGTTACCAAATCGATAGCTCAACATTTGTTGCTGGAATCAGTTTTAAAAATACAAAACCTACAACATACTTTCCAAAATCATTACATGTGTGTTCTCCTTGTTGTATATATGTTTTGTTTGTGCTTAGTTTTTGTTGCCTTTGTGGGCCATGTTGTTATCTTACCCTACAACCTGTCATTCCCAGCTTTGTCTGCATTGTTTCTTTTTGTTTTCTGTTTTTTGTCTCTCACATTTTTATAGAGTCGATTATGTTGGCATCAAGAAACTCAGAGAGGCTTCACATTATTATATATTTGATTAAAAAAGGCCACGATTGTCATCGCGAACGTTCTATATATGTTCGTCTATCCGTACGTGAATGTGTATGGATGGTCTTCGTCCGGGTCTTCTATTAGTTTAAAACCTCATAGGGTAACATATATCTTTGAGCAAAAGTTCCTTGCAAGGAATCGTTACTGCGCATCTCACGTTGCCATAAAACATTAAATATATTATACAAGCTTTAAAATAAAGCAAAAACGTGTAATATGTAGAACATCTTTGTAAAGTGTTTGTTTCTGGTCCTCTGGGGTCGTGGAATGTATGTTGTTTACATTTGAAAAAAAGATTTCCGCTCGTGTGCTAGGGTGCGTCAGTAATGTGGCATATTTCATAACCATTGACGAACAGCGTCATTAAAACCGAGGCTGATATTTTCCACATCAGGGTATGCTTCCTGAGTTCTCTGTATATGATCGTCTATCCGTACGTTGGTTCCAAGACGTTGATTTGTCTCCCAGCACAATTTAATAAACACAAAGTAACCTTTTTGAAGCTGGCAACAACCGACGAAAATGTATTGAATTGATTTCGTAATTAAATACAATCATGTTTTTGTCTCGTGGCTTCGCCACCGTGCTTTCATGGTCATTTGAAAAATTAAATTCTATCTTATACCAGCATTCAACAAGCCTGACAAAAATAGGAAAGGTCTACGGATGAAATGACAAATATAGCGGAGCTTATCCTGTCTTGACACTTCAAGTTCAGTTAAAATCATTAAGCATTCTCTCATACAACATTCTTATTTACTTCTGACTTTTGATATTTGTGTATTTCAATGAGCATCTTATTATTCTCGATTCAGTAGTCTCAAACACATTTATAAAGTCAAACTATATCACTTATTTGCGGTCATAATGAAATGCAGCAGAATACACATTATTGAAAATATCACGCATTTACACAGGATTCCATACATACATTGTACCACCTTAATTAAATTAGGAAAAAATCGAAAATTGCAGAGTCATAAACTTGTTTGATGTAAATCCATCATGGTAACCACCATATTGTGTAATTGACTTATACTCATTTAAAATATCAACAATGACCACACAAAATTAAACCATTTAACCATTAATTTAAATAACAATATATTTAAAGATGCTAGGTCTGTATCTTTATACCCTTAAAATCGGTCAAAAATATTGCAAAATGTTAAGTATACTCAATAAATTACTATTGCAAAAGGAATTGCAAATTTTGTGACAAAGAATGTGTTTTTGGACAAAAAGTAAAAACACATCAACAACAAAACAAAAAAATCAAACATAAAAACCCTTGCCGGCACCGGGAATTGAACCTGGGACCTCTTGCACCCGAAGCGGATGCGTTACCATTACACCACCGAGTCAACTGAGAGTATCTATTGTAGTCAAGCTATTTAACTGTTCTGACGCAATGGGGCGAAACGTAAATAAACAAAGCCGAATTTGCGGGCCACACATTTTCAACAAATTCAGTTTTTCTGTAATATTTTTACATGCATGAATAACTATATTTGGCAGTTTCTCATATTGACGGGAGTAGGTTTCACTGCGTAAATATGGTTAAAATGTAAGATGTAAACAATTCTGACCTAAAAGATACAGACCTAGCATCTTTAACCACAAACATTGACATGTGTCCTATTGTTAGCAGCTTAATTGTGGTGACATTCCAGGGTTTTAGCATTTGACATGTTGATTGCGGGTCAGGAGACGAAAATTAGTAAAGAACATTAATTTCTACAATTTAACAATACTGTTTGTGTAATTATACTGATTGAAGGGGAAGCCCTCAGGAAGCATAACCTGCACGAGAAAAGAGCAGTCTCGGTTTCATTGAAGCCGTTCATCAGTAGTAATGAATGATGCCACATCACTGACGCCCCCGCTAAGGCAACTACCAAGGCAATTATAAGGCAATCACTAAGCTTCATGTACATAGTGTTTATTATATTTGCCTTTACGGGTGGTTTCTATTTTTCAACTATTTCTCTGTTAAAGATGCGAATAAATATATATTATGTTTTACAATAACAACATATTGGTTTAAACATTTGAAATAATTCGCTGAAACGTAATTGCACATCTTTTTTATTTTCAAAATGCGTCAGATCAAAATGTTTCCCTAATTCATCAAATTGCAAAATAGTTTGCACTTTTTTCAATAAACTGATGTGTGTGTACACAAACAAATAGACATGACAATTATATGTGTGTAATTTCTTACTTTTTTTGTTAATTAATTTAATACTATATAACTTATGTTGAAGACGAAATAACATGATATACAATTTACTATAAAATCAAAACAAGACCGATGACCTTACGTTTTTAATTTTCACTCAGGTAAGGCATTCGCTGTTGGTATACAACGTATAATCAAAGTCTTAATTCAGTACATTTTGGGAAACTCCCGCATAAACCTTTATGTAAATACAATACAGAAAGACTGTGTTGACACAAGATAACTGTAGGCGTAGTCCAGTGGTTAACATGATTAAACATAATATAGAGTGACTGATTTTATACATGTAGGCGTAGTCCAGTTGTTAACATGATTAAACACAATATAGAGTGACTGATTTTATAACTGTAGGCGTAGTCCAATTGTTCACATGATTAAACACAATATAGAGTGACTGATTTTATACCTGTAGGCGTAGTCCAATGGTTAACATGATTAAACACAATATAGAGTGACAGATTTTACACCTGTAGGCGTGGTCCAATGGTTAACATGATTAAAGACAATATAGAGTGACTGAGTTTATACCTGTAGGCGTAGTCCAATGGTTAACATGATTAAACACATTATAGAGTGACTGATTTTATAACTGTAGGCGTAGTCTAATGGTTAACATGATTAAACATAATATAGAGTGACTGATTTTATACCTGTAGGCGTAGTCCAATGGTTAACATGATTAAACACAATATAGAGTGACTGATTTTATACATGTAGGCGTAGTCCAATGGTTAATATGATTAAACACAATATAGAGTGACTGATTTTATACCTGTAGGCGTAGTCCAATGGTTAACATGATTAAACACAATATAGAGTGACTGATTTTATACCTGTAGGCGTAGTCCAGTGGTAAACATGATTAAACACAATATAGAGTGACTAATTTTATAAATGTAGGCGTAGTCCAATGGTTAACATGATTAAACATAATATAGAGTGACTGATTGCATACCTGTAGGCGTAGTCCAATGGTTAACATGATTAAACACAATATAGAGTGACTGATTTTACACCTGTAGGCGTAGTTCAGTGGTTAACATGCTTAAACACAATATAGAGTGACTGATTTTATAACTGTAGGCGTAGTCCAATGGTTAACATGATTAAACATAATATAGAGTGACTGATTTTATACTTGTAGGCGTAGTCCAATGGTTAACATGATAAAACACAATATAGACTGACTGATTTTATAACTGTAGGCGTAGTCCAATGGTTAACATGATTAACCGTAATATAGAGTGACTGATTTTATAACTGTAGGCGTAGTCCAATGATTAACATGATTAACCATAATATAGAGTGACTGATTTTATAACTGTAGGCGTAGTCCAGTGGTTAACGAGATGGCCCTGTAATTCTGAGATGCATCCTCGTATGGGGTCGAGACCGCTCCAGGGACAGTATATTTTGTTTTAATTTCCTTTTATTGAAGGATTTCACTTACTCAAATTAAGCGCCGATTGTTTCTTTACACAATTGTTCTTGTTTCCAATCACTCCTTTCACTACGGTATATTAAATCAGGCCAGCCAGTCAGCTAGTTATTGAATGTCAAATATGTATTTCATCAATTTATGGCGAGGGGTAAATGCTTGCTATAGTCTGACATCAACATGTCAGAAATGCATTCTATTAAATATTTATATGTTATTGTAAAATATATCTAATCGACACAAAGTATAAAATTCACGCCGACAAGGAACGCATAAAATAGCAGTTTAAAGTGTGCTTGAAGATAATAAAACACTAGTAAAGCGTTTTAATAATATGAGTTCAAGGTTTGATTAAAATAGTTTCCGCCTCGAAAGTTGTTATA
>Ga0224511_10003443_pt1 | contig 11396 bp, 3 predicted proteins | sample SF_May12_sed_USG_2_FD_169988 | JGI IMG/M metagenome (GOLD analysis project Ga0224511, IMG submission 169988) | Sediment microbial communities from San Francisco Bay, California, United States - SF_May12_sed_USGS_8_1 | ecosystem: Environmental > Aquatic > Marine > Sediment | place: USA...
CGTCTTTGTATACTCCGTGTTTTGTGATGTTCTGTGTGTTTTTGTACGGGCCATTTTGTCATGGTGCCCATAAACTTGACTTGTCCACATTGTTTACAACATTTTTTCTTTGAACATCTCTTCCATTAATATTGTAATTAATATTTGCAATCAACGACCGAGCGTGACCTAAAGTTAGACCTTTTAAATAATTACCTCCGGCTATCAACTTTAAATACAAGCAGATCCCAAATTAAACCAAACGAGGAGTCCAAATATAGAGTCCTTATCATTTTGTAGACTACATACATGTATTACTAAATGTTCCATGCAGGGCAGGGTTTAATACAGATCAATAGGAATGTGTATGATTTTAAGTGCACCAACGTATGGGATTCCGAATCTGCAGCCTTTGAAATATCACTGATTTAACATCTTTAAACTATAAAATTGAATAACTACTTAGTAATAATAAAGCATTTATTTATTAAACGTTTAGTTTCTTTTCCCCTTTTTTTAAACTAGCTTGTACGTAAGGTTAATTATACAACATCACAATATATATGACAAACACAAACATTACAAATACAAATAATAACAGAAACAGTATACCGTCAAACACAGATCAAAAGTAAGTGTAAATTTCTTTGAAAGCTGTTATTGTAAGTCTTAACTTGTTGCTTAACATAATGTTTAATACATAGGTTCACTGTTTTTGTTCTTTTTTACTTAACATGTATGCTTCATAAATACAATATGAACTATGGCAAAGTATAACATTAAGGTAGTAGTTGTGAAATGTACTACGAATGATACACATTTGTATTTTCTATAAAAATAAAAACAAGATTGTCTCATAAAAATGTGAAATATATTATGCTTTTACTTTTCAACTATAGCAAATTGTTTTTTTTAATGCAAGTAACCTTTATTTGCTTAAATTAAATTAAAGGGAAACACTTTCACACTTTATCATCTCCCTTTTATATGAATAGAATGATCTTTTCAAATCTGTTTAAACAATTTAAAAAAGCAAAAACTGTAAACTCGGTGTCGTGGATCGTCTGTAACTGGCATATATTTCAATAAAATAAAGTCGTCGTCCGTCGTCCGTCAACATTTAATGTTTACACTCTAGAGACCACTTTTGTGATACGATTTTTATAAAAATTGGTCAGAATGTTTGTTTTGACAATATCTAGGCCAAGTTCGGATATGGGTTATGTCGGGTCAAAAACTAGGTCACCAGGTCAAATCTTAAGAAAATCTTGTTTACACACTAGAGGCCACAATTGCGACCCGATTTTGATGGAACTTGGTCAGAATGTTTGCTTTGACAATATCTAGGACAAGTTTGAATATGGGTCATGTCAAATTAAAAACTAGGTTACCAGGTCAAATCTTAGGAAATCCTTGTTTACACTCTAGAGGCCAGATTTTTGACCCGATTTTGATGAAACTTGATCAGAAGGTTTGTCTTAGCAATTTCTAGATCAAGTTTGAATATGGGTCATGTTGGCGTAACAATTACGTCACCAGGTCAAATCTTAGAAAATTCTTGTTTACACTCTAGAGGCCACATTTGTGACCGGATTGTTATGACACTTGGTCAGAATGTATGTTTTGAAAATATCTAGACCGAGATTGAATACGGTTTATGTCGGGTCAAAAACTAGGTCACCAGGTCAAATCTTAGGAAATTCTTGTTTACACTCTAGAGGCCACATTTGCGACCCTATTTTAATGAAACTTGATCAGAAGGTTTGTCTTGACAATATCTAGGACAAGTTTGAATATGGGTCATGTCTGGTCAAAAACTAGGTCACCAGGACAAATCTTAGAAAATTCTTGTTTACACACTAGAGGCCACATTTGCGACCCGATTTTTGATGAAACTTGATCAAAATATTTGTCTTGACAATATCTAGGCCAAGTTTGAATATGGGTCATATCTGGTCAAAAACTAGGTTACCAGGACAAATCTTAGAAAATTCTTGTTTACACTCTAGAGGCCATATTTGCGACCCGATTTTGATGGAACTTGGCCAGAATGTTTGTTTTGACAATAACCAGGCAAAGTTTATGTCAGGTCAAAAACTAGGTCACCAGATCAATTCTTAGAAAATTCTTACATTTAAAAACTATAGCCTTCAGATTTAGCCCTCCCAGGTGTCGCCTGTTGTACACAAAGCAATGAAAAAAGAATCTCTTAAAAATATTCTGTCTCAGGTGAGCGTTCCAGGGCCCTCTGTGCCCTGTTGTTTTTCATTTATTAAACAAAAATCATTCATTTATTTATTAAAAAACCAAATCTTAAATGAATAAAAAACATATGTCGATTTTGTGGCAATCTACGTAACTGGCATCACACTTTTCCATTATTATTTTGTAATTAAAATATGTTTTACAATTAATGAACTAGACGCTCCTATGTACCAAAAGAAACAATCAAAGACTAAAATAGTAAACTATATTATTTATAAACTTTTAATAATTTAAGTTTTCTAGTTAAATGAAGACCAATTCCATGTATGGAAGCATTCATATTTAGATTTTGATGCACACCTTATTTGGGCGAGTCCTCTTGGAATATGAACGAAATGAATAGTCTACGCAAACCCATAATAATATTCAGGATTGAAAATCAACGTCATTTAGGCAAGTCATCGTGGAATATTTACAAGATCGGTGTCTACACTAGCCCAATATATTTATATCTGTAATGAACAATATCACTGCGTTTGTATTAATTTGACGACAAACCTTCACACATTTCAGGAACAAATTATTGGGGTTTTATAGTCTCAGATATCCTAAAGAAATTATCGCACTAGTTGCAATCGAAATATATACACGTATTTTGGTGTTACTTCGAACACAACAAAATAAGTACAAGTTCTAAACGGTCGTATGCTATCAGATAATAATTCAGTTTGTAAAGCAAAACCTGCTGGGTTCGATATTTGAGATAAATATCACCATTTTCCAAATGTATTATATGAATATTAAAAAATATATATAAACATGAAATTGTGGCTTAAAGCAGGATTCAAACCTTTAACCCTTGGCAATATAACCCGAGCTCTTAGCGGCTGAACTTACACAATCCTTTTAGAAAAGGATTAGGTACACTAAACATAGCGTATTTTTGCAACTTTAAGACGTAAGACTAGTTCGCATTACAGTTATTTTCCCACGACGAGCGTGTGCGGTAAAACAGTCCTTACATGTTTTTCTCTATCCCTATATTATATGTTTCACAACTGATTAATGTCATCTTTTGGTGTTTGGTAGAAAATCAAAAGAAAGCTAACAATTGTACGCAGGGTACCAGGCTGTTCTAGCAGATAAATCACGTGATGTCGACTAAGATTACAGTCGCTCACTTACACTACCGAAAGTCCAAAGCGTTATCCAGTGGTTAACAAACCTGGCGTATAATTCTTCGATGCTGACTTGCACGGGGTCACAACCGCTCTAGGACATAAATATTTTTCTAGTTATTATTTACCAAGTGTACTTACTTAAATTAGCCCCGACGATGTGTTGTTGTTTTGTTTTAAAATAGCTCTTGTTTCGTCTAAGTTTATCTTCGGCATTTCCCCTTGCTTCCATAAATTGTCCTTTTTACTAACAAAAAAGGCTGTTTTTGTTGGAAAAGATTACAACAAAACATTCTCGTACAATTTTCTTGACAACAAACCACTTGAAAACTAGCGATATGTTTCTTGTTACAAATAAAAACGGATGTAAAACAACAATTTGTCTTAAACCTGACGATAACAAATTTCAGCCCACTCTAAATGAGAGCGCGGTTGAAATCTATGAAATATATGTTTTGTGTTCGTATTTACCAAACTGGAGATACGACGACCTATTTCCAAAGAATAACGAGATTAAGCACTAAAGGTACAGAATGTATTACGTCTTTGCCATTTTGTAATGACTGGTTTTATCCTCGTTCCACTCCGGGATGTCCTGATACACGGATAGGCTTGGGTTCATTCGGTACTTACGGTTCGCTGGAGTCCTGAACGTCAATGGCTTGAACAAAGGGGTGGGTAAGTAGTCATGTTGATAAGATCTTAATGGATGATTAACCTAGCTTGTTAGACGTGTCACTGTATTGATATATAAGCTCAAAGATAATCCTTTCAGCAGCATCACAATCGCAAAACAGATTTTTGTTTAATAAAATAAACACTATTCGTAAACGACCAGCTTTTGAAAGGATACTTTAAAGGTTATCTATATGAAGTTAATGCATATTTTATTGTAAGAATAAAAAAATAGATTTAATAGCCATTAAAAAGCCATATAAATACTTTTAGCCCAAAACTCGCACGAAACAGCTTTATAACTTATATAGTTATAGTCTATTATCTCGTCATCAAAATACAGACAGACAAATTAGCAAATGCAGGGCTTCAGCGAAACTAACAACGTTGTTTAAAGATTATATGACCGATGTTGAACTTTTAAATTGATATTCATGCTCCTGGGAATACTAAATATATTGCTGAGGACAAACAAATACAGACATAAAACTGGTAATATAATGACGATCTAGTGCAACGTGCGCAAGGCAAACAGAGTTTTATGCCAGGCAATATTGAATAAGTCATAAACATATCACAGTCCGAGACGCATTCCCTCGTTTCGATATTAGATAACATTATATATTCTTAAATTTACATGAAACTCGCATAACACTTATTGCAACAGACCCAAATAATCACTTCAAATCATGATTAAATGAACTAAAGATGCTTAGTTGGTATGTCTGGCCGCTAGCTGATTTGCGCAAGACATCAGAGTTTTGCCAACATTTTAAGATAAAAATAACATTGAACCAAACAATTTAAATATAGTGCGTACATATACACTATATAATTGCAAATTCCAACATAAGGTGGATGTTTTCTAACAATTATAATATGCTGCTATTTTAAGGATAGTATATGTCCTTATTAGGAATCACTTTAATAAAAAACGTCTGCACAGAACATCTGTTGTTTTGTTGTTGACTTGCGTGTAATCGACTATCGCCAACGCACTTACCTGAACCCAATTGAGCCAAATATTAACACATTTCCAGATCGTTGCACCCCCGTGTTTACGTGCATGTTATGTCGGACGAACCTGCATCACAGTGGCACAGGAAGTGCATGGTTACGTCCTAACTCAGCTGGGTGGCCGGTCTGGTGTGCATCGTTCGTTACACATTGTACTTGCTGTGTCGTCGTAGCTGTTGATTTTATCCTAAGATTATGTCAGTTGTTGATGAATGAAAAGAAGAAAACTAATGTGTATTGCAATTTGTTGGTTTCTTGTACTCGGTGCGTTTCGTAGATAATAGACGCTATGCGGTTCTCTTCCATTTGTTTTGTCTTTTAAATGTGTTCGAGTTCAGTTGCTAGGTGTCGAAACTCCTACATTTGAGAATTTAAAGTGCAAAGTGTGTGTCAGCATTTAAAGTTGTTGACAACAGGCATAAGGAGAATTTGTCGCAAATATATCGTCAGCGTTACAGTTTTTAAAGTATTTTTCGGTGTAGCCAATGCACTTCTGGTGGCACTGAACTCACTTACTAAAAACCTCCATGAACCACTCATTCTTGTAAGATTATATTGATATTTAAGCTTCCATGCGAAGAATGTCAAAGTCATCAACCCTTTTCTCTGCCAACTCGCTTTTTAGACATGGGATGAGGAAATGTCTAGTATGCGGCGTGCCGCGTACAATATTGTAATATAATGGCACTTCACATTGTATCCGAATTTCGTGTTGTCCGAAATGCACTCACCTTAGTAAACAATGTTGACTGTGTCTGCTTAATAAATGATTTGTATCCATTATTTATGTCAATGAATTTGTTGTAATTCACAGATTCATTCCAGATATTATTTATGTATGCATACGTTGAATTGAAGTGTGTTTAATCCATTTTTATGACTCGCGAATTCATATTATTTTTTATAGATTCAATTTCCGCCCGCCATGTTATCTGTCAACTTACGGCGTATGAATTACGATTACTTTTTGGGAGGAAAATGAGATATTTAATACTTGATAAAGTCACCATACATGTAAATTTGAATCATAAATAGATTTTTGAAAGGCAATCCAATAAATTATATTGTTATTCTTATATCTTTACTACTGAAACCTCTATGGTGGCTATGGTGATGGACTATTTCAGCATAGCGAATGAGTACTATTTTTCTGCCAAGGTTATGCCGCGAACATTTGAAAATACGAATTGTAAATTATTTGTTTGGCATGTTAAACTTATTTCATATAATGTAGAATTTCTCAGATTTTCCATCGATGTATAATTTGTACATGTTTCTATCAATACATGTCAGTATTAGACGTTATTCTTCAAGTTCGAACCTTAGCACATACTTTGTTAGATAATACTAAAGCGATTACTGGCATAGACCGTTCAAATCACTTATGCCGACGGCATAGGCCAATGAAATTGATCTATGCCGAGATTTAGCATAAAAGGTGCACTTAGTTCAAACTCGTCAGCAGTTGACTCTACGACATCACCGCAACTCTTGAACTTTGATTGAAACTGCTCGCTACTTAAAGAATATTTAAAATGTCAAATGCTCACTGAGTCTGTCCGCTATTAGTACGCTTAATTATTAATGGTTTATTATTGCATATTATTAAAAGCCTATTATACTGAAAAGTAGAATAAAACGTTTATTAACTTGAACGGTTTTGTTTTCTTATTCATTTATTAACGATAAGTTTGATATTTAATTCGGGTAATGTGTATGATCGACTCTTCAACTTGATCGACGCTTCAATATCGAACAACTGGTAATCAACATCGACATTGATCACCATACATCTGATAATCTACATTTATATACATCTGATAGCCCACATACATCTCATAGTCTACAATACATATAATAGTCTACAATACATATAATAGTCTGCAATTTATATGATAGTCTTCAGCAACAATTTAACAACTGTTTACATGTATCTATCATAGTGCGAGGCGACGCATACTACAATATAGTTTTAGTTAAAAAGACTAGAAAGGATTTGAACATAAACCTTTGGCGCCGTCATTGCGCCCTTTGGTTGCAGTTCCTTATCCACACCAAGAAGTTCTATTATTTATATTTATTGATGAATGAGATCTTATGACAATGCACGGTAGTGATATTTTAGAACCGTACTTTTCATGTTAATGCTTCATTTAATTATCGTCAAGATCTGTGTTCTAATTGATTTGATATCCCAAATTTAATTTCGTTGGATAATGTGCTATCTAATATCATTCTAAAGAAAATTTGATTCACAAATCTCTAAATCAACAGAACACATTAACTATAATATCTCTCGTATTAATAAATTTCGATTGCAACCATCCTACGGTTAATTTTACGACTGACAAAAATTTCTGCTCTGAAAGTGTTTGGTCGTTAACAGTGCTGGTTTTTTTTCTAGTTATATTTCAATTTAATTTTATCGTCCTATCGCATTTGTTGCCACGCTTAGCTTCAACTAAAGCATCTTTCCAAGTTTTAACCAGTCCTTAATGTGTCTGTGTCCGTGAAAAGTCGTTTAACGAGTGAAACGTCTTGGATCGTTACGCAGCAAAACACCATCGCCACATAAAACGAAAACGACCCTATAAAGCGGTGATTTTCAACCCATAAACAAAACCTGTTTAATGTGACAGAAAGGCACATCTTTGCCACATAACACAATAAAACAACACATACTTATACACTAGTGGTTGATAAAATTGCATCACTATCGAACTTAATTTTTGTGTCCAGGTAACCAAGCTTTGAACTAGACGTTACCATGATGACTTTTTGTCAAATATATACATGTATAACGGACTTTATATGTAAACGTATGATTTATTTGTTTAACTGTATTTTAAATGGCGTTAATATGATATAACTGTAGTAACATACTATGCCAAAAATTAATTTGAAATTAATAGGTGGTCATTAATCAAAAGTAGATATTTTTAAAGATGTACCTAGCTGAAAAATGTTTGGGAATTGTTTCCTCTGACCTGTACAAAACCCAAAGTATGTAAAAGTAAGCATTTTTATAATAAAATATACCTATTTAAAAGCTGTTTTTCCAGGTTATCTTGGAATGATCCTTTAACAAGAAGGTATGTTTACCTGTAAAAGCTATAATCACCTACATGCCCAGTGATATTAGTGCTTTTTAATTTTACTTCTTTCAATTTCCAATGAAAAAGGTCACTAGTTATGCACGTTATGCACTTGTGATTTATAACCATTGCCCCAATTTCGGGGCCTTTAAGAGCTATCACCACACCCACGCCGGGCTTGGGGTGTGGACAGCGGTTACAAGTAAAGAATCGAAAATGGTTACTAATAGGCAAAGACCCCAAAGTGTGCAACAAAATAACAATAAAACTAATTTTACTGACTAGGTCAACGAGCTTGTCAAGTCTGTGTTCATTAATGACAATAATATATCAAGTTTAACTAAATACAAAGGCCATGCTTATGTCGCTACTGGAACAATAAAAATATTAATAATTGAAACAGGTGCACAACTTCATACACCAATGTGTTCAATTTTATTGTAATTGACTCTAAAGACTCCGGACCCGGATAAGTCACGGACGTGTGGAATGTACACAACGCATTCTTTGTTAAACGAAACTTCACGATTCGCGGACTCAGATTGCGGATAACGGACCTCTGGAATATGGGCCGCAGTTTCATATAAAACCAGTCGAACAATTATATGCATGTTTGTATAACTGCGAACTATTTTCGTAAATTAACATTGTCTTAGGAATGTAAGATTTAGATTGTATAGTTTGTCCTAATGACATACCTCAAGATATAGATGCACGAAGGCAAGATAAATGCGCTCTCATAACATAACTTATCTATCTAGGAGTTGTCTCCTCTTTCTGCATGACAATACGCGCTTCATATATGTTGTTTAAGATTTCTGTCAAATCAACGTGTTTTGATAATTAATTGATCAATAACGCAATCCCCTTCTAATATAGGTCAATACTTTATTTATAGTGTGTTGTTATTTCTTTACGTTTTAAGTATACGCGTCATTTGGTCACTTGTCACCCCCGTTGCCACTAAGTGACATGACAGGACTTGGAGGACGTCACTTGTTTGGTTTTGGATGTCAGGAAAGTTGACAAAATTGCGTTAGAACTTTCAAAAGATAATTGTAAACGAACAATACATACGCAACCAAACTGTATTATTTAATTAATTATCAGATGGGTTCGCACCAATACATTACGTTAGCTGGACTCAGTGGCTTCGAACAACATCACGTGTTTGTACACACTTTTGTAGCTTAGGTCTTATTTAAGTTTTAATATATTCTAGTCTTTATAGCTCTGACAAAACCGTTTAGGAGTTTAATAGGTTTGGAAACGAATTGTTTACGTTTCGGGTACTTCCATTTAAGATTAATTAAAGATGGTATGCCTGTATATTTTGACCATAAGTGTTTATATCTTTATTTTTACCATACTTAAGCTTTGAATCATACTCCCGTAATTATGAGAAACTATCAAATATAGTTACATGTATCCATCCATAAGTGGCATCTACACAACATTTTCAAATATCCTTGAAAGTTGAATTAAACGCGCTTTACGTTTAAGATTAATATAAGATATAAGTTAAAATAGATATAAAAATGTGGTGGTTGACAGCTCAACACTGAGACTTTGCGTGTTTACAATAGTCATAGTGTTAACTGTATCCGTGCACTCGTAGCACAAAGGCAGGTTACCGAAGACCTGAATTTCCATTTAAAAAGTAGTTATTGTAGCACTTGGCTTAGTGTTCTGAATGATCTAATCACTCCTCTATGCCTAATGTATTTTCTCTGGACATCGACATACACACACAACGAAATTGTTGTGAATGCAAACCGTATGACCAATCGGATATGTTTTAGTTTCTGTGTGTATGATGATTATATTTTCAGATACTGTACAGTATATATTGAAATAAATGCGTATATATTTATAATTACGCTAACCCGACTACAACGTGTCCTATAAAAACAATTCTCAGAACTTCCCGAACAACCCTCGTATATCTTCAGACGAATATTAAATACCAGTATTTTAAAGATCATTTTAGTAATAATATGTACGATGTCCAACTTTTAAAGAAAATTCGAGATAGCAGATCTATACACTTTGGAAAGAAATAAGTATAATGTTGGAGACAAACGAAATAAATTCAGATCCAGATGATAGAACTGATACAATAATGAAAGTCTCGTTCGAGACGCGTTCCCCTGGAGTTGATGTTTGATCAAATTGTATATACTACATAAAACTCATATAACACTTATAAAACAGAACTAAAAGAATCGCCTTTTACCATGATTAAATGTTTTGGAACTGCACGTGGCGTGTCTGGATGCTGACCGCAATGTGTGTTTGTATCAAATTATTCTAAGAGTTGCTTAAAGGGACTCCACTAGTTCTGGTCGTGTAACACACTTAAACTAACGCATTTGGTGGTTTTAGGGGATTATAGGGTACCTTAACATGTCCTCTATCTATTTGGCAAATCGGTTTGAAATTGGAATGTCTCTGTTGAACAGGGAAAAGCGATACCACCGCTATCCGAGATCAACGGATATAATACCAGTTTTAAATGAATTGCCAACCGATAAAAAACATATTAAAGTACCACAAGATAGGCTGCTATGCCCTTCATCTCGAAAACAAGACAAATAGGTTTTTGAAAATGTTCTTTTAAAGTGTGTTACACGACCAGACCTCAGTAGAGACCCTTTAATACATAGGTTGGAATCGAAGTTGATACCGTTCATACGGAATTTAAATTGATTAATAATTTTTATTTTAGAAACGAAATTCTTAAGACATTGCCATGATAGACAGTGAGTGATCCATTTATTTTCAACTCCTTGTAAAGTGGTAAAGACTGATCTTTTAGTTTGTATCTTATGTAAAATTCGTTTTCATCAAAGAAAGACGAGAAATAAGAGACGGTATATCATAGTTTGAGAATTCATCGAATCAGATCCCATTCTTTCATTCCTGCTTGTTTAGACACAGATCTGCAGTTCTAAATGAATTAATGGTGTATAATTCTTCAAGCCAGAAGAACTCCATGTGGGCAATATATTACATCCATTTTATGCCCAAAGTAAATACATATGCTGTCATTTCATACCTGTTTGACGAAACTGTTTTATTTTTGCAGATTAACTACATAAATGATCGATATTTATGATTTTTATACTTGTGTCTTTGTATTTTGTAAATTGTAAACATTATGAGCACAGTCTCATAATTCATTGAACATCCCTCATAATCTGTTGTTTCAATAGCGCTGACGTAGTGTGTTCCAACCTTGATCACA
>Ga0224511_10003444_pt1 | contig 11396 bp, 7 predicted proteins | sample SF_May12_sed_USG_2_FD_169988 | JGI IMG/M metagenome (GOLD analysis project Ga0224511, IMG submission 169988) | Sediment microbial communities from San Francisco Bay, California, United States - SF_May12_sed_USGS_8_1 | ecosystem: Environmental > Aquatic > Marine > Sediment | place: USA...
TTTATTCGCTTCAGAGCTCCAACAAAGTCTCCCCGTTAACCAGGGAGTAAACTCCATGAGTGCATACATGGAATAATGATGTAAGGTATAAATAGAAGTAATAGAAGTTCGCTAAACTAGAAAGTGACAGTGTAAAACTTTACCTCGCTCTTAAAGTGGTATGAGAGGAAGAGAGCAATGACCTCACCAACGAGTACTACCAGCAGCAATATGAAGAACTGAAAATACATAGAAACACTTTCTAGAAACGCGGAACACAACCAGGAAGAGGCTTCCTGGCTATATATATGACCGCTTGAATTACTCATTAGTCATAACTAGCGATGGCATAATTAATGGTGTGTGAGGTTGCCTTCATTTCCTGGTTGGGGGGGATGGTCATTCAACGTAGGCCGTTGTTTGTCAACACACCACCCGCCCAAACTCGGCTACTCTCCACGAGAAGGGAGATGGGGTAGTGGAATGATCGTGATCTTGGACCTCCATTGTTTATACTGTGGTGAACCCAGGCATATAATGGAACAATGATGAGGTATAGTGCTGGAGGCAGGTTTCTTATGATGCCCCATCATGGTGTCATATGTTCCGGGTCTTCTGTTGGCTTCCAGAGTTTTTTGTTAAGGAGGTTTGAATGCAATCAATTCCAGTCTTTTCCTAAACATCACTCGAGGTGGTGGACAGTCATGAGCACTACAGGACGGCCAGTTACGGTTCCCTAAATGTGTCCTGTCACTACGGAGACAGATCAGCATTTGGGTTATGACTTGGTGTATATATTGAGTTGGTTTCACCCACCAGAGTCAGGCAGCATTTATTGCCTCGCATTCCTCCCACGCAGCCCAGAAGTCCAACAATAAAGAGAAACACACCGGCGGCGATAATAATCGAGGCCGGGATGAGAATCTCTACGGAGTTGGTCAGCTCAGGTTGGCGATCGTACGTGGTCAGTATGATAGTACCAATCACTATCAGGGCGATAGCGCATGCCTACAACAGTCGATATGATCACAAAGATAAAATGTTAGTGGGTGATGCGCTGTGTCAAAGCAGACTCCCACAACTGAACCCCATACATTGACAACACGGTGACCACTTCAGTGGGGAGCTGGTCTTAATATCAGCTCAATAAAGTTAGTTAGTTAGTGAGGTTAAAGTGTATGATGGCCAATGTTTTATCTGGTAATCTGGACTGTCTATATTTCTGTACTATGGACCAAATTTCGATTACTATTACTAGTCTCAATTGTAAAAACAAAAGGTCCTTGTACAGACCCCTTAATTTGATTACTAGTCTAAGCGTTTCAATATATCAAGCAATGCATGTCCTCTTGACGCTTGTAAATAATAAATTTTCTAAAGTAATAATCTAGAGGTGTGACTTTTACACTTCTACTAATGTGAATTCATCTATAAGGCTTAAGATAAATCAAGGTGTCCTGTCTGGGGATAAAATATAAATTTAGAATATAAGCCGCATCGCCAACAAAAATCAGTAATTGATTCAGTGGACATACCATGCTATGGATGACTAAGAGGATAAGGTGGAGCATTGATACTGACCGGCTCATGGTGCTCCATGCTAAGCTGTAATTACTGGTGAACAACAAGTATCAAACCCACCAGCTTCACCATAAGAGTGAAGTCATGCATATAAAAACAATGATTCACTTACCCAGAGGAACATACTCATGAGTCCAATACAGGACTTCAGGGTTCCTGTAGTGCATCCCATCTTTGACACCGCCTGATGAATCTAAAGCGAAAGAAATCAAACTTAAACTAGTTCAAGAGATCACAATTTAGGTCACCCGCTGTTAGAACTACAGAAAACATAGCCAGACGATGGAACATTACCTTGTCGTAGGATATATTCTGGAATATTCTGGAAATTTTTGAATATTTATTAGTTTAGCCTTGTCACCTCTGTTCTATTTGCATCAGTATGAGGCAAACTGCCCGGCGGACTGCTGACAGTGACTGTGAGTCATAATTGGTAGCTATCAACCAGACCGCACAAACTAATTTAATAGAAGCCATCTGTAAGACTGCTGAGTGCTGAGCCAGCACTACTAACTCCCTGAGTTTTATACTATCCAAATAAGCCCAATTCAAATGGATTTGAAGCACAAACAATAGCAAAACTTGCATACGAAGTTACTAACATAGTACATTTGTTAATACTTACTGCGAGAGTCTGACAAACCGGGACCCACTGACAGTGACATTCTTAGAAGTTCAGGGTAAAAATCAAATTGAGAGACAGACACCCAGAGCTTGAGGCGACTGGTATGCAAGTTAATTAGTTATAACCGGAAGAATTTAGTATAGGTCATCGTAAGCCGTAAAATGTAACTTAATTAATCGGTGAATCTGAACTGAAGTTGAACTCTTGTCTTTGACTTTGAGTTGGAATGGATATTCATATTGGATTGGTTTGGACCTGGGGCTGGAGTCATTGACTCAGACTCTGACTCTGAGCAGATGTGGTGATGCAAATGAAAACATGAATTTGAATTCAATGACCGCGCTAGTGCGCGTGACAATCATTATGGCGGTCAGAATCAGCCTTCGGAATGCTAAAACTGGTCAACAATGATACACAACAAGTCGAATTGAGAGAAAACATGAACAGTCATACCTAGAGAACGTTGAGTATACCTCACAACCACCAAACTGCCAATGACGTTGCAGTCGCGCTGGGCAAACCGAATATGATAAGCTGGGCAACTAAGCAACCCGAATAACCACTGTCTTATTTGTCTTATGACTTACTCTCAATCCTAAAGGTCAAAACCCATAATACGTTACGCTCGGAAAACAGTATTTGTGAAAACAAATTTATGATTTCAGTTACGGATTTGTTTAAAAACTACAAATTATGCAAGAAATTGGTCAATTTTTCTTAATTAAAAACCTAATCACCACGTAATTCATTTTGCAGGGTGCGCGCAGAGAAAGCCGGCTTGTGACTCGCCATCTTCATTCGCCGGTATAGTTGGTTGATGAGAACAGAGCCAAAATGTTGACGAGACAAGTTGCTGGCTCCGTGGCGCGCCACTTGCCATCTGTTGGCAAAAAGGTAAGACATTGTTCTAATGAAATGTCCTTTAAATTGGACCGGTGGACCATGCGTTTTGGAAAACCTGATGTGGCAAGGCTGCAAATTCTGCAGGATTGGCACTCCAGACCAGAGTCCAGTCCAACTCTGCACATGCTCAGTCAGTGCGCAGACTTGCCGATGTTAGCTCTACCAATCAAGTCCGGCCAATAGACTACTTGCGGCGCCCTACTACTGTTCTTATTGGTAAAGCTAGCATGCACCCTAGATTCAAACGTTGGTGTTCCAAACGTGCATCATTCCAATTTTCTCTTCGCCAATCGATTCTAGCCTCTTGACTAGTCATCGTATCTGAGCCTGTCGTTGTCAGTCTTTCCGGCTTGTTTTGCAAAATTGCAAGAACTAAGTAAGAAGCAATATTGGATGTGTTTGGAACCCTGCACTTCAATTCAGTAGCCATGCATGCGAAGGCTCAATAACTACGTGCATTGTTGTTACAAGAAACAATGTTCAGAGTAGAATAGTTCAGTTGTGGCTGAAGCTAAGCCAGCCTGAAGTCTGAACAAGTTGATTCACTCCGTCAACCATCATTGTTTCAGAGAAGGCACAAAGGACTGTTGTTTATCGGTTTAATTTTCAAATGCGAAGGATTCTGTTGTAACAACCCCCCCCCCACCGCTTATCATGCATTTTTTGTTGTAGGCACTCATCAATTCCCTTGGTGCTGCAGCCATTGCTGCAAGGAAATTTAGCGCTAGTACCCCTCGCTTTGCTGGCGGTAAGTTAACTACTCCTAACCAGACAGTAATAGATTGCATCTTCAAGTCGTTGTAAGTGCAACTTCACATACATGTGTTGCAATAACTGAACTCCTGTCTTTCAGCTGGTTCACAAGAGGTGTCCTCTATTCTGGAGGATCGTATCCTTGGTCAGTCCAGCCAGGCTAACTTGGAAGAAACTGGCCGAGTACTCTCCATTGGTGATGGTATCGCTCGTGTCTATGGCCTCAACAATATCCAGGCAGAGGAAATGGTGGAATTCTCCTCTGGTTTGAAGGTATGTATCATTCAATGCTATATATTAGCGTATCCTGTGACTTCATGTCGGTAATCACAGCTCTTTTTTTTAAATTGCTCTAACAATCATGGGTTTTGTAGGGTATGGCCCTTAACTTGGAGCCCGACAACGTCGGTGTGGTCGTGTTTGGTAACGACAAGCTGATTAAGGAGGGTGATATTGTGAAGCGTACTGGAGCTATTGTGGATGTGCCAGTTGGTGAGGAGCTGCTGGGCCGCGTTGTTGATGCTCTGGGTAACCCCATTGATGGCAAAGGACCTCTGAACCAGGCCAAGAGAGCTCGTGTTGGTGTGAAGGCCCCGGGAATTATCCCCAGGACTTCTGTCAAGGAACCTATGTTGACTGGAATCAAGGCCGTCGACAGGTTAGTTTCCTAGTGTCAATTTTGTAATAGTCTGTTCAGTCTGTTTTCTGTTGCGACTATTTTATTCTCACCACTATAGTTGTTGGGCTTTCAGGTCGTAGTCGAGCAAAGCTAAGCAACTTCTATCAACATCGCAACAACCGCAGTCATACTAAACATTTTTTACACAGCGTTTACCTTGCTGCTTGCCCCTTGAAAAACATGTGTGATTGGGAAATAACTATATGAATCCATGTCTCTGACTGGGTGTCAATCTAAACCAATTGATTGTTGGATGCACACGCCATGTCCATACTGCAGCTTGTGTGAAAACTGCCTATTTTTAGTGGACGCTCTCCGAGGATTCCATATTAATGTTTAGCTACATTGGCTGCATTGCATTTGCAGCTTGGTGCCAATTGGTCGTGGACAGCGAGAACTGATCATTGGTGATCGTCAGACTGGTAAGACTGCCGTTGCCATTGATGCCATCATCAACCAGAAGAGATTCAACGACAGCACCGATGAGAAGAAGAAGCTGTATTGTATCTACGTGGCTATTGGCCAGAAACGATCCACTGTCGCCCAGCTTGTCAAGAGATTGACCGACGCCGGTGAGTGATCCATGGTCAAACTTTACTGCTCTAATCTGTACTTTCCAGGTGTGTCCTAATGGTGTTTTGCCAAAAAGTGTGAGTTTCTTTTTTGTGTGCAGTATGTTTATGGATATGTGCTTTATATTTAGACTGATCAGGACTCGTCTTGCAAAATATCTAAGGAGTTTTCTTTCCATGTGAATTTTGGCTGCATGATGAGACAACTCCCAATCAAATTAATTTTTCCTGTATAGATGCCATGAAGTTTACCATTGTGGTGAGTGCTACTGCCTCTGATGCCGCTCCACTGCAGTACCTCGCTCCCTACTCCGGTTGCGCTATGGGAGAATTCTTCAGAGATAACGGCAAGCATGCCCTCATTATCTACGATGATCTTTCCAAACAGGTAAGCCCGGTCTTACTTTCTAACTTCCATTTCCCTGTCCCTTCCTGTTCGTCAAGTGAAACGAAAGTTTGATTTTTATTTCTTGCTGTGCAATTATGACCCAGTTGTTTTACTTTGCAGGCCGTGGCTTACCGCCAGATGTCACTGTTGCTGAGACGTCCACCAGGTCGTGAGGCTTACCCCGGTGATGTGTTCTACCTTCACTCCCGTCTGCTCGAGAGAGCGGCTAAGATGAGCGAGGCTTTCGGCGGCGGTTCACTCACTGCCCTGCCCATCATTGAGACTCAGGCCGGTGATGTGTCTGCCTACATCCCCACCAATGTCATCTCCATCACCGATGGACAGATCTTCCTGGAGAATGAGCTCTTCTACAAGGGTATCCGACCCGCCATCAATGTCGGTCTCTCTGTGAGTCGTGTCGGATCCGCCGCTCAGACTAAGGCCATGAAGCAGGTGGCTGGTTCCATGAAGCTCGAGTTGGCCCAGTACCGTGAAGTCGCCGCCTTCGCCCAGTTCGGTTCCGATCTGGATGCCGCCACCCAAGCCCTTCTCAACAAGGGAGTCCGTCTTACCGAGCTTCTCAAGCAGGGACAGTATGGTAAGTCGCGCCCCTACTCTTCTCTGCGTAATCTCATACCCTGTCTAGTATTTAGTTACGGACAAGTCCATCCTAACCTTTCTGTTTGCTGACTCTCCTTTACCCTTTGTAGTGCCCATGGATGTAGCTGAGCAGGTTGTTGTTATCTACTCTGGAGTTAGAGGCTACCTTGACAAGCTGGACCCATCTACCATTACCAAATACGAAGAGGCATTCGTCACCCACATCCGTTCCTCACAGACGGCACTACTAGATACCATCCGAACTGAAGGACAGATTTCTGAAGAAACAGATAAAAAGATGAAGGAGGTAGTGCTTAATTTCCTCGCCGGATTCAGCGCGTAACTCACGCCGGACGGACTCTAGGTTTATGACTATTATAGTGGATGATCGTGTCTGACAGTTGTGCAGTGTTCCATTTTTGCTTGCTGCCAGCACCGAGGGCATGGCGGTGAGAGTTTAGTCGCCTATTGTAATTAGAGACTCGTGTGCTCAGCACCTCACCAAATAAAAATGCTGGCGTGCCAAATATTTATAAATCCAGTCTTATTACTTTCCAAACCAAATGCCAGAATGCAGAAAATGATCTTTCATTGTCAACCATACAACAATGAGAGTTCCGGCGGTGGTGTTAATAAGAATAATGCAGTTTAGTGGGCAATGTCTGTCACTGCAGGGCAAAGGAATGATAACGTGTTGACTCTTGTAAAGTCAGGTTTGATGTCAATGTTTGCTGGCTAAAAGTGGTGTATTAAAATAGTCGATTGTGTAGCGTTGACTTTAGCTAATGCGTTATCAAATCGCAGTGCCGTATCACCAATTGGCTATATGTGATGGGGAATTATGATAAAGCCTGAATGTTCTCTTCTGCAACAAAATGTTCCAGCATGCTCCTTATCTGTCACCGTCCTCAACTTGGGTTAGATTATCGATTCGGTTCTACGTGGTGGGAATAAAATTCAATCATTAATTGCTGAAACAGTAAAAAGTATCTAATCTGTCTTGCAACCGAATTTTTCGGGTTTAAGTACAGTTAACATTGACCAAGTGCAGGTTTAGTTTGCTACTAGTAACCTGCATGTGATGGTGATGTCTTTCAGATAGACCTCGTATACCCCTAAGTTGGCTTGCTGGCTGCTCTGGTCAGCTAAATGCATTGAACTACGATAACTAAATGCAACCTTGACATGATTCAATCTTGTTTCGTACCTTTACAAATATCCTGTCCATAGAGAAAGCCGTGTCTTATTGGATAGCACATTCAGCTTTGCACCAGGAGACCAAGCTTCGATTCCGTGTTTGGGTGCCATGCACACGGCGCTTTCTTCCTCGTCTGACTCAGATCTCAGTGTTAGATCAAAGGATGCCCACCCATAGAGTATAAACTCTATGGGCCACATCTTGGACCATCCTGAAAACAAACCAATGGCTTAGTGATGTCATCCGTGCAAAACAATATGATCCGTCTAATGAGGCTAAGTATTGGTTGTTCCCTCTTGATCCGACCCTTCATTAATGGCCGCTAATCACAGTGTTTTGTGTTGAAGTCAAACCACATGTTGATGTGCAGCATTTTAGCTATTGATTATTTCATATTACATTTCTCAACTATTTAATTAGGAAATATTCAGTTGTAGAGTCAACTACCAGACAGGTAAGTTTCTACCCTCTCAACCTGTACTTGGTAACCTAAAGGAAGGGTCAGGTTAATTAGTCGCAAGTATAAAGCATACTGTGATATTAGAGCGTTTATACCTAAGCTGAACAATATGATACTGTATATACCAGTGACATGTCACTGATATATGCAGTATCATATAGGCCAGTGGCTTAATGGTTAAAATATACGATTTGCGTGCAGCGAGTCGTGGGTTCGAACCCCAGAAAAGTCAATGGTGGTGGCAGGAAGGGTATCCGACCTTAATTTGCTCCTGAGCTCCATCAAGGCCCTGTTAACCAGGGAGCAAACTCCACTACCCCCCCCCTACCCCGCATCGGGCTTAATAATGAGGAGTATAAACGGAAGCAGATCTCTTGTCTCAGCAAAGAGTCTTTGCGCCAGACTGTTCAATACTGGCTGGAAGGGAGGTTATTTGAAAAACGCTGATTGTCATTTCAGTCCACATTAGATAAAAAACCGATCCCAATCATTCTCGCAATATGGGGCTTCCAATTAGTTGTTTTATCATCCTACATGGACCCTTAGCAATCCTGTTTAGTAGACCTCCCAAGCCTGAGGCTTGTTGAGATGTTAGAGCTAGGAATTATGTGAGGAACTCATTCTCATAGCGGGCGCTCAGCATGACTAAAACTCGAACCCAGGAATTTTCGATTTTTAGCCATTGTGCTTAGGCTGATGTCGCACAGGCAAGGTCATTGAAGGTCATTGAATGTTAAAAAGAATCTTCGCAATAGGAAATCATGGGTGAACACACAATTGTTCAAAATTAAAACGGAATCGCAGTTAATCATACAAATGGTTCGAATCAATAATACATTTATGGCAGACAATAAAGCTGGTTGTCGACTTTAAAAATGAGTTTGTGAGGCAAGAAGGGTAGTTGACAGTTCTCACATCTCAGTATTATTTTGCGTATTTTATTGACTATATCACCCACCTCTCATCTATGACTTTCAACAAGATATTCAAGTCATAATTCACTGTATTACATAACCTACGTACATGTATATATGCGCAATTATATGCCTTCATTTTTCAAATGGATATTTCATTTAGCTGTTCTTACTGATCATGTGGGTGACTGTTCTATTTCTTCTAAGCCCGAGGCTTGTTGGAGCGGTAGGAGTTAGGAATTATGTGAGGAGCTCATTCTCGCAGGGGGAGCTCAGCATGACAACGACTTGAACCCAGGATTTTACGATCTTAAGCCAAATGCTTCAGCCATTTAACTACGTATCCTATTATACCCATATGAATATCTATAACCAACTCGCATTTTAATATGGATATCAATCTGAAAGTAATAATGTTTACTCGGTTTAAATAATGCTGACTCTCAGTGAAATAAACCCGTATGTCAGCCTAAATGTATTTGCATAAGAATATGACACAGTCAGGCCAAAATCAAACAAGTAATTTTCAATATGAGTATAGCTAAGCCAACCAATGTGTTTGGTCATGTTTGATGATCATGGTATTTTCAGAAATATACTATTGAAGATTCTTACCAGCATATAGGATGTCTGAGTTCTATTTCCGATCCTCTTCTTCGAATCCCCATGACAGAGCAGCTGTCAGCTGTGGTGCAGGTACCCCGTAGGTGCCCTGTCAGCTGTGGTGCAGGTACCCCGTAGGTGCCCTGTCAGGAGTGGTGCAGGTACCCCGCAGGTGCCCTGTCAGGAGTGGTGCAGGTACCCCGTAGGTGCCCTGTCAGCTGCGGTGCAGGTACCCCGCAGGTGCCCTGTCAGGAGTGGTGCAGGTACCCCGTAGGTGCCCAGGACAGCTGTCAGCTGTGGTGCAGAAATTGGCCTACTGAGTCTTTTGACTCAGCGTTTCCCAGGGCACGTCATTAGGAGACTTTCTGTTTGCACCCGTGTGCCCCATAGAGAAGGTAATCCTATGGGTAAGTCTCCTTTATTTAACATTGAAATCCAAAACCGATGCGAGGGCGTCGCGAAATACAATGTTTTCGCCCGAGCTGGGAGTCAAACCAGTGACCACGGGTCAAAGACCCAGTACGTTATCGCTTCACCTCTTTGTTCAACTAAGGCTGTAAGAGCCCCCCAACCTTTTAGTAGATGTACCCAGTAGTGGCCGTAACTTAACCAAAGTCGTGTTGGGGTCTCTGAAAGACTAAAATGACTTACGTACAGAAATGTTAAGATATTTGTGTTTTTGTCACATGCGCAGTGGTAGAGGTAGACATGATTGAGTACGTGAATGTTGCGCTGTGAATTTTGGTTAAAATATTTGTGACAATCAGTGCGTATGTAACAATGACCAAAAGAGAAAAGGCTCAAAGCACTTTGACCCTTACATTAAACTAATATACAGGATCCTCGTACAAACTGGAGGCTCTGTCCTCTCTTGGTAGCAATCTTTGATACCGTCGTGTACGCATAATGAGATGCAGATTTTAGGTACAGGGATAGGTCTGAGGTACTTTTAATACGTGAAACACTTTAGTAGAACTTTGGGCTGGATAGCTCTATTGTAGTCTTGCAGAGCCCTGGGCTCGCAAACGCAAGAGTTTGGAGTCGAATTGTTGTGAGTATAAGCTCCTCGCATTAACACGAACTTAAAACGGATGCAAGTTGCAGCATTGATACTGATACACTAGTGGTGCTCCATGATAAGCCATGGTGCTCCATACTAAGCTCCAACTGGTGAAAAAAGTAAGTGTCTAACGCTTCACCCTAACAGTGAGGGGCTGTAGAAGAAGGAAGACCAGTGGACTTTCAATCACCAGATTCCTCCTGATTTCCCCAGCACAGAGAGAAGATTAGAACTTTGATAGCCACCCAATTACCTTGAGTCAGGTTAAACCCTGTTATACAGACAGTTTGATGTATTCATTAAGATCGCAAAGATAGTGAATGTTGATTCTATTAACGATTGAAGTTGACTTGGTTACAATCACTGATGGTATAATAGGGTATATGATAGGATAACAGGCTCTCAGACCTTACAATACTCTCACACTAATCCCAAATCCTTCTTTTGTCCTCGATTGATGCGTGGTTTTATTTCTAGTCAGGCGGATGGACGGTATAGAAGTAATGAGGCCTTCATTAGGGTCTCGTACTGTATCGCTTATAAATGACATGGACAGGCAAACTGTACCACCTATCGACCGACCTTCGTCCATGTGTGTCATGAGCAATGCTGCCTTGAGACCTGTAACAGCCAATCAAAGAAAGATTCTGTCCGAAATTGATGCCGGAGTGACGTCTGAGGACGAGTACGATACTGATATAGAGATTGAAGGTAAGTGAAAGAAAGAGTAATAGGCACATATCATATTTATACATACAGGATATATATTATATATCTGTATGTGCATGCATAGCACGTAAGTACCAATGCTCCACCTCCTTCATGGTTAGGGTTGCTTTTGCTTCTGAATTAAGATTGGTGTGAAGACCTCATACCCACTGACTGCCCACTGTGACCAGGATTCGAACTCAGGTTCTCACAGTTGCGACCCCGGCGTTCTACTACTGACCCCAAACCCCAAAAGCCCGAATAATTGAATGATAGATTGCAATCTCTGTGCAAGTTTGGGCCTTTTGGAGCTGGGTGTCCAGCCTTCGAGGTCTCGGAAATTCATCAAAGACTATGCATGTGTGACACATTC
>Ga0224511_10003445_pt1 | contig 11395 bp, 3 predicted proteins | sample SF_May12_sed_USG_2_FD_169988 | JGI IMG/M metagenome (GOLD analysis project Ga0224511, IMG submission 169988) | Sediment microbial communities from San Francisco Bay, California, United States - SF_May12_sed_USGS_8_1 | ecosystem: Environmental > Aquatic > Marine > Sediment | place: USA...
ATTCTTTATTACACATAATATAATTTGATACGATTATATTGGGGAACTGGCTTAAGTATTTAAACATTGCTTTGTCTGGAAGCAGTATGTGCGCATAAATTCATAATAAATCAATGAAGAACAGACAATGGAAACAGGCGTAGGTAATCACGTCAAGGCGACCAGCGTTCATGTATATAGCTTATAAAAAGATGGCCAGTGACTGCTTTCTTGCTGACGATTAATTTTATCAAAGAGTGGCCATCTAAATTCTGAAGGGTAGTCATTTGTACATGTATTTATGTTTGAGTAATTGCTGCAATTATAATAGCAACGTAAAAAATCCGTATCACATCTTCTGATACCCAGTGTTTGCAAACAGATCCCACACATTGTGTAAAACACCTTTAACAAGAAATTTGCATTAAGATCTTACGAGGAACTAGATATTTTGTATGCTTGGATTATGCCACAAAATCGCGGTCAAGTTCTAGAAGAAACTAAACCATAGCTTTTGGATATAAGAAAACAAATGCTTATGAATGTCTTGTAATTGATTATCGGTCAATATTCTACTTGAGACTAAAATGTTTTAATTGGTAACGGACTTCCCGTCAAAACCGTTTCCTGTGTCCAACATCCGGCTTCAACCATTTTAACATTTTAACGACAAACGATGTTTTTGCTTGTTTGTAGGCCTATTGATAATGTTTGTCCCGAAGATGGGTTTCAGTTAAAAATGCTTTAAATTTGCCATGTAAAATGTGCTGCAAACACAAACTCATTTCATGAAGATGATTAGTGAAAAGTTTGTATTTGTCAATTATTTTCGGTAGTTTATATGGATTGTTAGCCGCGCTTACATGTATTTGTAATATAAATGTGTAAGCCAGATGCGACCATGTTTCTATTAAACATTTTTGAAATATTAACAAAATTCAAAATATAAATAAAAGATCGTAGTGGTTGCAAACGTTGATAATTTGATAAAGGCTTATCAGCACTGATACAAACATAAAACAATGAAGAAGAAAAACTAACTGGTCGGCCTAGATTACGTTTTGAAATACGCCGGTAACGTGAGGGAGGGACATGTATAAAACAACTAAATGTCAAACTGTAACCATTAACGATGACCGTAGCAATATTTAAGCAGCATATAATGTCTGGTAAACTGAAGGGGGGAGGACTTGGCGCAGTGGTAAAACATTTAACTCCCGACCCTAGGATTGCGAGTTTGATCCCCCCTCATTCCAACTAAAACTACTAAAAGGAGAAATATATTGGTACGGGAAAAAATGTTCCCGTGTATCAATGCTACATGTATACACTGGGAATGTTGAAGAACTTGGTTTGTCAAGTGTGGTGGGCGCTTCAGTATCTTTCATTATGGTCTACTACTAGAAACTAACAATATGTATGCCCCGACGCGGAATGGGTTTGTCCGAGTGCGTCGTTGAATGAACGCACTACCCAAACTCTTGGAAAACTGAGCGTTGTGATACATTTCATATCGATCTTTTGTAACGGTTATTATTTGTTTTATGGATGTGGTAATTATTTGAATTGTAACATCGCTGTATTTGTTTTCTAGAACCCAATGACTTTGAAGTTGTTTATTTTGCAATTAATTTAGCACTTACTGTCACTACATTGTTTGCGTTATTGTATAGTATAATTGATTGATTACTAAAGTGTATGTTAATCGAAGATGCCACGAAATCGACATCCCTAGTGCAGGAGCGGAACTCTTTTTCCAAAACCAAATACACAAACTAACAAAGTTACGTACTGATATATTTAGACTTAATAAATCCAAAACATCGGAGTTCTATATCCATTTAACTCATTTGATTTACGACATTTGTTTACCTGGTTACATATCGCAAAATGATGCGTGCATTAACACATGATTCAGAATTATATCTAGGACATGGAAAGGATTAAGCAATAGATCAATGACACGAAAATGCCGTGTCGTTCCAATAGATTATACACAACCATTGACTTGTAGACCGTCGCTCTTAACACATAAAGTACATCTACATGTATATAATATTTATTAACATATGTATATAGTTTTATTTCAGCACATATATGTTCATTATTTGAATCAACTTTTCTTCTTTGTCAATCCTTTTACGTATATTTACACATATTTCACTTCTAACATTTATATATGCATTTGATACGGAGATACATGGTGCTGTACAGTGTCCCAATAACAAAATTATTCATACTGTCGGATTAATGAGTTCCAAGAAGTGTTAAGGACCATAGAATCCCACAAAAACATCAGCATTTGGATGCTAAATTGGGATTGTATGAAGGGGTTAGGGCGTTGTTGTTCTATTAAGTAATACAGTTCATGATTTCACGTCATTGCATGATAACTAGAGGTATTGCGAAAGTTCTGTGTTCATCGGGTGATGAACACTTTTAGGGGCAAAAATGCATCATAGGATGTGCAGTTCGAATGTAAATATTTATATATAATATTATGATTTGTATACAGTCATAGATGCAGCACTGTCAAAGATAGAGTTATTGGTTTGTAATTATAAGTACATTTAAATATTCCCCATCAAATGCAGGCTTTAATTTTAAAAGTAAATCGCCTAAACAAAAGACAGTAAGATGATTGCCTTATGACAGACATTGATTTAAGTTTAAATAATAATGTTTGAGTAAATCGAAACTTCCTGTATATTAATTTAAAGTTAAGGCAGGAAATGCAAACAGCATACGCTTGACCGATCCAGGTAAGTTTGTCCTCCAATACCTAAATGCCTGCAAAATCCTTTTAATGGTCTTGCCATTTGCAGTCGTAGTATAACCGGCCCAGAAGGTTGACAAACATTCAGCACGGCGTAAATTTCCAGGCAACTCAGGGCTAAGAGATTTATTCGAAATCAATTGACTGCAATCGGTAAGAGAATATTCAGTCATTAAGGTCATTGGAACAATATAACGATATAGAGTACCGGCATTGGGTACTTCACTTGCGTTCTGTTAGGAATGATATTAAATTGCGCTGCTTGTGACCATTGTGTGTTTGTTTTCAATGCATTTGTTCTGAGCATCCTACCTCTCGAAGACAGGTTATACAAGCATTAAGTTTATAATATTTTCAGTGTTATATCCTAGTATTGGGATTCTTAGATGCTTAAATTGTGTTTTTTTTTCAGTTATCGTAGAATGTGACCACAATTTTTTTTACAAGTAGGTTATAAACTTACAACAATACTAATGTCAATACAATTGAGCATATGCTTTGAAATTTCAGTAAAAACAAAGCTCCAACATAAATATGAAGCGCGGTACTGACAGACATGTTTTATATGGCTTTTACAGCGTGAATGATTAGCTCGTACAATGTATTACCTTTTTCCCAATGTGTTTGCGTCGGCGTGTCTCGATACACAAAAGACGTTTGCCGATTTATTGGTCTTAATGTTTACTTTTTGATTCTACCGTTTGCTTGTTTTATAGTTATAGTAATAAATTTAGAAAGGTTCAACACTGTTTAGTAAAGTTTTGATGACATAACTATTTAAATAGGGCAATAGTGTATTGTAAAATTATGCCGATATTAATATTGTTTTAATGCAGAGTATCTGTGTCCCGGTATTTCATTTGAATGTATAGTTGTTATCATTCTAGTATGAAAACTATTAAAACTAAAGCAATCAAACCCTGTACACAGTTTAATTCATTTAATAGGGACGTTAAGTTAAATTGTTGTTATATTTGGTTAGAGTTAGGGTTAGCGTTAGTGTTAGGGTTAGGGTTAGGGCAAGTTTATAAAATAGTTATATATGCAATATTTTATTCGAGGTGGCGATCGGGATCGAAATTTCAGTCCCCTGCCTAAATCAAAATAAGTGCTAAAATACTTGGTACAAAGAACTTTTAAATGCAATTGTGTTACTTGATAGCTTTGCACTTTATAGTTCTATAAGTCTAGCATTGTTTTCTCAAGTGTTTGGCATCACGGCATATATTTAGCACACCTGTTTAAATAATTCAAAAACTTGTTCGTTCCAATCACAACAACTATACAATTAATGCACTTATTTTACAGCCATGATGTGTCGTAAAGTGCGTGGGTATTATAGTGTTTTAATTGCGCAGGATATAAAACAAAACGGTATTAGGATTTAAGAATCTGCAAAGCGCTAAAATATTTATAAAAGATTAGAATACTGTTGCCCAGTAAAGTTGTTTTTATTTATTGGAATTTGTGCACGCTATTTGTGTTGCCTCAGCACTCGTCTGTAGGTTCAAGATTATGTGATTGTGATTTTGTTTAATATGTTATGTAATGCTGCATTTAAATGTGCTGTTGTGAATAATTACATACGTGTTTTTATGTGTTTAGGTGTGTTCAACACTAAATGTTCGTCATAAACTCTACTAATCTGATTACTCAAACTTATTGTAAAAATATCTCTTAATAATTATTTAACACCTTTAAAACTTTACATCTTTGTTGTTTGGTTGGTGCAAAATTGTATCGTTTTATGCTATATGCTTTTAATCGTTTCAGATATTTTTATGGGTCGGCCAGTTTAGAAGCCTAACCTTGTCTTCATTGTCTACACTATTTCTGTCTTTGGACATCTCTTTATTTTACACTAATATTAAAATTATATTTGCGTACTGGAGCGAGCGAAATTTCAAAGAAGCACAGCGAACTATAGGAACACATAGAAACATCAGGTTTTAGATGATGTTGAGGTAATTTCCGGTGTTGAACTGTAAAACGGATAGAGGCGGTCGGGCTCTATTTACTTGTTTAATTGATTGTACATTTGTATAATACTTTGTAGGCCAATCGACGACGCGGCGTTGTTAAGAGTTCTGTTGACGGTTCTAATTAATTATTCAGGAAATGCGCCGCCACATTGTACAATTCAAAACAATAATTTAAAGACTTTAAATTAAATCCAATTATCAATGTTTGATTTTAATTATCGTTTTAGTTGATAACCGCACATATTAACACATGTGAGCAAACAATTGCATATGCCAGACGAACAATTCCAATAGTTAAGACAGGAAGTGCAGTTATCAAACCAAATCAATTCTAAATGTTGCAAATACAGTACCAACCTGCAATAGGCCAATAGTGAAGAGTATTAAGTTGTTTTGAAATGGACTTGGCACCTCAATTATAAGCCCGCTCGTTGCCCCATTCTTTGTAATATTGTCAAGGTAAAACCGGCCTAGTAAATGCACTACCATAATTCCGAATGGTATAGAATTCGAGGCAACCCCGAGTTTAGTGATTTATTCGAAATCAATTGACTGAAACTGGTAAGAGTATGTACTATATGTTGTTGGGAAGGCATAAAGTTAGTAGTTTTACGCATGGATATATACATGCATGTCACTGAATTGAAATACTTGCGTACTTTTTAATTAAAGTGCGCTTTGTATTTTAAGTCATTCTCCAATATTTCCTTCACTCTTAATTTTCTATAGTAAAAATAGCGTTTAATGTGTGTATTGCGCAGCGCTCTGGGACCGCCTCTATTATCAATCAATCATTTGATTGAAAGTTGCTTAGCGCGGAGAAATATTTTACAGTATTTCTTGTCTAAATTTAGAAGACCACGTGTTTGCAAACTGTTCGATTATTTACAATATTTGCTGGATGCCAATGATGGGTTATGAAAAGCAGAAGCAAAAGCGACGTTTCCCTTTGCCGTTTCACACTTCGTACTTACTTTATTTATTTTAAAGCAGCTGTCCTCCAGAATATACTAAAACTCATTAGTTACAAATTATTCAAAATATCACTTCAAATATATATAACAGTTGTTAAAAATAAAAAACCTACCTATTTTCACTTTTTTGCATGAAAACAGGCCATTCGCTTTTCTGCCATCGGGATATTCCTACTATACATAACGGCTACTGCGTTAGTACCGCAGTAGATTATACAAAGAAAACTGAACTGGGTCAGTAATAATAGATTTCTCCACTGAACATAACTTATCCAGTATATACCGTAAATTTAAAAAATATTTTTAATTTTTTGAGAACCTGGAGGACAGCTGCTTTAAAAGAAACATTATAAAGACTTTTTCTTGTGTAGTATTTTTAACACACTCTCTGAAAACAAAACGCATTGTGTCCACTGTGAGTACTGTACATGTATTTCATTAAGTGTTGATTACTGCTGTCAAAACGCTAAAGAAAATTTATGTTTCAAACCTCCGTCTGGGCGTTTATACTCCATATGCGCACGAAAATAAGAGTCAGCCCTTAGATAAATAATACATGTAGTTGCATAAAACATTTCAAACTAAATTTATGTATTTTTTCTAGCCGCTTGTTCTCCCAAGCATATTTTGCTAAGTTTCTTAACATGTGTTTTGCGTCCAAATCCAAAGTTTTGTTTTCCCGTAACAAGCAAATCTACTTTGTAAAATGTCGCCCCGTACTACATCATTGTGTAGTTATATTTTTCAGGTCCTCAGGGATCATGGATTGTTTGTTGTTTACATTTAAAACAAGAGTTCCGCGAATGCGCTTGGGGGCGTCAGTGTTGTGGAATTTTTCATAACAATTGATGAACAGCTTCAATAAAGCCGAGGCTGCTGTTTTCCCATGCAGACCATACTTCCTGAGGGCTTTGCTTTCATCAGTTTAATTATAATGTCTCAAAATTAGAATCGTTCGCGCAGTAAAATCAAACAACCAACCCAATTGACATTTTTTATATGACCTACTTATATAAACGTCCCAAAACCAATCCCGTTCAATATTGGTTGTGTATGTTTGTGTGTTTCTATTTGCGTTGGCTGTTGCTCTTTTTAGGGTATTTTGTCGTGGCATCCTAACACTTGTCCCTATTTGCTTTGAATCATTGATTGTTAGATTTGAAGGTTCGAACATTTTTAATCTATATCTGACGTTTGTACAAAAGTTTTCAAGCATGTTTACCCTTTTCCACAAAACGTCATCTTCATATATTCAGTGCACAGTGCGTAAACAGTTTACACTTTCTTGTAACAAAACGGACGCTTACATCATGATACTAAACTGTCCGGTTAAACCCTCGTTTTAAATCCTTTTAAATACAATATCATTGAAATAAAATTATAGTACTGTAGTATAGTATTTTTAGTTACAATTACCTAATTTGATATAGTTATATAGGGGAACTGGTTTAATTATTTAAACATTGGTTTGACGGCTATTTGCATGTACGTAGAAATCTATCTATAAAGAACGAACAGATAAAGTAATCAGACGTAGGTAATCACGTCTGGGTGAACGTTGGTAATCACGTCTGGGCGACTAGCGTACATATATTAAGCTCACACAGAGATGGTCAGTGACTGTTTTGAAGCTTGTCTGTTGCGTCATGATGTGACATATCTACATTGTTTACAACATTCTTTGTTTGAACATCTCTTCAATTTATAATTATTAAGAATTATTTTATCAAAAGGTGACCATCTAAAATATGAAAGGTTGACATTTCTATAGGCATTTTTGTGTTATTGCTGCAAACATAATAAGCAAATTAAAAAGTCGGTGTCACATCTTTTGATACGCAGTGTGTGCAAACATATGCCCCAATTTGAATAAAGCATCTTTAACAAGAAAATATAATTAAGATTTTGCCAGGAACCAAAGATTTGCTATGTTTGGATTGTACATTTAAATATTCCTTATCAAAATGCACGTTTAATTATACAATTAAATCGTCTAATGGAAAAGATGTAAAATGATGATCAGAAATTAACTTTAATAAAATCATTAATGTTTGAATACATCAAAACTGCATTGATATTTGTAAATTCTGCGCATTTTGTTATGCGAATGCAATTGAGAACGCCTCCTGTATATTAATTTAAAGTTAAGGCAGGAAGAACAGACAATAAACGCATTTATTGCGAACATTTTAAAATTAGCTGCAGTATTTGCTTTACCGATCCAGGTAAGCTTGTCCTCCAAGTTCTCAGTGCCTGCAAAATCCTTTAAAATGGCCTTGCCATTTGCAGTCGTAGTATAACCGGCCCAGAAGATTGACAAACATTCAGAGCGGTGTAAATTTCCAGGCAGCTCAGGGCTTAGTAATTTATTCGAAATAAATTGACTGCAATCGATAAGGGAGAATTCGTTCATTAAGGTCATTGGAACAATATAACGATATTGAGTACCGGTATTGGGTCCTTGACTTGCGTTCTGTTATAACATGTTGAAAAATGATATTTAATTACGATCTTTGTGACTAATATTGTGTTTTGTTCAATGCATTTGTTCTTAGCAGATTACCCCGTAAAAGCCGGTAACACAAGTACTAAGTTTCTTATATAATTTAGTGGAATAGCATATTATATAATTTCCAAGATGCTTTAAATTTCCAGATTAACTCTTTTTCGCAGAAAATAGAGGCCACTTATACAATTATGTTTTCAGCTTACCTAATAATAGTTTTAATACAACGTATGCTTTACAATTTAATAAAAACAATGAACCGACATAAATATAAAGTCCGGTTCTGGCTGACGTTTTTCATATAGCTTTAACAATATGGACGGATCCGCAACTGTCAAGTCATTTATACCAGTACATGGTCAATTTTAATCCAATAGATTAGGATTAAAGTGTCAGATGACAATCTGACCTAGTAAACACAAAAGAAAGACCCCTTTACAAGCCTTTACAAGATTAAAGAAAATCTACCGCATTGGGCGGAGCTTGAAATTTTGCAGAGCGGTGCAATAATGATAAGCTTGAATACTGTATTACCTTCCCCTAACGTATTTGTGTAGGCGTGTCTCGATACACAAAAGACGTTTGCCTATCTATTAGTCCTTATGTTTACTTTTTATTTCTACCGTTTGCTTGTTTTATAGTTCTAGTCATGAACTTCAATAGGTTCAATACGGTATTGTAAATTTATGATGACATGAATAATATTTTAAAGCATAATCACTGTATCCCGGACTTTCATTCAAACGTTTAGTTGTCTTTGTGCCAGTAAGAAAACTATGAAAACTATGGCAAACGTACCGCATCAAGCCCCATCAATTCTGGTCCTCTGGGATCATGTTTTGTATGGTGTTTACATTTGAAAAGGAGGGGCCTCAATGGTGGGGTACATTTCATTTCCACTGATGAAAAGTTTCAATACAACAGAGGCTGCTTTGTCCCCCATGCAAGCTCTGCATTTTAGGACTTCCCTTTTTTCTCAGCCTAAAACAGTTTAACAGATCAATCATTTAGTCTCAAAGACGCTATATGTGGTATTATTTCAGATGCAAGTTCAAAAGAGAATGATATATAAAGCACTATTTCATTTCAGGTAAAAAAGGGGCGCGAAATTGCAGTCTTCTGCTTTGCTTCACGTCTGAAAACGTGTTAAATACTTTGGTACATAGATTTTTTAAATCCAATTATGTAACCTAATAGGTCTGCACCTTATAGTCTTATAATATATTATAGTATATAAATTAAAGTATATTTTATAGCATTATCTTGTCTAGTGATAAAGAACAACGGTTTAAATAATTCAAACACTCTTAAACAGTGCGTTCCAATCATTACACTGTACAATTGCTGCACTTATTTTATGGCGACGTATTGTGAAACGCGTCGGTGTTATAGCGGTTTAATTACGAAGGGTATTGAACAAAATAACGGTATTAAGATTTAAGAATCTGCAAAGCGCTAAAATATTTATGAAGGATTAGAATACTGTTGTGCCATAAAGGTGTTTTATGGAAAGATGTGCATGCTATGTTTGTTGCGTCAGCACTCATCTGTAGGTTTAAAAATGATGTGTTTGTGATTTGGTTTATGTTATGTGTTGAGTGCAATTGTATGTGCTGTTGTAAATAACCACATATATGTTTTACGTGTTTGTGTGTGTTAAACGCCAAATGATGACCGTTTAATGTACCATATTGGTAATGCAAACTTAAATATTAAAACAAATAAAATAAAATATTTGTTACTATCATTTAACACCTTCCAAAATATTACACGTTCATTGTTCGCATGGTGCGTATTTGTAACCGGTTTTTTTTTCGAAGTACCGTATATATTTCCTGTATGGGTCAGTTTGGAGGCCTAAAACCCGACCCTTGCTTTTTTGGTCAACACTACATGTACTTCTTTCTTTAGACATCACTTCATTGTACACTGATAAAAAACAACTCATATTTGCATAATTGCCGGGCTGAGCAAAATTTCAAAGAAGAACAGCGAACCATAGACACACATAGAAACATCAGGTTTTAGATGATGTTGAGGTAATTTCCGGTGTTAAATAGAAAAACGGATGGAGGCGGTCGGGCTCTATTTACTTGTTTAATTGATTGTACATTTGTATTATACTTTGTAGGCCAATCGACGACGCGGAACTGTTAAGCGTCCTGTGCTGATGGTTTTAATTAATTAAATAATCGGCATATGCACCGCCACATATTGTTAAACGAGTAGAAAACGATGGTGTAACGACTTTGAGTTTATTCCAAAGATCAATATTTGTTTTTCCATTATAGTTATGGCATAAAAGCGCATATGATTACTCTTGTAAGCAAACAATTCCAGCCGAACACATCCGACAGTTAAAACAGGAAGTGCAGTTAACAAACGCAATTATTGTAAATATTCCAAATAAAATACTGACATGCGATAGACCAATAGCAAAGAGCATCTATTTCGAAAAAGCCTAAGCATCTGAATATTTATCAAGATTGTTGGTCCATTTTTCAATATGATTGTAAGGTAAAACCGGTCTAGCAAATGGACTCCCATCATTCAGAAAAGTGCAGAATTCCTGGCAACCTGTGGTTTAGTGATTTATTCAAAATCGATTGTAATTATATTATTGCAATCGTTAAGAGAATACCATATTCATTTATTAATGACATTGAAATCAATATAATTACATAGTGTACCCCTTTGTTATAACATGTTACTAGAAATAATAGTTAGTGTACTTCACTTCGAACTTTTAGAGAGTGTTGTCTTATTTATTCTCGTTTTGATAGATGTCATGTTATTGCATATATGAGCTCAATTGCAAATATCCAGTTCATGTAAGTTTCTCAATTATAAGTTTATTGTAAGCTAATTTGACCAGCTCTTACATTAACAGAGTTACAGAACTGGCTGTGTCCTTAGCCTCGGCTTCGTCTTAAGACAGGTTTCATTAAAAAATTGTTTTGTGCTCACATTTTATATCAACATTTCTTGCTACTATGTTATGAGCTTACTGAATAAACAAGTAAATCTAGTATTTAAGTTGTATGCTGTCAATTAAACTGTTAACAATATTGAAATTAAACAAACGCGAGACATATTTTGTATATGACATTTATTATGTCAATAATTACACTGAATAATATATTACTTTTTTGTTTGTATTTTCCAAACGTATTTGTAT
>Ga0224511_10003446_pt1 | contig 11394 bp, 5 predicted proteins | sample SF_May12_sed_USG_2_FD_169988 | JGI IMG/M metagenome (GOLD analysis project Ga0224511, IMG submission 169988) | Sediment microbial communities from San Francisco Bay, California, United States - SF_May12_sed_USGS_8_1 | ecosystem: Environmental > Aquatic > Marine > Sediment | place: USA...
GCTGTAGTGTGACTGCACCTTTAACTGGAAAAGAAAAAGTTGACTGTTTCAGCAGTTCTGCCAATTGTTAAGCTACAGTCCGGGATGGACTGGTGCAACCCAGGCTGCTGCTGTATTTTAGGCAATTCAAGACACGTCAATTATTTATGGTACCTGTTCCCAGAATGTGTCAGCAAGGTAAAGTTTTCAACAGTAATGTCAGATTTTCATCAAAAACTAAGCAGGATTGGGGCGTTTAAAATATTAAAAAACTTAAGAAAAGTATGATTTTTGAAAAATCACCATTTTAAGAGCCACCCTACTGTTCATCAATGGAAATGAAAAAATGTCATCTCAATGACGCCCCCTAGCGCATGAGCGGAACTCTATTTTCAAATGTTAACAACATACAATCTATGATCCCAAAGGACCAGAAAAAAATAACTACACAATGATGAACACAAATATTTGAAAGTTTGATGAATAAATATTAAGATGACAAAGTAATAGACAACGCTATGTTGTCTTGACGGATGGACTGACGAACGGACGAACGGACAAAGAGATCCCTATTTAAGGCCTGTTCTTGTAGAGGTCACAGACTGCGGTGTCATAGGTCCCTGGTTCGATTCCCGGCTTTTTATATTTCCTTTTTTGTTGTTGTTGTTGTTTTCCTTTTTGGTCCAGAAAGCATTATTTTTCATGAAATGATACTTTGTTGCATCGATAATTTAGTATACTTAATAAACTGCAAAAACTGTAACCGATAATAAGGGTTTAATCAAGATACAGACATATCATCTTTAAGCGATTGGATTGAAACACATGTTGTGATATTAAACAATTAGAAGCAAATTGTGAAGATAACAAAAAATATTTTGTTTAATATATCACCCAGACAATCCTACACATATAGAAAACTTCTTTAGGACGAAATTCATTTTAAAACAACATTGTTCAAGTAATCTAACTTATGTTTTGCTTGCGTGTAAATATCTAATTCTTACGTGTAAATATTACTAATATTGATGTCTGACCGTCACAAAATCCCATTCACAAACAAAGAAGAAAAGATTTCCATTTATTTTCTAATGCAAAAACAACCTTATTTTTACTAAAAGACTTTTGACATTTATACAGGGCATTTGGTTCGTTTGAAGTTCGTTGCGTGCAGTTCGTATTCCCAGTTTTAAAATGCTGCACCAGGAAGTTAGGAAATATGACAGCATATTTCAGACAGCCATACAATCTATGCTCCTTGAAGACTTTCCGTTTCCTTCAGAGCGTATTACTAAAACTGAAGAGCTTGGTAACATATTTACTTGACATGTAAAGAACCAATTTTGCAATCAAAAAGTGTTCTTTGTTAAAACGACGACAGCTTTTGTTAAAGGTACTCCATTGAGGTCTGGTCGTGTAACACTCCTAAAATGAAAATTTTCGAAAACTTGTGATTTATAATTAATATATTATACATTTTTCGTGAAAACTTCTATTTCGTTTCTTTTTAATTGAGTTATCACGATGCGCAATCAATATCGAAATTAAACACCCTTGTAACAGATGGACATTAAATTTATACAGTATATAATTTTATGAATGCCCCCAATAGTACCGCTATAGTACAAGATTTTTTCTTATGTAACTGAATAAATATCAACACAATACAATTCAAAACACTTTGTTGTTTTCCTTGTAAAACAGAAATAAAATCAACATTGAACAAAACTATAAACACTGTTTATGTTGGTGTTAAATTGTTTTTTATTTCAACCAAGAGAAGCCATGAAGTCATACCATTACCTTAATAAAGAGATGGCACACACTTTTATGTAAGAGCGCACCGCACCCTCTGTGTCTGTATAACATTTAATGTATAACACAACTATTGCGTTTGAAATAGGTCGTTATCATGTTTGTTATTGGTTTAAACAACTTCTATTTCTTTTAATATTTTTATTAAAACCAAATATTAAAAAATAGACTTTTAAATGTATCACTTTATGCTGCCTTTGAGCACAGCTCGTCTTCTGAGCGGAGAAACCGGAGTTCCTTTTTAGTTTAGTTCGTTTTGTAAACTTCGCTAACAAGGAACCAATTCGATAAACCAAAATAAAACTCCGATTATAACGAACAATGTGATTGAAACAAAATAGCCGGCGCGGAATCGGGGTAAGTGAACTGAGTAATTAAACGGAATATAAAAATGGGGAAAAAACCTCACTAGCGATTTCAATCCCATGCGAGTCAGCATCGAAGAGTGTAGGCCAAGCCCGTAAGGCACTAGGCTACACTTTCGGTGGACATTACGGAGTTTCAGTCTCGTTCTTCAACATAACGACTAGTAATCCGAGATGACAGCACGTGACAGAGCTATCTGTTCTAGTCTGGTACTCTGTGTAATGATATTGGCATTCTGGTGATTTATCACTAAACAAACAAATAACATTAATCCGTTTTCAAATATAAGTGCACTTTCTGCCTTTTTAACATTCTGCTGTATGCACCTTTATTTAAAATTCCGACAACATGTATGTACTGAGAGCGCCATAATTTATTCAATGTTCTATTATTAAAACTCAATGCATTTGAAAGGTTACATGCACATGTATCAGTATCGCAGAGCTTGTTGCAAACTATTTTCCTAACGAATTTTAATGATTTTTGCTTACAACGTTTGTCATTGGCCAAAACTCAATTAAACCCTTGGTCAAAAGCGAGCCTCAACAGCTGCGTCGAATATCCCCACAATACCAGAAATATATCTACAGTTTAGCATAGTATGAGGCGACCCTAAGCAGCCACTAGACTTTCGTTGTAGTACGATAAACTGATATAACATTCCCGTAGCTTGTATGCAATTTTATGTAGCAGCCTCGGTTTTATTGAAACTGTTCATCAACAACAATTGACATTTAAATAAATAATAACGTCTCAAATTGGACAAATAAAATAGAACGAAAATGTGCATAGCAGACTAAAACACTACATCTGGACCTTGCAAAAGCAATTATCTACTAATAATTAAAATAACATATTTTACATTTACAGTTACAGTTGTGCACATAAACACATAAAACATATCATCTAAACATATGCCCAATCAAATGGCTGCGGCCATCATGCTCTTACCACTTTGCGACTTACAGTTTAATCGAGTTTTATTGTTCTATGTATATATACATAGAAAAGTTCATACCAGCAGTAATAAATAGAATAGAACAAATAGGTAAGACCACAATTAATAACAACAATAATTATGGCCCTCCATAGATTCATTCTAGAACGAACAAATATACGGTGAACACGAACTTTTATGAAAAAAAGTTGGCGCTTGGTTCCACTAAGTGAACTAGATAAATAAAATAACAATTAAAAGTGAACAACAGAGCGGGTTCGACCTTGTGCTAGTCAGCATGGACGAATTTCTAGTCAAGTTTGTAAATCAATAAACTAAGCTTTCCCTTAATAATAGTGCGTGTACTTACGTATTATACATTTTACGTATACGTATTTGATAATTACTTACATTTAACATGACGATTAACAAATGAAACAACTAAATAATATTTTGGAAATTTCCAATCTTAACTTTTGAGATGTGTGTTTCATTTCATTTTAGACAAATATAGCATGTAAGTGTTTTTGTTTTTCAATTTTATATTCGTTTTCAATATACATTATACAATGTGGAAAAGGCTTTTAAAAAACGTAAAACGTTAACAATGTGGCTAATCTCACCAAAACGTTCTTTCTTAGGTTACACATTGAAAATGTTGGTAGTGTGAGCTTATATGTCCCATAAACATAACTTGAACAAAATTTGAGATACCGTAAACCATTTAACATGAAAGCGGTTCTAAAGTAATAGTCTGATTTCGTGTCGACAAATTAGAACGATCCATTTTTATTACAATATTTCTCTTAAGTTCAATTAGAATTGCCTGCAATTATATTCTCGTCTGGAGAATTTATATTGTCAAGGTTTCCTTTCTCGTTGAGAAATAAATGAACTTTTTTTATTTGTGCTTTTATTTCGACTAATGTATCTGAAGTAATTGTTAATTAACGTATAAGTATTGCATGTGTATCATTTACTTGAAAGCAAAGGCGTTGTTTAATGTGATTTTGTATTCACACAATTTTATAATGTAATGATGTAAACCATTGAATTCTATATTTTAACGTTAAAAAACGATCAAACAACAAATGTACGACTAATTGTAAGAGTACTTTTTCTATAAAGCAATGCCAATGCCTTTAAAACCAATTTAACTAAAAGTAAATCTTTCAACGTGCATGTTCAAATCAATCAATGTATTAAATCAACTCAATCGATTTTGCTGAGACGGCTTGAGCATCGGAATATCATCGCATGTGAGTTTCAGCCACGGCCCTTATACTTACTAATGTAGTTAGTGGTCAAAATGACTTAACGGACCGGCTTTCTCTTAATCTAGACAGTCATTGGTACGCCAATGCTTTGAGTATTTTCACTCCTCCCGGTCACGCTTTGATTGGCTTAATTTCCAAGAAAACATGTCACATGACCAACACCGGATATGTTTCACTTGATGAGTATAATAATAGATCCTTTATCATATTAAATTGACCATTTTGCGATGTTAGTATTTAGTACCGTATTGCCTTTATTGCTGGTTAATCCAGTAATTACTAAATTAGTTTAAGTGTCGATTAATATCATTTGCCCTTTTGATAAGAACATGTTAACTATTGTTTCTGATTATGTCACGTACACCAAACAAAGTGAAAGCGTTTGATAGCGGATGACAGTTGCAAATATGGAAATTAGTAAGACATGTGTTTATAATGTAGTCATTGCATGATGCATAATACTAAACAGTTTATCTTTATATTCACTTCAAAGAAAAAGTAGAATGTTGCGTGTTCCTCATGAAACATTTGAACAACGTATGTGATTGCTGGGTTTCAGGTGATGAATTTTCTAGCTAACGTTTCTACAAAACAAAGCAGCATGGGGCTACAAATTGCTACCTGCGGGTTTCATTAAATTGTATTTTGTATAGTTACATTTTCGTCACGTTCTCTCTTGCAATTAAACTTCAAGATGTTATGCCTGTATCTTTTGGCAGAATTGTTTACATCTTACTTTTAAAACATAGTTAAGCATTGAGTCCAACCTCCGTAAACATGATAAACTGCAAATAATTGTTATCAATCCTTGTTAAAAATGTGTGGACCGAACATATGGCTGTGTTTGTTTATTTTTCGACCTATTACGTTGAAACAGTTAAATGGATTGACTTCAATGGACACGTTCAGTTGTCTCAGTGGCCGAGCAGTAACACACCAGACTGCGGTGCGAGAGGTCCCGGGTTCAAGATTATAAGGGTATGAAGATACAGACTTAGCATCTTTAAGTAAAAAAGACGATAAGGAGATGTTTAACAGAACAATAAATACAAACGTGGTCTGAAAGTAGATGAAACATGCCAACATCTAAAAATATGTTGTGTATGGTATGGATCGATGATTGCATCTTATCTAAATACAGCGCCTGACTGTCTAAGAAACATAACATTTTATTGCGTTGTGGTCTACTTACTGAAACTAGACACCAAAAAAGACGGTATTTCTTATAATTTAACAATATTCAAAATATGTATAGAAGAGCGTGCGTTTGTAATGCAAATTAAGTCTCAATCAGAACTATATCCACCTAGTTCTTATTATACGCGCTTTTGTTACATCTTAGCAATTATTTCCTAGACATTTGTCTGATATTTTCCTTTTCAATATAGCTTTTCAAGTCATAATTATATTTCATTTTGTGAAATTGTTCAGGGAAGTTTTAATAATGGACACAAGCATGGCAACACTTAGTGAAGTCATAACCCTTTGTATTTGTATAAGCAACAGAACCAAATCAACGGCGTTTTCCCCACAAAAGACAATTTTCTGTGTTTTAATGAATGCGAATAACGTCGCTTACAGATGAATGCTCTTTTATTTGGTGTAAAATAACACCACGACTGCGCTGTACTGTCACATGTTTATGATTGATTATGTATCGATAATAGCATGTGCTTGCTAGAAAAATAGGGTTTTGTCCCAATATTTCCTGATATGCTGTTTTTTCGTGTCACATCACACAGCATAATATTTGTAGATTGTTGGTTACGCCGTTGGTATCACTTGAGTTGCGACTTAACACAGTAAACTTAACGTAATACTAGGTCATAATATACCCGTAATTTATTACTAAAGGGCCATTACTCTGAAGTGGCTAAAACGATTTAACTGGGTATCAAACTTGGCCGAGAAAAGATACCCTTGTACTATTTCCCTAAGTTTGATGAAGTTCGGACAACAACTGATTGAGTTAGAGAGAGGTCATGGATGTGGCCGCTGACTACCCACAATGTTCCAATAATACCACCCGTCTTTCACGGACGTATGAATAGCGACGTTTTGGAATGGCCCTTTTATTATATACCTTTATTGCACTGGTCCGACCCGAAAAAAATATTTTCAATAGAACTGGTGTCCTCCTATATAAGCAGCATTAGTTGTACGACACCAAGCACGTTTCTTTAAATTATACATGGTGAAATGGATAGATGTGTTTTTAATCCAGTAGGACGCATAATACGGAATTTTCCATTCTATCTGTTGTATTCGTTAGTTTGTATTGTACTTTTTTATTGACAGGTATATTATACTCTTGTGTTTAGTACTATTTTAAATTATAATGTATTCGTGACGATAACATCAATTTTCGTATTGAAAAATGGGTGTATCCATTTATGTTTTATAACACTACCAAGTCATCAGTAAAATGATCTATTTCTTCTAAAAGTCAATGTAATTAATAAATTCATAACTTTATTCAGAAATTAATTTAGGACTTGTTATTAAAACTTCGAAAATCACAATAAAACCCAAAACATTTCTGTGTACTCTGAACCATCATATATATATATACGATATCGTATACATATTTATTTAAAACGAATGATTTACACTAACTACTTTGTCGGAAGACAAACTTTTGCATTTATGTTTGTCAATTAATTATGCATAGGTCCGGTTTAATTTGCAAGAAATAAAATTCAGTTATATTTACAGAAAAATGATGTACGTAACCAAATACTTTCCTAGCGCCTACCACTTGTCCAAAAAAGTGATATCATGCTACTGGGAGACAATGTGTGATTTTTACAATATACGAGATGGTGAACCACATTTAAAAATAACTGACTGATTGCATTGAAACAATAATGGCTCCCTTGGGTACAACACAACGCGTATCAGTGTCAGTATACTCAGACATATAGATATATGACTTGTTAGATCTGATATATAATAATAAACTGATTAAAGAGAGTCTACCGATACCAAGAACAGCACAATATATCAAAAAAGGTCTAAGAACCAATACCAGTTTAGTGCAAGTAATGCAACGCGCTGAAATTCTGTCTAACTAAATGGGTGGGTCTTCAGTTAAATACTTGTGTCGCCTCAGGTGATATGGTGAAATGACAAAAGAATTTAACAAGGGACAAAACTCCAGCAATCGTGACCTTGACCTAAATAATTTAGCGTCATAGTGTCCGTGCTGTCATAAGCAATATAATTTGAATGTTTGATGAAGAAAAATTAGGATTGCAAAGTTATAGACGACGCTAGACAACGCAAATTTGTATTGACGGTTGGACCGACGAACGGATGAACGGACAAAGCGATCCCTATTTAAGACATTCTCCTGTAGAGGTCAACACATCAGACTGCGGTGCCAGAGGTAATTTTCGATTTCCGTCTCTGACAAGGATTGTTTGTTCTGTTGTTGTTTTTGTTGGGTTTTTTTAGTCCAAAAACCATTATTTGTCATGAAATGAAGCGATTCGTTTTACAACGATAACTTATTATACTTACCATACTGCAAAAATTGGAACAGGGTTTAATTAATATACAGACATGCCATCTTTAAGCGATTGGAATGAAACACATGTAGTGATTTTAAACGTTTAGACGCCAAATTGTAAACATAACAAAATAATTATATTTTACTTGTATCCAGGAAGGAACTATATTAAATTTAAACAGAATATTTCAAGTAATCTAACCTATGGTTTGCTTGTGTGTAAATATGTTTTGCTTACGTGTACTAATATTAATCACTAACTCCCATTCAGACACAAAGAAGAAAAGGATATTCGGATAATAATGCCCAAACAAAATAATTTTCACTAAAATACGTTTGACATTTATAAAGGGCATTTGATTTGCTTAAATTTCGTAAGGTTCAGTTCGTATTCTCAATTTTAAAATGCTGCACCAGGAAGTTAGGAAATATGACAGCATATTTCAGACTGCCATACAATCTATGCTCCTTGAAGACTTTCCGTTTCCTTCAGAGCGTATTACTAGACCGGATGTGCTTGGTAACAGACTTACTTAACATGTAAAGAACCAATTTCGTAATCGAAAAGTTTTTTTGTTAAAACGACGTCAGTTTTGGTTAATATTAAATCACTGTATTGAACGGGAAATAGAAGCTTTATTGGTTTTTGAAAAATCTTTGATACAAAATAACCCAACACCTTTGTAACAATATACGCTGTTACATTAAGCGCTAAACTTTCTTCTACACAATAACAAACTCTGTTTATTTGAATTTCATTTATTACCAATTTGGTAAACAAATAATGTCAGAGCTTCAGTCTAAAACTGTGTTCTTTCTGTGATATTTTCTCGTGGTACATTAAAACGTACGCAATTTAATAATGCTTTTAAGTATTAAGTACCCCCGAATCCGTGTCGTTCTCTGAATATTTCAAGTTCAGTCGTGTAGAAATAACATATTTCGTGATAGTTGCTTCCATGCCATTTACATGATTGCGTCAGTCTCGTCTAGAAGGTCTAAATAATCTTCTCTTTTTTCCGACTGAATATTTACGCAACTCGGTTAATGGCTTTGCATACATTCGGTTTAAACGAGTATTGTGGATAGAAATAGACTCTTGTTGTGTAACATTTATTTAAATACATGTAGTCTTACAGTTACAGTGTACCTTTAAAGAAAGGCATTTTGCTGCCTTGAGGATCATCTTGCATTTCATATCCTCCGTATCCGACGTTTTATATAAGTCGAATATTTATCAAGTTGATCCGAAGTGGTTGTTCTTTCTGAAGTTGCTGAGTGTGAGATTTAAGATAGAATCACTCCATTTTATAGAAATGTCAATGACATTTAAACCAAACAAAATTTTACATATATTTAACATACACAACCTAGAAAAAAGTTTACTTCAAACCCGGATTGAACCCATGTCCATGGACAGAAGAATTGTGTACTGATCTACTGAGCGACAGGGTCAAGAACGTTGGGCGTGAAAATTAAGCTTATAAATATAGATACCCTAGGTGATGGCCTTTCAACGCAAGTCGGGTAGTACTTTATCCAATCAGAATTGATTTACTGTGTAAGTGTGTTAGTAACGGAATAGAATTTCCGATGACATAATGAAACAAATTGTGCGCCATTTCTGAACGAATAGTTTATGCCACGCATAATATGCGCGCAAATATGTAAGTGTTTTGACTTTATATGTGTGTCGTGTACTTTCCTGAACACTGCACATATTTATGTAAATTTTGAGGTCTGCGTACGGACCCTTTGGCTAGTGCGTACTATCTTAAAAAACATAACTGTAGACCAGGTGCATATGTTTTTGTTTGAATTATATCTCAAATTTCAATTATGTCATGCACATGTCACGTAAAACATTTGTGTACCTACTATTTTACGATAGTCTTGTCAATAAAAGCTGCTATTGTCTGTGCCTGATGTGTTGAAATGACTAACACAATTTACAGTAAAACAGTACCTACAGTAAGTCAAGCATATTATTATGTTTTAATTATGGGATAATGAAATAAGCTTATCACAGCCCTGCAAGACTGATTCATGCAAACACTTTGTAAACGTGACTCATCGACACATGACTAACAATGGCAAGTCTTGTATATGTAAACATCTTTTCAATTGATATTATTGTATCTGTAAACACGCACAATGCTCATTGTCACACATAACAAATTAACAATGTACTTCTAATATTAAAAGATTTTATTGGACTGTATTTAATTTTGCAGTACCTTTAACAGTCTGTCTGCTCAAAAAATCATTTAATAACGTTGTGTTCATCAATTTTAATAAAACCAGCATTTAATGCATGTGACAACAATAATCATCAAAAGATTTTCCCTATAACATGATTAAAACAAATTAACACGGCACATTTGACACTTCATTTCACATTAACAATTACATAATACTTTTTAACTTAACTATTTAATAGAAACAACTAAATTTCCATTTGATCTATTTCAAGCGTTTCATTATAAATAATGAAAGGCAATAAAACACATGACAAAGCCATCATACTGGAGACATTTTGCCGACCCTGGCTGAGATAGAGTTAATGAGTTGATCATAAAATTCAAAAACCTCTGTCTCTGCTGTGTATATTTCACCGTCAGTCTTGCAGGCATATATTTACTAAACGTTAGTTGCCTTGTTGGTTCATTTAAGTCAAACACAGTGTGTCCAAAAGTAAAAATTAAACGCTGCAATAATCTAACACTTTTCATGTCTATAATTCTCAGATAAAGTTTATAAACGCAATTATAAAACTAATTTCAATCACACCAGAACTTCAGTGTATAAATGCCAATTTCTTCTTCTATACTGAAATTTTGACATCTCCGTTCCGGTATAATATAAATTATAGAGATGTTCAAAGAATACATGTTGTAGACAATATAAATTAAAGAGATGTTCAAAGAAAGAATGTCGAAACAATGTAGATATGTCAAGTTTAAGGGCACCATGACAAAATGGCCCGTACAAAAACCAACACACAGGACAACACAAAAACACGTAGAACATCAAGACGCAACAAACATTTAGAAAGAAAACTGTCTTTTTGTGGTCAATGGAAAAGTTTAAGGGCACCAAGATAAAATGGTTCGTATACAAACAAACACTAAGAACAGCACAAAACATGCAAAACAATGAGAGGTATCAGACATTCAGAGTCGTTGATTATGATTACTGAAATATAGTGTGGAAATATAATTACACACCTGATAAAACAAAACAAAATATACAGTTTAAGTTTTAAATATTTCTATATGCGTCTCTATTGACTTTATTGTCCTTAAACAATATTAATACGATCTCGTAAAAACCTTTCATGCAATGTCAAGCGAATCTTATTGACTGTAAAACTACTAAATTAGTTGAAATTAGTGACAAAGTATGTTTGCCATTTTAACAATAAATTAACGTCCAGCAAATTGCTTTTTAAATAATTGGTTTAATGTGTAATCCGGTATAAAGTTAAAAGTGAGTTTTATGGAAATTGT
>Ga0224511_10003447_pt1 | contig 11393 bp, 2 predicted proteins | sample SF_May12_sed_USG_2_FD_169988 | JGI IMG/M metagenome (GOLD analysis project Ga0224511, IMG submission 169988) | Sediment microbial communities from San Francisco Bay, California, United States - SF_May12_sed_USGS_8_1 | ecosystem: Environmental > Aquatic > Marine > Sediment | place: USA...
AAATGTAAACAAAACTATTTATCTACAGCCAACCTTTAACAACGTTACAGGTGTAACATACACTGGCGAAGTTTCCATTGCTCGGTAAATTAACATTGATCTGTTAAATGAACGTTCTATATCTTTGCAAGACATAACCTTGCCAGTTGTGAAAATTAAACATGTTTAGGTTTTTGTCTTCAGAAAATGTAAAAACTATAACAATTCGTTTTACTACAATTACTCAATTTAAAAAATCCGTACGTCAGTCTAAACAGCCTGAGTTTACATGAAAGTTATGCTTCCCGAGGACTTTCCCTATTTCTCAGATTAATTCAATCACGTATGCGATTTTATTGCCATGTGTTTATTTATATACGGGCCATTTTGTCATAGTGCCCTTAAACTTGGCCTTATCTGCTGTGTTTGCAACTTTTTGAACACCTCTTAACTTTATGTTGCAAACCATAAAATAAATTACTTTTGTAAGGCTAGGTTTTAAAAAAAGCAATTTCATCACGAATGTATGGATTTTGAAATAATTTGATTATTTTTATGAAAATTAACTACTTTAATTTATCTGTCACATTCTCTCGTTAATGTTGATGTGAAAACCTACAAACGCATTTTCTGGCAATGCCTTTTACACAATTTTCGACTCATTAAAATGATAAATAAGAGTACATCTTGTTTGAAACAGTTATTTCCTGGAATTTTCAAAACAAAATTAAGAAATTACAGAATAGGATTTGTGAAATCATTCGAAACAATATAGGATTACAAATATTATGTCTGTGGCAAAATAATGGCAAGACACAGTGACAATGACATTAAGGTCTTCTTTATAACGTAAATGTTTTAGCATTGTGTTTTCTCTTTAGTATAAAACGTAGATCATTACAGTGTTAAAACAACAAATATGATGTAGATCTGTAATATATATTGTAAATCTTGTCTTAGTTTTATCCATGCAAAGTTGTACTATGCCTGCACATGTTTGTGACTATGACTATAAATTCTTTGCACATTCCATGCTTAATATTCATTTTGTTATGTTATGTTATGTTATGTTATGTTATGTTATGTTATGTTATGTTATGTTATGTTATGTTATGTTATGTTATGTTATGTTATGTTATGATTCATCAATCAACAGAGCTCTTAAAAGGGGGCTTATATTTTTGAAAACCAGGTTAGTGTATGCTAGATAAGGGATTGTTCACTATGAAGTAAAATTATTTATTTTATAAATTGTTAATAAAAAGATATAAAAAAACACGTGTATGCTTACATTTCTGGTCTTGTGTTTGGACCACATTAGCAAGCAGTCTGACAAGTCTCCTTATTTTTACATAATCTAGCCACTAAACCGTCGTTAGCTTCTTGACAATGGGTCCATCTATGAATATGAATAGAATTTTTATTTCGAAACTACAAAAATACGTCTATTTGTAAAATGCAATGTGCAATTCATTGTAAATATAACTACTTTCACATAACTGCTACATTTGTAATACAGTAGTTTTAGTGAATAACCATTTTTGTTATTTCTAAAACTTCAAAAAGATCTGATTTTATTACTTTTGTGAGTTTTCCTATGTATTGCAAACTGTATAAGTTTTACTTAATTGTTTTTTTCTTCGTATTTATGTTTTGGTTTGGTGTAACAGAATTTCGAAACGACCTTATTATAGGTGACAGGACATTTAATGTTAACCCAGTAAAACACTATCCCGCAGCTCTGTTCATTCTGATGATTATAATGGATTGTCGTTAAGTTTTACTCTATTATGTTTTCTTCGTTTAATTGGTTCGGTATAATAGAATCTCAATCGATCTTATTAATGTGACATGACATTTAACGTAAACCCAGTAATATAAATTGAAGAGATGTTCAAAACACTATCCCGCAGCTCACTTGTTAATGAGATTGGCACTGAATGGTTTTTAAACTTTTTACAAAAGTGTTCGCATGACCAGTGTAATATGATTCTGGGGCTCGCAGTCTAAATGATAATGTTGATTTAAATGTGTTTCCCGTAACTCGGAGCATTGTACAAATTGTGTCTTGAATAGAATTGCATATGCTGCCAGCGAGCACGTGTTGCACTTACTCTTCTCTTTACATTGACAGATGTTTTGTCTTGATCTATTACATACAACTATAAAGTTTACAATCAGTTATGTACATCAAATATGGGTGAATATATGAATATTTGATGTGTGTTGTGGGTGTGGTTGTAACTGTATTCGTCATAAACACTAGGACTTATTAACTTATATTATGTTAGTTGTATGTGCATGTGTGGAGATGTATTTGTTGGTCTGAACATGCTTGTGAAATTAATAGGTTAATTTTTGTTAACTGCAAACCCTTGTTGCTTTTTCTTATACTATTTTTATTAGGCGAGACATTTTTTATTTTTCGTCTTTCAAGAATCCCGACCGTATTTTTTCAAGAAATGGAAAAAAAAAAAATTTAGATTTTTCTATTGCCGACCGTATGAAATTTGTGCCGAATCTAAACAAAAACGAAACAAACTGAGTAAGAAACTTTATTTTACTATGCAAAGAACGCTCTCCGTGAAAAAACACTTAAATTCCAATTTTGACTATACTTGCATATATATTTCAGTATTGTTGCATCAATATGTTTTGTAGAAATGGAACTATGCTTGTTTGTACATTTCTCTAAGATGTTTTGTGGTTTGTAATACTAAAACGGAACATTTTACACCTTTCTCTTTTCTGTTTTTTTCGACCTACCGTACGCAATTTTTAAAACAAAATCTTATAAGACATAAAATGAAAAATTGTGGCCTAAAGCATCTTTAATTTCCCCTTAATAATTTATATTTATTAGCCTTTCCCGAAAGGCTAAGTAGTAAATTGTTAAAGTCATTCGTCAGTTGACTCTTTGTCGCACGTATGTCTTGAACTTCGCTCTCGCTTTAAGACATAAATATCTTATGAAGGTCCAATAATAATTACATTGTTCCCTATTTCCCTACCTACGAAGTAAGTATATTACTAACAAATTAAAGAATAATTTTAAGCATTTTCACTTAGTTTTTATATGTTAATAGACTAAACACTTTTCTAAATTTCGAATTCTTAATTCTGAGAACACTATCATATTTGTAGCTGTTATGTATATTATGTTTGATGGGGGTGAATTTATTTAGCCTCGCCTTTGGGCAAGGCCCATTCGGCGAGCACGTTCTGTACTTTATATTTAAACAACACATTAAAATATTTCTTTGGTTAGAACATGGGTCCTTTGCGATTTTAATTCTAAGCAAAATGCGGTTTAACATTATGTAAAAACAAAGGTTTTAAAACTTGATACAACAAAAAATAAATAAGTCAGGTTAAAACAATCTTTACTTTATTTATACTGTGAAAATTATGTACTTTGTATATAAGTTATGCTCTCCATGACTCGAGGAAATAACATAATATATCTATCTAGCTAGCTAGCCCATTGGCCACCATTGTTCCTTAGGTTGACAAAATGCACTGTTACCGTAAACGAGGTCGTTGTTTACATATTATATAAAAAAGCTCATTTATTTGTTGGGAAAATTGTTTAAGTATATCTCCTTAAGTCGTAAACAAGCTAAAAAGCATGAAAACTGCAATGTACAATATACTCGTATAATTATTTGCTTTGCACTTTACTGTGCAGAGAGTGCCGACCTTAAAATAACGAGGCTGCGGTCAGACAATTAAGGATCCAATTTCGTTGATGATTAACTGCAGCTAAATTTCATTTGCAACAGACACTATTCAGACTTACATATTGGTTGGGAAGAAACGCGTCATAAAGTAGAATATATGTCATTAGACTTGCTTGATTTTGCCATTTCTTAACTGATTATTTCAGGAGCAATTGTTTATCACTGGACGAGTGCTTCTTATGGCATTAGCTTTTATGGTAGTTAAGATTTCGCAGACGTTTCATCGTGCTCAATGACATTTCAATTGGTTCTGGAGTCTAACTGTCATTTCTCCCGTAGTACCTGTTCATGCGTTTGTCGACGTCATAGGGACACCTTCACGTAATATAAGCCAAAGTAGTGCAAACAAATACGGAATATTGAAATAAAAAAGAGAGTGCATAGTAATTTTGTAAGACACGTTTACGACAATTGATAAATCAACTTTCATCGCCTGAAACAAATACAGAAATCAGACAAAATGTCTAAATCGAATTTCAAGTGAAATAACGAATGGCATGCTTTTGCAACGCTGAGCAAGTTACGTGAATGTACGAGTTTGTATCGTAGCTACTGTAAATTACCACAACTGGGAGTAAGCGTTTTGTTTGTCTGTATGCTGATCTGTGTGTGGTGTGCGTGTTCCATCAAAGCCACTACGTGCGAGGATCACATTTATAAATTCCTTAATTTTATCTGAAAGAAGTGTTACTATTAGTATACGCAGAACGTATACATTTGTTTTTGCATGTTATTTTGAAGTATCAATAATTCATACGTAACGTCATTTATAAAAGAGTAAAAGTATTTGAATACAATTTTGGAATTATCCATGTTAATCCCCCCAAAAGAAAATAATGTTAAATCATGCTTAACAAATAAAGCGTGTATAATTAAATATATAATATACAGAGTGCTTACTGTATTCAAGTTCAAGTGAAAAAATAATTTCCATATGACGAATCTGTTAATGCCTTTTATTGTTATATCCTGCAGGGATGGACTTTATTGCACGTTAATTGTTTTTAATTGATATTTTACAATATTAAATCATATTCGTCAACCTTATTCTTGATTTATGGTGTAAGATATCAAGAATGAACTTCATAACCTGCGGTTAACATAATATGGTTTGAAAGCTATAATACATTACTACATTATAAATGACATTGAATTAAGAGAGAGCCCCATCCCTTTAAGTCACATAATGCCTGCCTTATTACCCAAATTAAAACCTTAACTACGCAAGGTGCATTCTACGAGTGTGACAATTAGCATTGACGTCAGTAATGGGTCAATGTTAGGTACATGGGCATTTCGAAATATAATCATTATAAAGTAAGTGTCAAAAACTAAGCAGCTATAATTATGTTATAAAAACACAAAATCTAATATATTTGTTTTGCTGAGATTTTGTTCTTTACAGTACACGCACTCATGTGAGATCTGTCAACCCAAATGCTTTATGTGTAACTGTTGATATTCTTTTTTTTTAGACTTTGGGATAGTTCAAGCGTTTGGATTATGATTAAATTGATAAATATAAGTGTAAAGATAACAAAGGGCTATTATAACCAAATACAAAATATAAATGTGAAGAGTTGCAGTTTCTGTGCACTGCACTCAATCTAAAACATGTCTACTAATGGAGATGCACTTTGCGTCGTTAAAGTTATAATCATTTTGTCCAATTCAATTAATTATAGTGGCGCTTGAAGTGATTGAGTTTGAAGGTAATTTACAAAGTTTCAGTGTGAACAACCAACGAAGAACATTAATAAGAATATAATTTTGTACGTAGTTGCTTAAGAAGTTAAAATTCTTTTTCCGCTTTTTACGTTCAATTAACATTTACAATTAACGATAATTTGGAACGTTTTGTTCGTGTGAAAGAAAAAAATGATTTCAAATATCAATTTACTTCAATTTATATATTTCCATATGTGCGACTATGCAATAAAAATGCACTTGATTTAAGTCAAAACATTGGGTCACTTTAATACATAAATCGAATTGACACGTAGGCACCAAAATGGAAGCTGCGACTGTTTATGCAAAAACTAATACGTAAATAAGTAATTCTGAATTTAGATGCGTCTTTTATGGAAATAGATTTATTTCGCATTATACACGGATTTAAGACGCCACGTAACTTGTTCAGCGCTCACTTTGTCATAGACAGAATAAATTGAAAAGATGTGCAAAGAAAAAGTGTTGCAGACAGAGCAGCCAGGGTCGGGTTAATGCCCTCGTGGTTTCATTCCTACGCATCGGAACTCCAAGCCGTTCGTTATTACCGCATTATGCAACGCTCGAAATTATTTCTTAAACAAAAAAGCTCTAGTTGACTTTCGGGTTTATAGGTTTTAAAAAAATAGGCAGATATTTCATTGTTTTATGATTGAACAAAATCTCATGAACAGGTGCACTGCACAATATACATTTATGTGTATCGTATATGTACAAACACGTCCGTGCCGTTTCTCTGCACAACTTGCAACACTAGATTTTAAAAAGAAATCGCTGGCACCGGTTTTTATGTAACTAGTGTAATCCAATGGTCATCTTGTCATTTGCTTAATAAAATGTTTCATAAAAAGTTAAAATGCTTTATAAAACTAATTTCCTGCAGAAAGCTTTTCTCTAAGTTTGCTTGAAATCCAACAACTTTGCGCCCGTCTTACTTTGTTACCAACTGTAACGAAAAGGAGTAATTATCTTCATTTTAAGTAGTTTTATTTGTATGGCTTGTAGGTTAATTATATTTGTACGTTAGCGTCTGTTATAAAAAAAGTCCATACCCGCCCTTTCCTTGCCATCTCAGATGTTGATGTTCTGTCAAAAACAAATTAACTGCGTATTTGTTTTCATTTTCTATAAGTTTATATTAGTTTTACTTTGTAATAGTTTGTACTATAAACAAACATTTTGAGCGGAGGTTTACGGATATAGCTTGTTACCAAAAAAAAACGAAAAGCGGAATAATTAATTAATACATGATCTAAGAAGTTTTGTATCCTCTTAGTGGCCTTAAACATTAAGTGTGCAAAACCGTTATAAATTAAGAAGAACAAATTCCTGGTAAAGACAAATAATCAAATGAGTATTTTAATTACGCATGTGATATACTTGCAGAATATATTAGTACTAAGTTATTTAACAAGGTATTTAACACTAAGTTTCTTCCTATTTGGCTTTAACTAAATTCATAAGTGCACCTTTTCATAAAAGGGAGACAAATCTGATGTTTATAAAACTATAACATTATGTGCTTATCATTTTAGAATTCAAGATGGAAAATATGAAAAGTGAGATAGAAACTTACGTTCATGCCAAGTTTGAAATATAATTGAACTAGAATGCCAAACTGTCACACAATATGCCGGTCAAATGAACACAGATCAACTAGGCAGTTTTTGTATAAATTAAGAGTCATAACTGTGAGGTTTGTGAGGCGATTTGGCATTTTTGTTTTGTTTCACGAAGATCGGACAAAAACTGAAACTGATTCAGAAAGCGGATAATGTGAATTTGCAAGTTTTGTATAACTAAAGGCCATACCTTAGAAGTATCAGAAGCGATTGTTTGGTTATCGAGCTATGTCAAGATGTAATGCTAATGTAATGTGTGTTTCATCATGATTATAAAACAACTATTTTAGTTTAAAAAGCAGACAAGATGAACTTGCAATTTTTCTGTTGATCAAGGGCCATATGTCTGAATTGACTAAACGATTCGGCTGGTAATCAAACTTGGCGGATATATTTTTCCCAAGTTTTATGATGATCGGATAACAATTGTTTGACGGGCATATAAAAGGGGATGATTTCAAGTGTTTTACATTTAATCACATTTACGCATGCATGCCTTGTGCAATAATAGTTTTACCCATTTTTTTCTAGCCTAGATCCTTCTGCCATGGACATGTGATGTTTTTCACAGGCAAAAGACCTTTGTTTTTGAATTCTCTCTGTTTCACTCCTTTCGTTTTAGTTTTACTTCTTTTTACTTTCTTCTCGTTAAATTCAGCTTCTACAAATGTAAGTGGCCTGGCTGGATAGAGTAAATGCATATTTATTTCTTTTTCTTCTCCAAAAAAAGTTGAGAAAGTGTGAGGTTTGCTATAGCTTAAACTGGTTTAAATCCCCAACGAAAGTCATTAACCGTACTAAGGCGGTAACTCAACATTTCTTGTAGAAATCATTTAAGAAATTATAAATATAAAAATTAAAAATAAATGAAAAATCCGAAAGACACAAAAATAGCGTTTTTCTGAATGGCTGTTGGGTCTTAGTGTTCTACATGTTTTTGTGTTGTTCTGTGTGTTGGTTTTTGTACGGGCCATTTTGTCACGGTGCCCTTTAACTTGTCATATCTACATTGTTTAACATTCTTTCTTTAAACATCTCTTCAATTTTTATTAAAAGACATGAGTGTTATGGTTTTCAATGCCGTATGACCTATCACAAGCATCATCGTAAAGTAATTTAATGTGCATAATATAACCAAAGTTAATAGAAATCAAATAACGTCGCCGATTGCACATTATTGTTTAACGCAGATTTCTAAACCTTAATTAATTTCTTATTTAGGTTTTATTTGACATGAACGACAAAATAGGTTTACTGAAGAAGACAAAACAATGTTATGCGCATTTCCGCAAAACTTCAATCTCCTCCCCATTCTGTACTGTTCTTTTGTTTGTGTGATAAGGTTCGACATAAACAGGACGTACGCTTTCATTTCTATTTACTAGGTAAGACTGTCACCTGACAATCATAACCCTAATCCATTGGATCACAATTGACCATGTATTGTAAAACTAATCATGATTGGGGAACTGTCATTTATCAATAGAAAGCGGTGTCCTACTGAAGCAACCTCTGGCATACAGTTTGTTTCCATTCGCTTTGCATGACGATGTCATATATATACAACACATAGTGTTTCAAAATATATCACTTGACTTCCATAGCAATTATTAGAACAATAAAGTAAATAATTTGTGTTACCACGGCACTTAATGATTTAAAGGATTAAACCCATATATTATCAAAATTCATCAAGTTCAAGGTGAATGTTCTGTCATGTGTTTATTATATAATGTGTACTTAAATATTGATTGTGCAATTCAAACACAACATGTGAAAAGTGTCACATAGTATTTTCAGCTTACAATATTTTCGGAGGAAATGTCAATATGGTTAAAGGGTATCTTTCTTTTTTAATATTTTCAACTAAAATGTTATTAGAAGAAAAAGTCTAGTACCTTGATTATTCATAAAAGAAACTTAAAGTTTACACATTTTATTTATCATACCACTGTCTTGGAAAGTAAAATTCATTAAGTCCACTACTACTAATTACATGGATTTTTGTAAATAATTAGTAGTGTTACAACTACAATATGTAATAATATCGGCTTCATGCGAGAATTAACATACACGTATAATGTATTCAACGACAAAATATGCACACAATCGCTATGGACAAGAACATTATTTCCCACTCACAATTTGCCATAATAGAATTTTATTAGTTCTCTTTCAGCATTTGTGTTGCCACTTTATGTAAGCAACTGGGGACTTGCATTTAATTAAATAAATAAAAAGGCTAATTTCTATTGATGAAGTAATGAAATATACTTCTATCGTATAATTTCTAAAATGTACAAACCATTGTATAAAATAAAAGATAATTCTCAATGCCTTTTATGTCAGCGTCACGACCGGGCCGGGCAGACCGTTTTATAAGCCATAGTACAGTGGTCTTCCAATTCATAGATTGTGAGTTCGACGCTCGGTCCGGCCAAATAACATGATATGATTAGTGATTTGGTCATGAAATGGTTCCTACAATCGTACGTCCCCTACTCATGGATTCACCAGAAAAGCCGCTGTACCCCGCAATCTGGTGCCTGATTTCTCACATGAGCCAAGGACAACTCTATGATACAGTTTGTTGCTACCAGTGGGACTCAAACACATGATCTTCGAATTCCGAAACATGTGATCTACCTACTGGGCTGACCGGTGCGGAGATAATTACGAGGGAAGTGTTTTCAAAGCATATTTTACTTATTACTTTTATGCTTTAAGTACTAAGAAAATGCGTCAATACATGTACGAACATTGCTTGTGTAAAACAAATAATAATTATAATAAATTTAGGTAAAAAGATTAGATTATATGTTTGTGTGGAAAAATTTGCTTTTTGATATGCTCAAAGTAAACATTAAACAAAAAGTGATTTAGTTTCTACTTTGGGTACTTTCATTCATTGCGTATTAGTGTTCTATTTAATATATAAAACTGATGAACTGCAGCAACGACAAATTACCAGCAGCAAAATGTATAGTTTGGCCGAGATTGTCCGGTAACATCTATGTTGATAAGTTTGTCAATGACACTGTGCTTGCACAGACCTCAGAACATCTGTCAGCTTATTTTGGGGGTCGCTGTGCAAAAATTAATTCTGTATGTGTAAGTTATTTATATTTGCAAATAGTTATGCTTTTTATGAGTAGTCGTTTCTTAGGTTTTATATAATCATTAGGTCCGTGTTTTCAATTATTTGGACTAGTTAATTTAATAAATGTGTTTGGCATGAGCAATGCCAAACAATGCCAACCTACATTGTAGTTGTAATTTTGTGACATAACTGTGACTTCGGATGCAGTATTTGCCCAATATAAATGAATATCACACCTCCAACAAGTTTCCAGCTTTCCCATTAGTTAAAACAATGTCACGTGACTGCCCAATATTTTACTATACTGGGTCAGCTACAAAAAATATGGGGTTAGTAAAAATAAATTTATAAAATAGCTCAATTTCATAGACCTTCTTTACACAAAGTATGCTATTTTCCTGTTATCATGACTTATAAAGGGAAATAATCTTGTTTAGATAAAAATCAATAAATAAAGTGTGGTGTTTAACCGTATTGACTGTCTAGTGAGGCAGAGTTTTTTTGACAGTCAATGATATCAAAACAAACGAAAATGCAGAAGACTTGTAAATATTGATTTAGTTAATAAATCTGTAGTGATTTTAAAATTGAATTTGGTAAATGTAATGAGGGTCTATTGCCCAATATGTGTACAATGTACTGCATTTGCTGTTTAAATCTCCAATCGTTCTTTTGACTACGGAAGATTCTGCTGAGAACTGTTTCAGACTTTCATAGTAATACAGTAAACGTTTTATGCATGTATTTGATTGGTAATTATTCGAAATAATAGTTATTTATTAGATGAATTAGATCAAAACTCTTCTGAACAAACTGCTTGCTCATGCAAATGTCTAAAATGGATAAAAGAAAGAACATTTTCTGGTCGAACTGGTAAGTTTATCTTTGTTTTACAAGTTTACCAACTTATTTTAGACGCATTTCAGAAAATGTTGTCGATGTGATATAAACGATACAGTGTGTTTTCCTGCCCAATACGGGAAAATACGGGGCAGTCAGCAGATTAATATGGGGCGAGACGCTGCTGACTGCCCCGTATTTTCCCGTATTGGGCAGCAAAACACCCTGTATCTTATAATATGCACTCAGCACGCATATGCCTACCCACGGTGCTCATACCGTATAAGGTTATTGTTTTACTCATTTGTATATTTCATGCAAGATTCTGTTCTTTAAAGTAAGGCAATCTTATTCCCAAGATAGGCAGACTATTAATTTGTGTTG
>Ga0224511_10003448_pt1 | contig 11392 bp, 5 predicted proteins | sample SF_May12_sed_USG_2_FD_169988 | JGI IMG/M metagenome (GOLD analysis project Ga0224511, IMG submission 169988) | Sediment microbial communities from San Francisco Bay, California, United States - SF_May12_sed_USGS_8_1 | ecosystem: Environmental > Aquatic > Marine > Sediment | place: USA...
TTTAGACTGCCTGGTGTCGCCTGTTGTACTTAAAGCAATGAAAAAAGGGAACTTAAAATCTTTTGTCTCAGGTGAGCGTTCCAGGGCCCTCTGGGCCCTCTTGTTTTATATAGAAATGATGAGTGAGCTGGTTAAAGACTCTATAATCATTTCCCCCAAATATTTATTTACAGTGCCATAGCACACATGTGTGTTATAATTTCTTGGACTCTCTGATATTAAATCAACTGTTTTAATTTTTTATTGCTAAGGCCAGTGCTGAACACTTTTTATCTTGATTACTGTAGATCTTATATTCATGTGTGTAAATTTTGTTTCTATTATGTACATGTGTTCTCATATTTAAACTGTCTGACAATTGACTGGGCGTTCTTTCTTATAACTTTGAGATTTTTAAATATAGCAAACATTTAAAAGGTCATAGCAAAACAGACATTTAAAAGTTCATAGCAAAATAATTAAATGGAAATACATGTACATTTCTGAGCATCAATATTGCTTTCATTTGCAGTTACTGGAGCATTTAATCTTTTACTTATGTTCACTTTGGATTACTATGAATGCCTTTATCTTTACGACCAATCATTGTCTTACATGGATATAAGATTTGAACAACTTTTTGGATAGTATTTTTCTGGACATATTAGTGTGAAAACGTGGTTTGAAGATAAAGTTTGTCTTGATCATATGTAAAATGATTCAACAGTATGCATGGTTAGAAACTGTATGTATAAATACCAGACTGAGATTTTGCAAGTTAATCCTTGTTTAATGTGTTAGATGTGCTATATTCTTGTGGTGTTTTTTTTTACATTTGCAAAGTATTTTAATTGTCAATTTTAATTTTGGCCAAACAAGACATTACAAGTTTCTCTGAACGTTTTTAGAAAAATCTCAGAATAGTGGGCAAGACACCATGCTGTGTTAGGAAATTGTGTAAATTGTGTCAAGTTGTTTTGCCTGAAGTGTGAAGCAAAAAAACCCCAAAAAAACATTATTAATTGTTTGTTAATAGAGCTATTAATTTCCCCGAGTGTATAAAAATACAGATTCTCATTTTCATAAAACTATTATGTCACTATTTTGTCACAATCATGTATTCACTTGGTGCTTAGGCATTTATAATTGACGTATCAACAACCTGTTCGTTGGACTTTCCGAAATGACGTTTGGTACGACAGAAGGCGGGAAATAACATAACGTCAGTACACACAACGCCATTTTGGCCAATCAAATGACTTAATCTTTTGTAATCTTTTGTGTATCATGCTATGCGCACATGCAATTTTTGACGTAATGTGTTTTGCCGCATTTGTCGGAGTATTGGACGTCATTTCATGCGTTCTGTCGATACGTTAAGTACATAACGTTATATGTTTGCCCGTAACACAGAGGCAAACATATAACAAGGCAGATAATGTGCATGTCCGTGTGTGTTCCAAGATGTTCTACTCATAACTATATTATTGTTAATGCTGTTACTTTTTGAGCCGGCAAATATGGTTTCTTTAAAATGTTGTAAGCCTTTTAAAGTTTTCAGAAGTTGATCATCGAAAAATGTCTCTTGTGTATTTTTAAACAAATTTTATTTTTTGTCAGATATAAGTTTACAGGTTTGTGTTGTAGAGTTTTCTGCTGGGAAGGGCTGACCAGAATAGTTTTAGTCCTTTTAACAGTTATAATATCTATGTACAGCTTTGTATGGTTGTTTGGTAGTCACAACGTGTGTTATATGATTTTCTCTTAACAATGCAAATGTTTTAATCAATGCAAATATTGTGTGATTGTTTTTTTGATATTGTTTAAGGCTTTCTATTCACCACTAGGAACTTACGTTCATGTGTTTGGATCATTTTAATGACTACATGGCAATAGGCATATATTTTTCAAGTCACAAATCTTAAAATTCATGTAAGTGCTGCACAAGATTTTGTGTCTGAATGATATGGTGAACACTAGAATCACGTGCCTCATGGTGAATAGTTCATCTTAAGGTAAGACCTTTGTAATGGACTATGAAGGATACACATTTGTATTTTTTATCCAAAAACAATAAACAAGATTTTTTCATTAAAATGTGATATATATTATGCTTTTAACTTTTCAACCATAGAAAATTCTTTTAAAAATGCAAGTTACCTTTATTTGCTTAAATTAAATTAAAGGGAAATAATTTTACACCTTATTATTTCCCTTTAATATGAATTGAATGAAATATTTCAATCTTGTTTATGAAATCAAAAAAGAAAAAACTGTGAAAAGCGGTGTGGTGGATCGACTGTAAATGGCATGTTTCAATAAAATAAAGTTTTAAAAACTTCTTCCTAGCTGCAAATCTGCGCATCCATAACAAAGGTCTTACCTGAATTTGTGTTTCATTTTTGTAGTTGTTTACTGTTCATGGGAATGTCAAATACTGTTTATGGTAATGCAGAAATACATTAATTTTGCTGTGTCACATTTCCTCTCCTGTGAATATACCAAAATTCTGTGAACCCAAACCTTTACTTCTCTGTTGGTGTGATATTGTTAACCCAGGTATACACTTTACAACTGTAACAGTGTCCCCTTGTCGTTTTGTTACATCTTTTTATGCCCCCGCCATTCGAAGAATGGTGGAGGGGCATTAAGTGTTACCCCTGTCTGTGCGTGCGTCCGTCCGTTATCAAAATTTGGTGTCTGCTCAATAACTTTTGAAAGACTGCATCGATAAAATTCAAATTTGGTATGTTGATATATAATATCAAAACACAAGTAAAGTTTGATTTGGGTTACAATCCATTAGTTTTTAACAGAGTTATGGGCCTTTTATAAAAACATAGTCAATGCATATAGCGGGGGGCATCCGTGTCCTGTGGACACATATCTATTTTATGTATTATGGAATAAAATCATTTTTATATTTTAAGCAAACTTTTATGAACTTTAATGCTTACTAAATATGTAATTTTGGGTTATAGTACATTTCACATGACTTTATGCAATTCAACCAAATTGCAAATGTGAAAACAATTTTGGTCAAAAAAACTTTTTGATGAATTGTGTTAAATTTGATATAAGAACAAAAAATACAATTGCAAAGCTCCAAATACAAGTTTATTGGTAATTTAGATGCATTTTTGTAAAATGATGATATTTATACTTTTGATAATTGATGCATTGTTTTGAGAGATTAAGAATGTCTGCATATTGTTGTTTACAGGTAGTTTGATTCTGCGTTTTCATTAACATGCATTTCCTGGAAGCTAATAGAGAATGTTCTGACCCTTGTTCAGTCTAATACTGTAATGACAGCTGTAATTGAACAGAAGCACACTGTTATAAGTTGTTAAGTGTATAACTGGCAGAAGGCTGGGATTTCCAGCCTGTTACATTTCTGTGGGCATTTTTTTTGTTCTTTGGACACAATTGTTTTTCACTTTTTTTAATGCTTAAGGTTTTAGGGTATTATTTTTTATAGACACATTATTATTATTATTATTATTATTATTATTATTATTATACATGTAATGCTATTAACTGTAAAATTGCTTAATACAAAAAACATTGAAGAAATCCGTGAATGAACAAAAAACGTCTTGAGCCATTAGGACATAAGATATAAATTAAATTATATAGGAAATATTGTTATGTTGGGTAGGAAATCAAAATTATGATCAATAAATAATTTTTGTCTCCTTGTTTGATACTTAATTTTAATTTATTTAAAGGAAACAAGCTCTTGATATATATCTATTATTTGCTTTCTTGAATAGTTTATGCTAATTGCCTACATCATGGTGCTCAACGGTTAAGGTGGTTATTGTATAACTCATCCATCATTCTGTAATCACATTTGATGGGAGGAAATAAGCGAGATCTGATAAATTAAAAATATGTGTATTATAAAATTAAAATTACATAGATGTCTGTTGAAACTGCATGTATGCTGTCAGCACATTTATTTCTTTACCATCATAACAAAACTTTCAATTACCATGGATACATTTGTAATTTTGTATTTCTATTTTCAATTATGAACTGTACTGCTCAGAGCAAGTTCATCTTTATAAAAAATGTTTGCATGAAATTGCCAATAAGTGTCATAATTATGTTTTACACCAAGTCATTGCCATTCAAATGTGTGCTTCATCTGGGTTTGTGTTCAATAGGTTTCGTTGCATTTGCTTAATTATATGCAATAAAAGTTATATTTCTGCCGTCTTTGTTCTTTTATATAATACAGTTGGCAATGGACAATTCCCCAACTGTCAATCATGATCATTTATAACAGCAAATGGTCAATTTAAAATCCAATGGATTAGGGTTATGATTGTCAGGTGACAATCTGACCTAGTAAATACAAAACAGTGTACTTACTCTTCGTTATAAACCTTACCTCACGAACAAAAGAAAAATACAGAAAGGGGAGGAGATTCAAGTTTTTCTTCACTGTGCATTAGCCCATGATCTACTTCTTAATTACAGGACACAACATTGCATGTAGTATATAAAGTGAAGATGCATTTTGATTGTTTTAATTTGGGCCTTGGTATGATCATTTTGTTTTAAAGGGCCTTTGCAGGCCTTGGTGTGATGCTTCTCAGGAAACTGTTAATCAATGCCAAAATAAAACAAGAATTTAATTTGTTTATTTATATGGATCTAAGGTTTGCACATATCAACATTTAATTTGCATAAATATAACATGTTTATATATATACATGGAATAAAATAACATTGGAACATATCCACTGCAAATTTTTCGATTCAACATAATTTGTTTACAACTTTGGTACCTTTTAAAGGAACATTTCAATAACAAATGTCACATAAAAAGAAAATAAAGCAATACAAAACAATAAACTTATACTTGCTCTTAAAATTTGCTAGTTATGGGGGTGAAGAAAATGAGTATGCTTTACATTTGGGTTGAAAGCAGAAAGAAAACAAAAACAAATAAAAGCTATCAGCAAGAACATCCCATCAGCTATGAGTCTACAGAGTAAGACGACCAAGGTACAAGCTCAAGAGAATGAATAGGACCAAACTCTGGCTACTGATAAATGGATTTTGCCATCATGTTTTAACCTACCATACTATAACAAATATGCAACCAGGATTCAAGGATGAAGGGTAGGTCCTCGTAACAGGAGCAGCAAACATTCTCTACGATGATTAATACTAGACATTGCACAATGTGTTATTCGGTTGTCCCTCACATCTAGCCCATGTGAGGAAGCTGAGTGTTGCTTGAAGATTCAACATGCTAGAACAGGTGAGTTGGGGTGGACCGACCGCCTTATCACATGTTATATATGCTTTAACAATTATTTACCTACAAATGTATAAGTTGTTGAGCATTTTACCATGTTGCATGTTACATTCACTATGGTAACACGTTACCAAGGCCGCCCACACACCATCTGTTGATATGGTCTGATCTTCAATATAAATACAACTATCTCTATTTACATAAACAAATTGTGTATTTTCGTGCATAAATGATAGAAATTAAATTTGAGGTTTTTCATGGTTAGAATTATTAGATCTTTAGACCAGTAAGCATATCTTCCCACAAAACATTATACTGAAGCATGAATGAGATGAAGTCAAAATACATAAAAACACACCAGAACCAAGAAAGACTACACAACCACTAAAATGCCCTCAAAATATGCAGCAACAAAAAGTACCTTAAAAATGTTTGTCAAGAAAAAACATTTCACTGTGCTATATATTATACATGTACTGAAAAATATGCAAATACTGGAGATATTAACTGTATGAGAACATAATATGTTTATATTAAACACATGAGGCAATATGTTAGCTTTTATGTTTGCTATCATATACATGTATCACATATTCATGTATTGTTTGCTCACATGTATAATACACAACTTGAGTATTCCATCCTTAGTTCAATAGACTCAAAATTGATCGATTTAAATAATCTGTGATATGTTTCCTCTAACATTATTTGATTCCCCTCTTCACAACTACATAATAATTTAAACATTTAACTTAAACATGTAAATGAAGGAAAAGAGTAATAGGTATGTTGCAACTATAAGTAATAGAACATAATTACACAGATAATAATGGACTTCATTAAAATAATTGGTTATTAAAACTAAATAAAATGAGCTTTGGCTTTTTCATAATGCTGCTTTTTGATGATCTTAAAACATTGTTTACTTCTGACATTGCATATATACTTATAATCATGGGCGGAAAACCATCCTTTAAAGATGTAAATGTTATCTTCTGATGTAAATAAAACATTCAATTTATAAAGGGTTATGGTATTACATTGGCTTCTTCCTGTTAGACTAAACAAAACGCTGTAGCCGATATTATACGGCTATGCATCTCAATCCTTATAATCTATTTGCTAAAGATATTAAATGGTAAACTGATCACACCATAAATGTTTGTTTCGTCCACTGAACAAACAAGATTTCCACTCTTGAGATGTGGGTTTCTGTACTGACAACTAATTAACTGTTTATTGAAATAATGACATAGCTTACACAACAAAACATTCCAACACAATACAACTTTGGTGAAAACATAAAAGGCTTAACTCAAACATATAATGTAAATACAACTCATTGACATAACTACAAATTTATCAAGAGGCAGACACCTCATTCAGAATAGCTATACCTTCTATATGAATTAACCAGTATGTTAACTAAATATAAGGATGTAAATACATGTATCACCATAACTTAAGATATATTCTGAAGCAAATTACACTGAAAACAAACAATAAACAGTATTTTATCAAACAAGTTCAAGACATTTAACGTTTAAGTTAAAATAGTATCCTAACTACATCATTAAATACAAGTATGTGAAGTTGAAGTCTGAACCAGTGTCTTTGCTGAACTGGTCAGTAGGTGAAAACAAATGGTCCCCCATTAGCATTTCCTTGTATGTATGACCTTACACTGGTACAAGTACATTTGTTTTGCCATTTGTCTTAAATGCTAGTAGTATATGGAAAGCATCGTCAGTTTTCCCCACGATACATTACTCTGCTATGCTGCGTTATGTACCGTGGGCCATTTGGTAAGTAAGAAAATCCCAGTATCACGTTATTGTTATTAAAGAGTATTTCATTGTAACATGCGATTTCATTGGAAGAAGATAAATCTCCCCTGCATATTCATGAAAACGAGATTTTGCAAGTCAAATTGCCCATGGTACCTATGGAGTGTAACAGAAGAAAATACTGTGGTTGCCGACAATGTATGGAAAGGAAAGACTCAAATCAGTGCCAGTGCAAGCCAAAAGAAATGATTGTTAAATAAAGACTACTAAAAAATATGTTTAAAATGAGATTATACCCATGGCCATCATATAACACTACTACATTACTAGCTAAAACAATAATGAGCAAACCCTCATCCAAAACCATGAGATTACACAACCGTTATCACAAACAATTCTGACTATATAGCATTCATAATTAACATTGTCTTGAAAATTTAATGAGATTGCAAGAAACATTGAGATTGTGTCAATACCAAAAATGGTAGAAATTATGCAGTTTCAAAACACATGGAGGTGATGAATAAAACAAATTAAACAATAAGTGTACATATGCAAATCCTCAACTTTCTTGATTAAATATTTGAAGTATTACTGAAAATACATGAGTTAATCTTTCTTCACAGAAGAAAGCATGGAACTTTTTTTTCAAAACAACATATTTGTACACTTACTTAGACAGTTTACAATGCCATTTACACAAAACGTGTGTTAATTGGTAATGTTAAAGACCCTTCAAATATTAAGACATATTTTCAAGTAAATGATAAATGAAGCGCCAAATGGAAAAAACAAACAAAATTTGGATATGGGTTTGGAGGTTCTTGAATCATTATGCCCCAATACACAAACAGTAAACAAGAAGCTGATTCAAGCAATACATTGTTTAAATACTGTTAAAACAATAATATATGAGGATAACTGTGAGTTACCTGCCTTTGTTTTACAAAATAACTAACAACACCATACATGTATGTGTATGTATAATGATTCTGGATATAAAATTAAATCCAGCAAAACAATAATTTCTGCATAATATTATTTAAACCTGTGTAAATGTTCAGAAACATTGTCATGCAAAGAAAGACAAATTCTTGTCAGCGTAAAATATAAAATTAACATACGCAACATTTCGAGACAAACATCACAACAGCAAAATATCACATCGGCAATGGTAAACTAAACAAAGGCCTTAACATTTAGCACTTGATAGCAACAGAAGACCTTAGACGGACTTGGCATCTAGACGTCAATCTCATTATTGATCGTAACGCTTGACCATGTAGTTTTGTTCTTTCCCTGAGAAGCCAAACTGTTCATAGAATGGTACAACCTTGTCCTTACACTCGAGGGAGATCTTGTAGCAGTTTAGCCGCTGACACAGCAGCATGAGCACATCCAGCAGCCTGTACACAGAAAAACACTCACATAAAGACATATAAAGTAGTATATATTGCAAGATATGTTAGCATAATGTTATAAACATTTGCTTAATATTTTTTATTATTTTACAATACATTGTTTTGTACTTCTACAATATTTTTTGACATGAAAACCAGTACCTGCATATTTTTTTATTAAAGGCGAATGAAGTATTCACATATCAGCTCTATCATGAGGTATTAACAATTACAACATTGATTATTTAAAGATGCTAGATCTGTATCTTTTAGGTCAGAATTGTTTACATCTTACATTTAAACCATATTTAAGCAGCGAACTTACTCCCGTAAATATGAGAAACTGCCAAATATAGTTGTTCATGCATGTAAAATATTACAGAAATAATGTATTTGTTGAAAATGTCTGGCCCGCAAATTTGGCTTTGTTTGTTTACGTTTCGACCCATTGCGTCGAAACAGTTAAATGGCTTGACTACAATCGATATTCTCAGTTGACTCGGTGGTGCAGTGGTAACGCATCCGCTTTGGGTGCAAGAGGTCCCAGGTTCAATCCCCGGCTCCGACAAGGGTTTTTATGTTTGATTTTTTGTATTGTTGTTGTTTTGTTTTACTTTTTTGTCCAAAAACACATTATTTATCGCAAAATATTGCAATTCCTTTTACAAAGTTAATTTATTTAGTATACTCAACGTATTGCAAGATTTGTGACCGATTATAAGGGTAAAAAGATACAGACCTAGCATCTTTAATTATATAACCTCACCTACAATACTGTTATACAAATAATATAAACTTATCTATTATTAACTATCTGTGTAACAAGAAGCAAAAGCATTTTAAGTGTGTAAGAGTAAGGTAAAAGAATGTTTGTTTACAGTTTGCCGAGTTGTCTGCCCCTGTACTGATCGTCCACCACCACATCCTCCACACGAGCACGCTGGGAACATGAGAACATACAGACTAACAGTGTGTGTAACACATAGAACTGAAACATTTCTTTGGAATTTGAATAAAAATACAGATTTCAATAAAACACTTTCCATAAAAAATCAGAACTGAGTACTTGGTACCTAGTCACTTAAAAAGTTTTTAAAAAGTACAAGTTGTAGAAGTTTACTGCAGTTGTGATAAAATATATAATATGTACTTAGTTAACTGTTAAGAAAAGTATGTGTTTTAACTACTTTAAAAGTGTTTAGTGTAAATAAAAAATTAAATCAATGACTTGTATGAAGATCTGACATACACTATTGCACTGTCGTATAAACTTCATTTCCACAGTAAGCGTTGCGGATCCTATAACCTTCCCCACGGTGGTATCCTCCACCACAACGACGTAGTACGTGCCTGGACACGCCATCATCTGGTGAAACCGGTCTGAAGGCACAACATGGTTACACATGTGGTCAAAGCTTTCGTAAAACATTAATGACCATTGCAGAGCAATGCCAAAGCATACATAAGAATACGAAAGTAAATAATTTCCAAAACTCACAAAACACATAATTCATTGCCTTTATATTATCTTATACATTTTTATATGGTTATATCATAATAATTTTAAACAAAAATGATAAAACTAACAAAATTTTACAAGTCACGTGCATACACAACCCTGGTATAATGTTTACCTTCAAACTGTTCCTTAGTGACTTCTCCAACAACAGTGAGATGTGTCAGCAACTGCATGTAGCCTGAAAGAGAGGAGAAGACATCTTACCGGTATATCAACACTGCTAACACACTTGTCCAAGTTACTATTACATCCTACATTTATTCATTTATCATCCATGATCGCATATTGAAATCCATTTATAACAAAACGTGTTTAATATAGATTACATTTTAATTAAAATCAATAAAAAAGTAAAATATCTCAGAGTTAAATCAAATTCACTTTGTTTTACATTTTCCCATTGAGATTTTTTATTTCTGGTTAAACTTAACAAACTATTATAGGGGTATTTTTTTCTTCTATGACTGCTCAACCGTCACCTAAAATAGTAAAATTTGTCTCAGTAAATTAAATTCACTTTGTTTTACATTATCCCATCCAGATATTCCATTTCTGGTTAAACTTAACAAACAAACTTTTATATGGGTATTTTTTCTTTATTTCTTCTATGACATTGCTCAACCGTCACCTCTGTCATAATCTGACAGTCGTAGAGGACGTAGCACCAGGTTGTCTCCAGGGTTGAGATGTGAGATTGCAGGCTTGTATGTTGCCATGCACTGCGAGAAGTCCAACTCCTTGAGTATAGCGCCATCAAACAGGCTCATGTCCCCATCCCCATTCTGGAAAATAGACCATGTGATGTGGGCTTTTTATTATATGTTGTAAATCAGAATATTCATGTCATTGTGAAGATGAAGTGATTGAGGAATTGACTAAATGACAATAAAAAAATTATTAAAAAAATATCATCAAAGTTATCAAAACACAAATGCCTGAATGTGAATTGTTTCCAACTACAACAGCAATGGTTTCTTTACAGAAACAAAACATTTTTTAACATAATTGAGGAAACATTTATTTAAATATTTTTTTAATTAAATAATTACCGGCAGACAAAAATAATAAGAGGAAGTTTTCGGTTAGTGATCATTTTTGCTAACTAAGAAAAACCTGTTTGACTTTTGAACAGTTCAACAGTTGTAAAATGTAGGATTGGTCCTTTGTTTACATATGCAAATTGAAGTTTTTTTGTGAACGTGTTTCACTGTTTGTTTACATTTCATTTGGCAAATAGAAACGATGATGTCTAATCTTGAATGGTGTGCTAATGATAACTCAGTGACAATTTCAAAACAACTCACGGCTAAACTGTCAGTCATGTGTACACCAGTGTCTTCGCAGCGGTCCGCTTATTGCATCACGTTGTGACCACACGTCAACTTTCCTCTCTGATGTGTCAATTGAAAACCCGGAAAACGAGGTCACTTCC
>Ga0224511_10003449_pt1 | contig 11392 bp, 6 predicted proteins | sample SF_May12_sed_USG_2_FD_169988 | JGI IMG/M metagenome (GOLD analysis project Ga0224511, IMG submission 169988) | Sediment microbial communities from San Francisco Bay, California, United States - SF_May12_sed_USGS_8_1 | ecosystem: Environmental > Aquatic > Marine > Sediment | place: USA...
GTCAAGGTCACAGCATGACCTTGCATCAAAATCGTGTCCGGCCAATAACTTTGTTATTTGAAGTCGGATTTCAAAACTATTTCACAGAAATGATCACCATATTGAGACGACGTGTCGCGCACAACATTTGGGTCGTTACCTTGAAGGTCAAGGTCACAGCCTGACCTTGCAGCAAGATTGAGTCCGGTCCATAACTGTGTTATTTGATGTCGGATTTTACAACTACTTTTGACAAACTACTTCTCTGTGTCCAATACCTATTCGGGGAGCATTACCCGGTTCCGACCGGCTCTTGTTTGACAAGTCATTATATTTTACATCATTTTTTAAAATTGTATCATGTTTATGTTGTATTCAACATGGTAAGACTTGCGTGTGTTGTTGGGCAGTAATCACTAGAAACTTATCTACCACAGGTTGACCAAGCAAGATGAAGAGTTGAAGAGATTGCTGGATGTCATGGAGGGACAAGAAGCCAACAGCCAGGGGAGAGAATCCATTAGCCAGGGGAGAGAATCCAGTAGCCAGGGGCAAGAATTCAACAGCCAGGGGAGAGAATCCAGTAGCCAGGGGGGAGATTCCAAAAGCCAGAGTAGAACATCCAGTAGCCAGGGGAGAGATTCCAACAGCCAGGGTCAATAATTTAGTAACAAGGGGTGCAGAAAAAGAATGACCCGATTACTCAGGGCCAGAGTTAGCAACTGGTTCAGCTTAGAAATGACCCATGTTAAGTGATCAGTCGGATGTTAATGTCCAACGATGCCAAACACCATACTGACCAGTCAGTGAAATATACTTTCAAAAAAGGCTTAAATGAGTGAACTCTTGGTTTGCTGTTTACTTGCAAAGATTTGTGTAAGAATAATTGGTAGGAGGAAAGTATATTTATCTATTAAATTCAGGTTGACCTTTGAAAAAATACATCATAGTTTGCATAATTAAAAAAAATCACAGTTATATGTGTTTAAAAGATTTATCAATAAAATGTTGCACATCAGTCAAGATAGAACAAAAAATATAATTAAAGCCTTTAACCTTCAAGATGATGCACCGTTGAATGAGTGATCAATGTTCATTCTATCACCCAGCAACTGCATACACTATAGTTAAGAAGATTGCTGCTTGTTATTGTAATCACCGTTTACTGTAGTATATATAAAAAATGTCCAGCTTAATAAGTTTAATTTATGTTTATTTATCTGCATTTTCTTACTTGTGTATATTTAACATCATTTAACATCACATCATCCTAATGAAATAACATGATATTGCCTGGAGATTTATTTTATACAAGTATTATTGAAGAAATGTTGTGTATTGGCAGAGGGCTTCATGTAACCATTACATAAAATTATTAAACATTGTCATGCTTTTAAGACTTTTCATTTCAATAAACCATAATATATTATCTTGTGATGGATTTTCCTTTTTATGCCTCTGAAGGGTGGCATATAGTAATCAACTTGTTCGTCCGTCCGCCCGTCCGTCCCTTTTTTGTCCGGAGCATAACTTAAAAACTATGCAACTCTAGGCATCATATTTTTGGAGTTATTGCCTTTTGTTCATTTTCATTCTTTAATTTTGTCCGGAGCATAACTCAAAAAGTATTCAAGCTACTGACTTGAACTTTCATAGGCAGATATATCTCATTAAGGAGAACTGCAGTGCACAAGAACCATAACTCTAGGCATCATACTTTTGGAATTATTGACCTTTGTTCATTTTCATACTTGTATTTTGTCCGGATTATAACTTTAAATCTGTGCAGGGCATTAAAATAAAACTTCATAGGTAGATAGATCTCATTGAGGAGAAATGCAGTGTACAAGAACCATAACTCAAAGCTTCATACTTTTGGAGTTATTGCCCTTTGTTCATTTTCATACTTTAATTTTGTCCGGGGCATAACTTTAAAACTATGCAAGGCATTAACATGAAATTTCATAGGCAGATAGATCTCATTGAGGAGACGTGCAGTGCACAAGAACCATAACGCAAAGCTTCATGCTTTTGGACTTATTGCTCTTTGTTGATTTTCATATTTGAATTTTGCCCGGAGAATTTTCTACAATAATGTTATTTGTTCGGTGTCAAAGCGCCTTAGGGGGCATTGTTCACGTTCTGTGACAAAGCTCTTGTTTAAGAGGGCTTTACTAGCCATAGGATGCTGAACTAAGACTATTAGAGAGCAGTTAGAGTACTTATATGCTCAAAGGGACTTAATGTTGTAATATGTTATGGCACATGTCGTCCATCCGGGTATGCAGTCTCGTTTAGTTTGGTATGAAGTATTCAAGTATTTGAGAAATCATTTGAAGAACGAACTCGATAATAAACTCTTCCCTTGCAGGGATGACCATTTCTATGTTCAGTCAGAGGGTCATGAGACTTAGAACCTAATGATAATCTGTTCCAAGCAATTAGTAGCTTGCTTACTAATACTGTAAAATGGGAAAATCTCGTGCAGTACAAGTATTTCCAAATACAATTTCTTGAGATGTATGCAGGTTTTTTATACACCAGTCAAAGGCAGGCTGTAATTTGAGAACACCCATATCAGATAGGCGGCATCCACAATGTCCACTCTCCAACTCGACCAGTTGTCTGAACCCCATGGTACTTGGGGACAATGTTGAGCCAAGTTTGATAACCAGGCCCCATATTCATAACACACCTAAGGTGAAAACCTAAGAAAAGGGATATTTCCTTATGTTCCCCTAGTATTGTTTTTGCCGGATTATTATTTTGAAAACAATTTACGTAGAATTAAACAAAATTGGATATGCAACCTACCACAATAATCAGAAGTTGTTATGTTCTGTGGATTTGTTGTAATCCAGTGCCATGATTTAACCTCAACTTCAGCTTTCAACTGAGATGCTTTATGAATATGGCCACAGCTAAATTGCTTCAGTCACTTCAGTTATGGGCCTTGATTAAAACAAAAAATGGCAAATTCACCTCGTTTGCTCAAACTTAAACAGTTGTTGTCTGAACTTCACAAAACTTTTTTTAAAGGAAATGGTTTATAAGCATTATATCTCAGCAAAGTTTGATAACCAGCCAAATTGATTCAGGCACTTGAGAGTAATGGCCTTTTATATATACAAAAACTGGCCTTGACCGCTATCTAAATGTTCATGGGCATAATATCTCGAACAAGTTTGATATCCACTCAAATCGTCTTTTACACTTTACTGCCATGGCTCTTTATTTTTACAAAAATATCAAATTGGTCTCTGCTTAATTGATCGGCATATTTTGTGACAGTTTGGCACTCTTGTCAAATCATATCTGGCACCAAATAAGCATAGCAGATAATGTAATTCAATATAATTTACTGTGGAATGGTAAACAATTCTTTAAATGAATTGGATTTTCCTAATATTGTGGTTCAGTGGTTTCCTGAGCAAGGAACACCATAATGCAGCTGTTGAAGTGCAATAAAAATTGAACAACAATACACTTGATATATTTTTTATTTAATATATAGTTTATCACTCATTACATATTCAAGCATGTTTATACTAGATTGTCATCACCAGGTAATGAAAACTTATTCAATCTGACTTTGAACATATCAAGTTTTGAATTACCACTTTGACAAAACATTGCAATGCTTTGTCATCACAGTCTAAACGTCTGTTTAAAATTAATAATACAAAAATAAGAGCACATTAAAAATAACAATTACAAATATCAACACACACACATTCTTTGCTTTCAAAGAATTTTTATAAATATCAGAGTTTAACACATTGCAAGTTGCCAAAATCACAAGAAAGGTTTATAGTTTTCTCATTCTGTAGTGTTACTTCATCATTCATGTTCCAAGATGGCAACAGCCTTACTTCAAGCCTAAGATATCACACACTCAAACCACACTGCCAAATCAAATCCTTTCAAGCAATCCAGATTTACACAAGCATGTATTGTGTACGAGGGATGATCAACAATAAACAAGACTTTCAATTGCTTACAATATAAATTGAAGAGATGTTCAAACAAAGAATGTTGCAAACAATGTAGATATGTCATGTTTAAGGGCACCATGACAAAATGGCCCGTACAAAAACTAGCACAAGGGACGACACAAAAACTCTTACAACATCATGACGCAACAGACATTTAGAAAACATATATTTTTGTGTTTTTCGGTATATATAACAATAATACATTTAGCTGAACCTATACATACTAAAAAGGAATTAACAAAATATATTAACAATTAACGAAGATGTGCTGTTTTTATTGTATTTGTAGGTAAAGGCACTTTGAACTAGTCAGAAAAATCTATAAAAAACACACTTTACATAACATTGTCAGAAAAGACCACAATAGTCATCAAATAAATTCTGCATTCTTTCAACTGATATTAATATATACCAACTACATAAAGGTTCAGCAACACATGTTTGCATATCTTTGGAGTAACAATTTCAACCAAATGTTAACCACACAAATGGTCAGCAATAAATATTTGCACATTTTAAAAGATTTATGCTCAACCACAATACAAAAATGGTTTTAAGATTAATAATAATAATAACAAGAGCCAGTCGGAACCGGGTAATGCTCCCCAAATAGGTATTGGACCCAGAAAAGTAGTTTGTCAAAAGTCGTTGTAAAATCCGACTTCAAATAACAAAGTTTTGGGAAAGACACGATTTTGCTGCAAGGTTGCCTTCAAGGTAGCAACCCAAATGTTGCACGCGACACGTCTCAATATGGTTATCATTCCTGTGAAATAGTTGTAAAATTTGACTTCAAATAACAAAGTTATGGGCCGGACATGATTATGCTGAAAGGTCATGCTGTGACCTTGACCTTCAAAAAGCGACCTAAATGTAGCGCGCGACACGTCTCAATATGATGATAATTTATGTAAAATAATGTAAAATCCGATTTCAAATAACAAAGTTATGGGCCGGACACGATCTTGCTGCAAGGTCATGCTGTGACCTTGACCTTCAACGTAGCAGCCCAAATGTTGCACACGACACGTTGTCTCAATATGGTGATCATTTCTGTGAAATTGTTTCGAAATCTGACTTCAAATAACAAAGTTATGGGCCGGACACTATTTTGCTGCAAGGTCGCGCTGTGACCTTGACCTTCAGGGTAGTGACCCAAATTTTGCGCGCGACACGTCTCAATATGGTGATCATTTCTGTGAAATATTTTTGAAATCCCACTTCAAATAACAAAGTTATTGGCCGGACACGATTTTGCTGCAGTCATGCTGTGACCTTGACCTTCAAGGTAGCGACCCAAATGTTGCACGCGACACGTCGTCTCAATATGGTAATCATTTCTGTGAAATATTTTCGAAATCTGACTTCAAATAACAATGTTATGGGCCGGACACGATTTTGCTGCAAGGTCGCGCTGTGACCTTGACCTTCAAGGTAGCAACCCAAATGTTGCGCGTGACACGTCGTCTCAACATGGTGGTCATTTCTGTAAAATAGATTCGAAATCCGACTTTAAATAACAAAGTTATGGGCCGGACACGAATGGGACATACGGACGGACGGACTGACGGACGGACGGACAAGGCGGCGACTATATGCTCCCCCGAAATTTTTCGGGGAGCATAATAATCATAATAAATTCTTTATTTCACATTGGTAATTACACATCATGATAATACATACAAACAAAGTAAGTATAAAAATCATATTTACAATGTAGCCGTCACTACATGCACTTTAGAATAACAGAATTTAAATCGTAAACTGTTCTCTTCTGTCACACAATTACCAGGCAAAAGTAGTCAAATTGTCCGCTAACCATCCTTGTAGTTACCACCTTTGTAGAACAGTTCTCTCCAGCAGTGTTCTATATTTATGCAGTGACAGGTGTCGGTATACTTGCAGGAGTGACAGAAGAAACTAGTTGTCAATGTCCATGGGTTCAAGAAACAAATGGTCAGCCAATTCCCTGCTCCTTTCTTTCATTCTCATGTACATGTGGGATGTTCTTGTTCCAGCCTCAAACCTGTATTTTGATGGAAAATGGAGTTTAGCCATTGGAGACAAATTAAAAAAGAACTCTGGGATTCCATGGGTGACAATGCCGATGACTTCAATCGATTTTGCATTGTCTTGTGAGCCATGACATACTCTGATAATGGGACCCCCTGAGCTTCCATGTTCCATGTAGCAATGGAATAGAATCTTGAAGTCAGCATCATAATTCTTGTAACCCAAATCAACTTCTCTAGGGTCCTTTCCTTGCCAACTCAAATCCTGTTTGAAGTTTTGAGTTTTACCAGCTTGACTTAGCCATAGTAAGGCAGAGCGCACTTCAGGTGTGTTTGCATTGACAATGCGACAATGAGGCTCAATGACTTTCATGTTATTTCGGCTTTGTCCTGGGTGTCCATATCCAATTATGGATGCATTTGGCAGAATAGACGTGTCTATGTTTTGACTCCGTAGTTTAAGACCAGGTGGCAAATTATCACCGGGACAAGTCTTGATTCTTAGTACAGCAATGTCAAGCATTTCATCACAATAGAAGAGATATCGTTCAATGTGATATTTCTTTCTTGAGGTATCCATCAAAGGCTCATCACTGAAATTTACATAGCAGAGATCAAGATTGTCTATGCACTGCCCTCCTCTTAAATCTGGATCTGAAAAAAAATAAAACAAAAAAATGCTATCTTACTTTCACAATTATAGTGTTTATTATAAACCAATTAATGAACTGCATGTTAACAAGCTTATGAATACAACAAGGGAGCGGACACAAAATGCAGGCTCAAACATTTGACATTCAATTGTGACCATGACACAAAATAGCTGGGTCATGCTTTCTGTACAATGTATTAGTGAAATGAACATTTTAACCAAGTTTCTTAAATATCCTTCAAAGAATGTGGAAGATATGGAGTAGACACAAAATGCTAAAAAATTGGACCATCAAGTGTGATCAAAACCATCAGCCTGAATGGCTGACAAAGCCAAGTTTCGTGAAAATTCTTGAAAGAATGTTGGGCTCTGCAGTGGTGAATTTAAAATCATACTGTTACAGTTTACAATCAAACAGAAGAGTCAAAATATATAAAATTGTGTTTAAGATATCACAGACTGTATTTTATTATGATACATGTAAAAAATTCTAAAATATTCACATGAATTGCAAAAGAAATGTAAGGGCACAGGGTCGCTCACCTGAGTCTCCTTCACATGGAACTCCCAAGGATCATACATTAAGTTTCATTAAATATGGCACAGTTTTTAAAACAAGAGGGCCCACAGGGCCCTAGGTCGCTCACCTGAGGAAGAGGTAAAGGGTCACAGTGGAGCTATTTACAGAGGACCACTAATGTCGTCCACCAAATATTGGTAGAGGACCTCTAGATGATGCTATATACCAAATATGAAAGCTCTGGGCCTTGTAGTTTCAGACAAGAAGATTTTTGAAAGTTGCATTTTAAAAACCTATTTTTTTACCCCGTGACCTAATTATGCAACCAATCAAAACCATTTGAACAATTTTAATAGAGGACCACCCAGTAACCATTCCTGTTGTGTTTGGTCAAATTCCCATTAGCAGTTCAAGAGAAGATGTCATTTGAACTTTTCTGTATATAATTCAATGTAAAATTGTGACCCCCGGGACGGGGTCAATTTTGACCCCAGGGGCATAATTTGAACAACTTTGGTAGAGGACCTCTATATGATGCTATATACCAAATATGAAAGCTCTGGGCCTTGTAGTTTCAGACAAGAAGATTTTTGAAAATTGCATTTTGAAAACATACTTTTTGATCCCGTGACCTACTTATGCAACCAATCAGAACCATTTGAACAACTTTGATAGGGGACCACCCAGGGATCATTCCTGTGAAGTTTGGTCAATATCCAATCAGTGGTTTCTGAGGAGAAGATGTTTAAGTAAAAAAGTTTACGCCGAGCGCACGACGGATGACGGAAAGACAAATCACAATAGTTCACCCTGAGCACTTTGTGCTCGGCGTAAAAGGCCCATAACTCCGTCAAAAATTAGTGGATTGTAACCCAAATCGAACTTGACCTGTGTTTTGATATAATTTATCAACATACTAAATTTAAATTGAATCGATGCAGTCTTTCAAAAGTTATTGAGTGGACACCAATGTTTGTACTATGTTTTTATAAAAGGCCCATAACTCCGTCAAAAATTAGTGGATTGTAACCCAAATTGAACTTGACCTGTGTTTAGATATTATATATAAACATACCAAATTTGAATTGAATCCATGCAGTCTTTCAAAAGTTATTGAGCGGACAACATATTTTGATAACGGACGCACGGACGCACGGACAGACGCACACATTAAGCGGACAGAACACTTAATGCCCCTCCACCATTCTTCGAATGGCGGGGGCATAAAAATAAGATTTTTGCTAGGCGACCATTCATGTAAGTTTGGTCAAAGTCCAGTAATCAGTTTCTGAAGAGATGTTAATGTGAAAATGTTAATGAACAGAAAGACGACAAAGGCCGGTAAAATTTGCACGTTTTCTCTGTGCTCAAGTTAGCTAAAATTACCTAGAATCCATGTCATGACATGCAATGCTGTAACCAGGTAATTATCTCCAACACGGAAGACTGTACCAGCGATTCTATTGTGAAATATGAGAGCTCCAACACTTCCCATGTGACTTGTATAACAAGACATCATGGCTCCAGTTAGAGAATCATCATGCTGCTTCTACAAAACAAAAAACCATTATGTTGAATAAACTATCAAAGCAAAACATTGCACTGGTCTACATCATTAACGAAGCTTACTTTGACAATGTAGACAGAGTTTGCGGTGTATTTAATATAATTGATTTAATATTAATTGTTATGACCATTTTTCTATTAGAATGAGCAAAAAAATGACACACTTATGTGCATTGGTGATAGCTTTATAGGCATTGTACTGGCATCTTTCTATATTTATAATAACTTAAGAATCATGCTATTGTGCAATGACCTGTGAAATGACATGAGCTATGAGCATAAAGCATGGTACAGGTGTCAGGTCTTTTAGGTCAATTGACCGATCAATAAGAATGGTTGTGCAACATATGTATACACATTGTTTTTATTTCTAAATTTTGGCCAGCTTTGGAGTAATTATTTTTGATGATTTAAATTGTTCGATCAGCAAAAAATACTATTTTTAGTGAATTATATATTTAGAAGAAATATGGTACTAGTATTGCCAATCTGAGACATCGAAATGTGAATAACTACCTTAAACTGCCCATGCGAAGGTGTTTGAAACACACTTGCTTGTTGAAACTGGCTATCTAAAACAGACATGACACAAACAAATCAATTTCATTATTCTTTATAACATTATAACAATTACATTAACAAAAGATTTTTATAAGACAGCAAGCTCATGTTTTCAGAGCTTGATATAACTTAAAGGCCTATCGCCCAATGTGATCATGATATTATGTTTAGCACAAATAAGTACCATTTTAGCATTTGATTTCAGTTATGTCCACTGAAAAATTAAAGTGTCCATACAAATCATTTTCCTATTCTGTGAAAAACCGGAAAAAGTAACCAAATCCACCTCTGGAGTTTCATGTTGACATCTGCTATTGTCAACGAGATATGATCATAGCTTAATTTAAGTATTGAAAACGACAAAGGGTAAAATCGCTAAAATGCACAGGTGGATATTGCCCACACGAAAGTGAGATAGACATCTGGACAGTTGAATGGGGCATATTTATAACGAAGTTTATGTACCTGAAGACATAGCTTACATGAGTCCGACGCATATGGAGGTCCTCCTATGGCAATGCTTGAGCCAGGAGCTGTCTTCAGATTCCCTCCAAACACGTTGATGGAGCCTGATTGGCCCACATTGGTCACCTGGCCACTGGCGTGGGAGGAGAGGCTGCTACTTGAGCTGCTGGCACTCAGGCTGTCTGTAATTTGTAGAAGTTAAGAGTCAGCTTGCATATTGTCCCAGAGAGAGTTTGTTATGAATGAATAGAAATCATAACTCCATTTTTTATTGAATAAAGAAACTATAACATAAACATTTAATGAGTACATACCAGAGGAAGGAAATGAAGTAATAGTCAGATTGCCACTTAATTGAACGTGTCCTCCAAAGATATTAAATGCTGAAGCTAAAAATCATTGTATTTAAAGGCCTTCCATAACATAAATAAATGTTATATGTGTCAAAAGGTTTAATTTGATCTTACAAACAAGAGGGCCCAAAGGGCCCTGGGTCACTCACCTGAGGAAAAGGTCAAAGGTCACAGTGGAGACATTTACAGAGGACCACTAAAGTTGTACACCACATATCAAGGCTCTAGTAGATTTTTTACAAGAACTGTTTCAAGATTTCCCTATATTACTCTATATAAATCAGATATGCCCCCAAGACAGGGCCCCTTTTCATACTAATAATTTGAACATTCTTTTAAGCAACCAATCAGAACCATTTCAACAATTTTGGTTGGGGACCAGGGATCATTCCTGTTGAGATTGGTCTTATTTCCACAAGTGGTTTAAGAGAGGAAGTAGTTTGAGGAAGTAGTTTTCCTTATATAATTCAATGTTAAATTGTGACCCCTGCAGAGGAGTCAAATATAACCCCAGGGTCGTAATTTGAACAACTTTGGTAGAGGACCTCTAGACGGTGTTATACACAAAATATGAAAGCTGTGGGCCTTGTAGTTTAAGACAAGAAGACTTTTGAAAATTGCATTTTGAAAACCTATTTTTTGACCTCGTGACCTACTTAAGCAACTAACTGGAACAGATTGAACAACTTTGGTAGGGAACCAACCTGGGATCATTCCTGTGAAGTTTAGTCAAAATCCAATAAGCGGTTTTAGAGAAGTTGTTTCAAGAAATTGTTGACGCACGGACATCATGGACGACAGACAATGGGCCATCACAATAGCTCACCTTGAGGACATTGCCCACAGGTGAGCTTAAAAGGTCATCTTCTTTAAGTAATAAACAAAGATTCATTTAATTATAGTTTTCAATAAACAGCCTGGACATGATTATAACTCTGTATTTATATAGTTAAACTAATCAGAGACAATAAATCTTGTTTTAATCGTCAAACCTAGTAATCCCAACATTAATGTGCCCATTTCCATCATCTTCAAAATGAATCTTCACATAAAGATTCATTGAAATCTATCCAATAGCTTAAAAAACAAATACTGCTCAATCATATATTGTTGTTAATCAGACACAATTACCCTGTGTGTATTGGTGACACTGGGAAAATCTAACAAAGTTTACATCTCCTCAAAGTAATGAAGACTCCCACAAAGATTTATTGAATTTTGCTAATATTTTTAAGAAACAGACTGAAACCAATATTGTTGTTTTTATTGTTAATTGTACATGTGGGTCA
>Ga0224511_10003450_pt1 | contig 11392 bp, 6 predicted proteins | sample SF_May12_sed_USG_2_FD_169988 | JGI IMG/M metagenome (GOLD analysis project Ga0224511, IMG submission 169988) | Sediment microbial communities from San Francisco Bay, California, United States - SF_May12_sed_USGS_8_1 | ecosystem: Environmental > Aquatic > Marine > Sediment | place: USA...
TATTTTTGGCAATTTCATTTACATAAAGAAGATAAAATGACAGTATGTTGCGTGCATATGTATAATTATTCTTGCAAACGTTAAATTTGGTGTGTTTGCTTGTTAGATTTCCTAGTTCTCGATATCCCCTAATCAATGTTTATGTTCATAACTGCTTAAATGACCCACAAAAAGCGCTCGCTACGGTTAGGGTTTTTTTTACTTTGTATGTCACGTTTGCTGTGGTTCTTGATGAAAATTGAAATGTTTAATAATCATTTAAATTTATAACGGGAGCTGTACACAACTTTTTTGTTGATCAATACAGACCAAGTACATTATTTTTAAATTAAGCCAAAGAACTCAATAATGCCTTAAAATCAAAACAGTTTATATCCAAAAAAAAGTGGTACAGAAAATGGAAAAGGATATAAAGTGTTTAAGACTACTATATATCACCAAAAGCAATCCAAACACAGAAGTTAACTTGTACTTGATTCGTAATTAAAAGATCCGACATATAGGTCGATCTATGATATAGTTTATAAATCCAAGGCAAGATTGGCTAGTAAACACACTATTTAAAGATCTGACGAAAAAGTCAATCTCTAATATAGTTTATAAATCCAAGACAAGACTGACTAATAAACACAATATAATTATGTCTAGAAAAAGCATTGATTTCCAAGTTTCTTACAACTTTTCTGCAACTGTCTCGGTAGATATACTATAAAAAGTAATACGATGAACGGTCGTGACCAATAAAAAAACAACAATACTTCTTTTCCAATAAAATCTTTTGAGTCGGCGGGATATCTTCGGGTCGGTCGGTAAAGGGCAAACAAACTTAATTTTAATTTAGGCCTTACTGATAAATAATGCATTGTTATTGTCGTAAAATATTCGTGTTTTTCGGTTTGTGTGTTTTGTGAATAGGTACCTAGGTTTGTCAAACTTCAGTTGATGCTAAACAGAATTCCGATTTGGCATGGCCTTATCTTAAATGATTTCCACTCATAATGAATGGTATATTGGACAAAGGGGCCGTTGGAAATTAAGAAAATATTGTAAGCAAACACGTGCGCGGTTCGCATTGAGGGGGAGACTGTTTTCACGCAAATTCATCGTGTTACTTTTTATTTTAAGCTGACATATTTTATGCAATAACGCGTGTTAAATATGTTCCTTTTTATAACGACATTCTTTACTAGAGCACAACAAAATGTTTAATAATATTTGCATATAAAATATGTTTTAGCGGTCCCAATATCGAAATGGTTCCGACGACCCTAAATTATCTGATTTAAATATACCATTGACACAAGTTTGGCAATTGTGATATCTTTTTATCACTTTTTGTTTGGCGAATGATAACGCATATGGAAGTTAAGATTGTGTTATGCACACGTTTCAAACGTTTTGTAACTGAAATGGACATCAAACTGAAATTTAGGAAAATGAATGTATGCCATAAATGTAGCCTGGAGCCGTCTCGATCACGGGCGAAGCACCGCAGCAATCGGGTCCAACTCATTTACCACTTAGGTACACTTAGAGCCTTAGGGTTGCTCTGCACCTAGAATGTAAATGAAAACGTTTACAACATGTTGCATCAGTAAATCCGCCAAGTTTCATGAAAAGTCTTCAAAGAATGTTGTAGATATGGAACGGACACAAAACGCACGATTAAAATTTGACCTTTATGTTTAACCTTGACCTTTACCTTTAGCCAAAATGTTTGACATATGTCTTCTGTACGTAGCCTCTTTGGCTAAACATATCAGTCAAGTTTCATGAAAATATCTCAAAGAATGTGGTATATACCACGAGGACACATTCCTCGGTCTCAAACATTTGACCTTGAATTGGGACATTGATGGCGCGGACACGAAAATATTACAGACAAACTAGAGGATTGACATTCAGAAGGACAAACGAGGGGCACTTTTGTATTCCACTTACGATTCGCTGTGGCCGATTAAAAATACGGGTTTATAAATAACCAATGCATTTATGTACAAATAGTTGTATGCTTTTAGTTTAAGCTCATATTCTTGCGGTTAGGTATTCATAAACAAAATTTATTAAAATAACATTCACGTTAAAGTTTTAAACATATCCTCAATTTGTAATGTTTTAGTCAGTATGCCAATGATGCAACTTTGTTATCATTAAGCATTTTGAAAATATTCAAGATGGCCGCAAAAATAATAAAAATATAAAATTACGATATATAGGGGTCTTAAACAATGCTGTTTGGTCGGGTTGGTTTAAGACATAAACTGTTGGTATACGAAGTATTATCAAAATCTGAATGCAGGAAAAAAATGGGAAACTCCCGCGAAACCCCTTATCATTTAAAACCGTTTTACATCAAAATAATAAGAAACGCAATGGGGTTTAAATATAAGAAAGGTTAATAAATTTCGTCATTGATAGGTTCACCGAGTGATGATCGTCATTAAATCATCACTCGGTGAACCTATCGAACACAAATGGTATTCCTGAAATGAAAATTGATTAAATATTATAGGTTTGCCTGTATCTTGATACTCTTATAATCTGCCACACATGACGCCGGTTGTTAATTTAAATGAATTAACCTTGAAAAAGTAATTTCACAATTTCATGATAAAAATGTGATTTTTCGACAAAAAAATAAAACAACATCAACAACAACAAAACAAAGAAAATCAAACATAAAAATCCTTTCCGGAATCGAACCCGGGGCTGGACCACAGAGACAACTCGATTTATCGATTGAAATTAAGCTACATGTATTTAAATATTTCAACATACATTTTTGTAATTGGTCGAAACATATATAAACAAAGCCAACTTTGCGCGCCACACTTTTACAATGAAGTCGTTTTTTCTGTAACATTTTAACATGCATGGATAACTATATGTGGCAGTTTTTCATACTTGTGGGAGTAGAACACACTGCTTAAGTATGGTAAAAAGTCAGATGTAAACACTATTGTTCAAAAGACACAAGATCTCAAGCATCTTTAAGGTCGATTGCGAAGCAATTTATTCTTACTTATATTTATCACTCTCGACCGCTCATTCCAGATGGAATCCATCTTCTTTTTGAAGGTTTGAGAGGAGAGACAAGCAATTCCTATTCATATATAACCACTAAGCTAGTAAGCATCTGGTAACATTTAAGAACGTTATTGGTATGACGCGGTCGGAAATCTTACCCATGACCTCCCGCTCACGGGGCGAACGTTCTACCATTGATCCATCGCGGCGCTCAAGTTTCTACAATCGATCACCGGTGTTAAGTGCTTGTGTTACGGCTGTAAACTGTCGCAATGTCATCAATTGTAAAGTTATATTTCCTGGTTCTCTCGGAAAATGGAGTGTCTGTTGTATACATATGAAAGAAGGAGTTCTATTTAATCAGGCTTTATGCATCCTTGCCCTATTTCTCAGACCATTTTCAATACTGTTATAATGAAATATTTGGTTGTACTTGACGACAAAAGGCCCGAACCTTGCTAAGGAAAAAAATGCGACACAGTCAACCACATACGGGCTTGGATGGGCCAGCAAAGCTGTGGATGGGAATACTTCAATGATAGAAGGATTAGATGTCGATAAACAATGTGCGGTGTCTGAAAGCGGTAACGGAACTCCAGCGTGGTGAAGTGTTGACCTTGGTTTTTTCTACCCACTTACGGGCATTAAACTTTACAACATTGTCAGACAAGGTACGCACTGTTGTATTTTATTTTATGTCAATATGTCGCTTTTACCATTTTATTGCACATTAGAAGTTTTATCAATAATAATGTTTCTACGGTATGATCTGCGTTACTTTAAAGTAATCCTCTTAGAATCGGACGTATGTGCAATGGTTTTTGATAACTGCATAATAGAATATAAGTTTTTGCTTATACTGCATGCCAAGTAAAATAATGAAGAAAACATGTGTTCTACTAAACTTATATAATGAAACAAAACGTGCTAGATCAAAATATAATGCTTATATTCAAAATATACTTTTTGCAGATAACCGAGCGCGCTTAAGTGGGATGTTGGTTACAGGAAATGGAGTTATTCTATATAAAGACGACTCCACCAAAACTTCTTGCTCCAGTTATCCAGCTGAGGGGACCGATGTGTGTAGCGATGTCATTCGAATCCCAATTGAAACAGCCTCAGCGGTACAACACTTGACAATCGCGACGAATGCTTCTTACCTAACCCTGTGTGAGTTAGAAGTGTTTGCAGGTAATACAATATACTTTTAAACTGCTTACTTCTGGTGTTTATACATGAAGAACAAAATGTTTGCACATATTAACATAAACAAATACTACAAAACATAACCCTTTTAGTAAGATTGTTAGTGCAACAAAGAGGTCATGCCAGTTAAATAACAAAAATACTGTTCAACAAAGAGTGTACATATAATATTCGTTAAATGCATAATTGCTAGTGATTGTATCCTATCAACAAATGAAGATAACATCAGTAATAATGTTATATAGCTCAACATAGAGAGAACATATAGTATTCCTGATCACTTAACTTATTTTGAATACTTGATCATTGTCTAACACTTGAAAACACAGATATAACAAATGTGAACATGACTGAACAGTCTACTTATAATAAGACAACAGAGACGCCCTTTGTCAAAATGGCCCCGCACTATATACAATGTATCACAAGTTTGTATCGGGAAATCTACAAATAAAAAGTGTCCTTCAGTGCGCTGTAAGTGTTTAAATGGAGTAAGTCCGTTGCATAGTAGGTCAAGGGGTCAGACGAAATGTTTAAAAAATGCTTTTGTTTTTAAAACATGTTGTCTGAAACTAAAAGGCTCAAAGCTTTCATATTTGGTGTATACCATCCTATAAAAGTCCTCTACATATGTCCATGGGATAAAGACGACCTATCAATGCGTCACGTTCAGCAAAGCTGCTTAACCAAATTTGATCAAGCTATAAACTGTACACTTAATTCATATTTGAGGGAACCTCTCCCAAAATACACTACTGAAAACTTATAATGCCTCCTTTAATAAATTGCAGATATCTTCTATAAAATTTCTTTGAATAATATTAAATTTACAATAAATTAAATTCAAGGCATTTAAAAGCATTTCTGAATTATGAAAATACTTTTTAAGAACATAAGCCATTTTTGAAAATGCACGAAAAACATTTATTTCAGCAATTTTGCAATGAGCAACTGTGGTCACATGTTTGGACAATATTCTTGATTATTAAACCATTTTCCCGTATTTTAATGCAGATGGAGTCGTACAAAAGTGGGTTTGCATGCTTATTAAATGCACTACCGGTTAAGCAGAACACCTTTGCTTGATGATCAGTTTAAACTGTTCAATATTCAGCATCTGTATTGTCTTACAGTTGTACATTTGAATCACAATAAAAAATATTAACCGTTTATCCTTCTGCTTCTTCTGCTAAACAATTTGATCAAGCCACACGGGATATATCCTTGGGTGAACATGTTTTAACAAAACTATACCGGTTATATATGTCTGATTCACAAGGTCATGTGAGCGAACATAGTCCTCGCGGTTCTGTTTTGTCTCAACCGGACGGTCGCCAGCCGGTGTCAAGACGATATTGCTCGGATTTCATAATTTTCACGTGCAGCATAGCAAACATAAAGACACATTTTTTACCATGCCCAGGGGCGCAGATAACATTTTATCATTGGGGCGGCGAACTCTACGTTGGTGAATTAACGCTTACCGGTATTTTGGTCACGACGAATACAGGCCAACATGTTTTACACATGTATAATGGATAACATTTACGTTTTAAAATAAATAACAAAACAAACATAAATAAAACACATGAATACTTAAATACATGTTGTCACGTACAGAAAATGCCCTGCACATATGCCGTAAAACGGTAACAAATTTCACGTCACTAGGCAAACGGCGTTTTCAAGAGTTCAACCGTAAATCATTTAACATGTTGATCGTTATATTATAAGTTATTGTATTTTAAGGAGGGTTTTAAAATTAAATATCGAGCGAATCGAGCGGAAAAAAAAGGAAATGCAGCATTTTTGGCATAAAAATCATGTCCGTGGCCGCTCGACCCGCTAGTAATTTGTCACGTTAAAATTAACTCAAATTGCATTCATAAAGGCAAAGAAAAAAGTGTTTGGGGCGGCGAAAAGTCCGCCATTTCTGTATAACAACGACTAGCCAAATTATTGGGGCGGCGGCCGCCGCCCCTGCCGCCCCGTTATCTACGCCTCTGCATGCCACATAATCATCTGGGGAAAAGGGTTTTTATTTTGAACTATTTCAGTTGTATTGTAGACGAGAAAAAAGACGAACATAAAGGTATATGCATCAAAATTGAAGAAAAATGCAGATGTCTTCTTCGTATATCAGCTTAACAAGAAGGCCAACCTAGACTTAAAAAGCAAATAAAACTTTTGAGCTACATACTCTGAATATACATGTATCGATTTTTTGCACCATGCCGGATGAAATTTGACAAATAACGCAATGTCATATAAAAAAACTTTAAAGAAAAAGCGATTGGTATTACTTTTTATAACATTTACATCACATAATAGGTGGATACTTCTTGGACGTATTTTACATTATACACAGGCCACCCCTATCCTCTTCACAAATCGCTTGTTGCTCGTCCGATATTCGTCAACAAAAGGTTTTGGTTTATACTTCAAAATTAACGGCGCGATTGCCTGTATTAGGATTTTATTTCTGTGAAATAAGTGCATACATTGTAACATTGGAACTAAAATATTCATCCAAAAGGTACATTAGACATGGCAGCAAGATTCATGTAGAAGTACAAAAACAATAGAAAGAAAGTAGCTGTAGGGAAGTTGGAAGTACATGTATTGATAGAGGTTTCAAGTGTGAAAGGAAATTAGTATGTATCAAAGAGTAGATGTATTTTGCTCAAATTACATAGTGTTTCTCTTAAAAGGTGTCTTTATAAACTTGCCATTTGGCTGTACACTCATGTACACATACACTTATACATATACAGATTCAACAACCCGGTATGTATTGTGAAATACTTACATTGAAGTGTTGTGTAATTGTTGGTATATTTCTTTCGTAAGGTGGACTTAAATATGTACGATAAAGCATATTCCAACACCTATCTTAAGCTATTGACATTTTACTGGGGTATTAACTGTTTAAATGGAATAATTCTGCATATACAAATGTAATGTGTAAATTGTTAGTACATGTACGTGTTTTATTGCTATTAACTAGGAGTTACTCCCCTGAGTTAAAATACTGTACTTACGTTTTCTCGCAATAAAACTGAAACAATACAAATAAAGTTGTTTATAACTAGTTAATATATATTTTGACACAGCCAATTTGCCGAATAGTTATTAACTTGTATAATTTTTATGTAAAACAACTAAGTTCTGTCTATATACAAAATATATGCAAGGCGAAGTTCCTAAGTATTGGACAATCGTTATCGAATAATTTCCTACTTGAATTCAAAAATATAAAATAGTGTCTTTTATGGAAATAATTTTATATTACATATTAAATACTGATTGATATAATGTTACAAAATACAGCATTGTTATAAGATGAATTTAATATCATTTCTATAGATGAATTATACAAAAACATATTAGGTAGTGATCTTTCCTGCAGGGATTCCCATTGGCGTTGAACTGTAAAAGCACTTAGTCCTAGATGTAACCGTTGACATCTTACCTCAATTTAACAGTTGTATTATGCATATGTAAAACAATGGGTACAGTATATAAATTTGGTGAGATCATCCCGCTTACAATGCCGTTGATTTTGTAGAGTGCGAACCAGGTTGGGAACTGATTTGGTCCAAATGCTACAAAGCCTATCGGGGATTAATGAATTACACAATGGCAGCGTTGGCCTGTCTTAACAAAGGCGGTGTCCTGGCATCTCTGATAAATCGAGAACAGCAGACAAAGCTGGCTGGTAAATCGGGAACTTGTGTTCTGAATTGTTTTAAAATATACCACAGCATTTTCTTCTATTGTTTAAATAACTTGCTAATCTAGATTGTACTAGGCGCTAGGAATTAAAGTATATACGTAAGTAAAAAACAACAACAAACGTGTAAATGTATATACATGTAATTTAATGTTTGCAGTAGTCAATAAATATTGAATGCTAACTTTAAAGTACCAGTTATCTGTAAACGTGTATAAAGGTTGCGTATGATCCTTTTACATATTTACTCATGTAACCTTTTTAAAATTTGTTTGTTTATTCAACGTTTAGCCAGGCATTTTTCATGTATTATTTTTCTTAAGATATACTGGAACGATTTCTACATGTCATTAAGACTAACGAATGATATGTTAAAGATATGGTTGAGAAACAAATGCCATTGTTGGGCGATAAGTACTCGTCTGTTTGGCTGGGTGGCCAGGACGTTGCTGAAGAAGGACGGTGGGTGTGGACAAGTGCTGGTAACCAGACGCTCGCAAAGGACCTGATGTGGAAAGCAGGTAGGGTTTATGCGTTTTAATGTATTACTTTTGTAATTGTTGTTCTCATTTCGTCATGAGAAGTCTTTATCACTATTTGAATATACTCAGAGTGTCAAGTAAATGGAACCGATAATTTTGTGTCCAGAATACTGTTTAACAAGAAAAGGGGAGTTAAACAACAAGAGCAAAAACAACAATTACGAAAACAGCAACAACATCAACAACAACAAAAGCATTAAAACCAACCTATAGTTTATTGCATCATTGTTGTACATGTTTGTCTATTGCGTGCATGCGCGCGCGCGTGTGCGTGCGTGCGTACGTGCGTGAGTGTGTGTGTATGTGTGTGTGCATGCAAATACGTCTTTTTAGTCCCCTACCGGTGTTCACACCGGCGGGGACTATAGGTTTGCCCTCCGTCCGGCATTCCGCCAGTCAGTCAATCAGTCGGTCAGTCTGTCTGCAACAAATCACGATCCTTTGATAACTTATGAACTATCACAGGCGCATGAAACTTGGCACATGAATAGGTAGCAATAGGTAGAATATATGCAACATTGTGGTCGCTACCTTAAAGGTCAATGTCACAGCATGACCTTGAAGCAAAATCGTGTCCGGATCATAACTTTGTTATTTGAAGTCTTATTTTAAATTTATTTCACAGAAATGATCACTTTATTGAGACGACGTGTCGTGAGCAAGATTTAGGTCGCTACACTGAAGGTCATTGTCATAGCTTGACCTTGCAGAAAAATCGTGTCCGCCCCATAACTTTGTTATTTGAAGACCCATTTTAAAGCTATTTCCAGAAATGATCAACATAATTATTGAGACGCCGTGTCGTGAGCAACATTTGGGTCGCTACCTTAAAGGTTAAGGTCACAGCATGACCAGAAATGATCACCATATTGAGATGATGTGTCACTATATTGCCCATTGTTTGGCTCTGTGCGTACTATACTGCATTATACTAAGGAGTGTTACTTATTAGCCGGTTTCAGTGGTCTACAAGAAGAAGAACTGATTAGAGCAAGGAATAATTTTATAGACATGTGTACATCTTAATAACAGTTGAATTCATTATATTTGGCAATACACAGGAGCATATGATAATTAAACAACTTTTTGAGGGACGGGTAGGGGACTACTGTATTGCCCGCAATACTATCAAATGCTTGTTTCATTGAATACTTGTGAGGTTTTAGGTCAACCAGATGACTCTGGCAATGGTGAAGACTGCCTTTTAATGCGCTTTAATGTTGGATATATTAACGGCAAACACTGCAACTACACAAATGTGGACGGCTACATATGTGAAATTGACAGTATGTGTTAAGCAAGCCTGGGAAAAGTAACTCTATGAAATAAAATTTAACGGGGGCTTTGATTGCAAATTTTAAACATTTAAAACTTAATTGTTTGCGTAAAATAAGTTTCACTTCGATATTAGATGTAACTGTCTCATCTTTTGAATAATAACTATGCATTTTAACAAGTATGCACTTATACCTATACATTGACATCAACCAAATAGTCGTATATAATGTATACAAATATATTACTACACAGTTAACTTGACAGTTCTGGGTCAGTAAAGAAATTAACAAAGCGTGTCTCTTTGAAACGAAAAGGTTGGAGAAAAAAAAATGTTCAATACATAATTATTTCTTACTTTGTTAAAATTCAGATTGTCTTTCAATTTGAAACACTGCGTCTTTAGAGTATCCAACTTCATGCTGTAAACTTGACAGTTGCGGATCACACTTGACATTTGCGGGTCACATGGCTAAAGTTAATTTTCTGTTATCAGGGGTAATCAAAACAATGTTAATCAAACAAAACAACTGTTTTTTAAACATCAATATATTTATTTCACACTATTGCTATTATTTTCGCATAATCGGCGTCGTGCTTTTTTAAGTGCCGTTAAGAGCAACAAACTACGTCACACATGTTCAGAGCTAAGTTTTAATGGCTGCCAATAATTCACGACAATCAATTTTTGTTTTATTTTGTGAAAGAGGAATAAGAATTATCCTTGTTGGTGAGAAAGACACAGTTCTTATTTAACCTAAACATCTTTTAAATTTAATTTGACAACAGCACACAGTCAATATGACGATAAGGCATTCACCTCCACAGTACGGATTTTTTGCCAGGACACTTTGTTCACGATGTCAACTCCTTTAAATATTTATATGATCCTGCACCAGTCTGGACACTTCTCATTGAACCAGATGAACAATTCATCTATTTTTATCACAAACAGTCACTAATCTTTTCAATGTAAAAGGCAACAATACCACATGCAATAATACATTTCACAAAAATATGTCTAATATGTTGTTTACATACATTAACATGCGATTCATCCCACCATGACAAAGATTTGTTTCTGTTTACAAAGTCGCATCAGCTGTGTACAATGTTGATATTTATTTATTCATTTTTGTGTGTTATTTACAAACAGCATTAAAATGGTTTAAGATGTTTGAATCGACCACTTTTGGATTCTGAAATGCATTTGTATTACAGACGTTAATGACGTAGTTGCTCGCCGACATTATACGATATTCGACTTTCCAGCCTAATAATGACATTCGGGCCTCCGGCCCGCAGGCAATTATTCGACTGTCAGGCCGATTATCTCACAGTGGCGGCGAGCAACCAATTATTACCCTCTTAGTATAAATGTTGTTATATCAAAAATCTTTTTTTACCAAATATCTATACTTTTGAGGTCCTTACGGCTGACCGGAAATTGTCGTACGTGAACTAGGTCAAATTAACAGCAAGTATGTCATAACGATAATATGTACTAAGGCACTGCCTCTTATCGACCGTTTTACTGTTTTTACCGTCAATATATCACATAACCTTACAGTGGCGGTTCCAGGATTTGACCTTAGGTGGGGGCGTG
>Ga0224511_10003451_pt1 | contig 11392 bp, 3 predicted proteins | sample SF_May12_sed_USG_2_FD_169988 | JGI IMG/M metagenome (GOLD analysis project Ga0224511, IMG submission 169988) | Sediment microbial communities from San Francisco Bay, California, United States - SF_May12_sed_USGS_8_1 | ecosystem: Environmental > Aquatic > Marine > Sediment | place: USA...
AAATAAATGTTTTTATTGTTTAGGCTTTAATTTAATTCATTACTTAGAATAGTGAAATGCAACCATTAGATTCAATTAAATTCCAGAGTTACGTCTAACCTTATTGCAAAGTTTACAGCACAAACTTATTTCATGACTCTCAAAGTGTAAACTTTTGACGTAATGAGTGAATGTGGACGTAGTGAGGCTTACCTAATATTTATTGGGTAATATGTCAGACACTTTACTATATACCAGTTCACATCTGGAGACCTAATTCATTTTATCCACAAAATATTTTGTTTGACACGTAACTGTTTAATGTTCCAATATAAAATCACATTTGGTAGAAAGCCATACCCCAAAAATTGAATCTACGAAAAAAGCAAAATTTCGTAAAACACATGCATTACAATAGTGTTGCCTTTATTTTTTCGCGCGTAATAGGTGCATCCAATCGAAAACGGGATTTTCTCTGTTTCCCCATAATTTTTTTGTCATTTTTAGTGCTTATGAAATCATCCAATAGAACGGCGGATTTCTGAAATCAGACAGACGTCATTATACAGAAATATGGGTCAAAAGTGAGCTTAGCTACGCCGAAAAATTCAGGTGTAAATGTTGTGTTTAAATTAAGATGTTTTCTAATATCTTCCGTAAAAATGTGTTAATGCACATGATTCTTGATAAACAGTGCATGTTTCACTTTCATCACACTAGAATGTCAAACAATATTAAATAGACAAAGCGTTTGATGAACATATTAAACTGTATGTTTTGTTCGTTATCAGTCGCCTTAAACACAGAATAAGAAGAAAACAGCGTATTTATATTACGTACCTTTTTTAACTATATCATTACTTTCATTACTTTGAAAAACACCCGATCATATAACCAACATTTTAATACAGTATGGTTCCCAGTCATTCCCTCCCCGGTCTGAATTCAAAATGTATTTTTTCCCATCGTGCAGGATTCTACATATACACGGAGGCCACGGGTCGACATCCGGGTGACTATGCAGACCTTATCTCACCAGAACTTCCGGCGTGCGAGTCGTTCTGCCTGCAATTTTACACCAACATGTACGGCATCGATATGGGCTCCATCCGCGTCATGTACCAGGTAACTCTATTGACGCTTTTAACGAAAGCGAAGCAGTGGCTCAGTGGTAGAGCGTTAGCCCCATGAGTGGGAGGTCGTGGGTTCGATTCTTGATTGCCTCTGACCAAAGACGTTTTAAAAATGGTACAGCGTACCTCATCGCTTAGTATATAATAATACGTAAGGTTAAGTTCTCACTCCTGACAAACATCGTTCAGAATGAGATAGATTCAATCTGGACAAGCTAACTAACGCAAAGGCTAGTCACTACTAAAATATATTCAATAAATAAAGATATTGTCCTGCTTTCGCTGTTTTTAACCGATTTAAAAAAGAAATGGAAACATTACACCAACAGCTGAATTATGAAGTCAAAGTGATTGTTTTAATAGTAAATGTAGTAAAACAGTTATTTACTAATTAGTTGTGAGGTATGCTGTTGGTATCGACAGAGAAACGGCAAATTCCAAAGCTTATAGGTAACGATTCAACTATTTAGTTCAAAGTATGCATATTTTACCTATTTACAATTTTCTAGTTGCATGTATTAAAATCGCAGTAGGATATTGTGCTATTTATTGTAGGCAAACGGTGCGTCTGCCCCCAGTAAAATCTTCGCCATTAGTAGTGGACACACAGCCACGCCGGAGTGGCACGAACATAGGGTATACCTCCCGTCTCAGACTTCCGCCTATAGCGTCGTACTCCGGGGAATCATCGGCAGCGGCTTCCACAGTGACGCAGCCATTGATGACATCAGCGTGTCTTCTGGATCATGCTAACGTTGCTTTTAGCATGTTTTCTAGATTATGCTAACGTTGATTTAAGCGTGACTTCTAGATTATGCCAACGTTGATGACTTAAGTATGCATTCTGGATTTTGCTAACGTTGATTAAAGCATGTCTTCTGGATTATGCTAACGTTGATTTTAGCATGTCTTCTGGATTATGCTAACGTCGATGACTTTAGTACGTATTCCGGATAATGCTGACTTTGATAATAATAGCATGTATGACGGACTACATGTACATACATAAGTCCTCTGACAGTATTATACAATAACGATAAAAGGAAATGTGTGCACAACATGCCCACAACCTTTTTACTTACTATGTTGAGGAATACCATGTTTATAACGTGGTTAATATTAATGTGTTTTATATATTTCAATTATCAAAACAATAATTTGTCGCATTGCTATAAATCAAATGAAATTGAAGCTAAAGTGCATCTTTTACACTTTTAACTCTCTCGTTGTATCAAAAAACTAAAATCTGACTCAGAAGTATTTTTCGAAAATACAGGTTTAAAACCACTTACTTTAAAGAACAAACATAGGTATTTATGCATTTTTTAAATAAAAATCATAACAATTTCATTTCATACAATACTTTCCAAAATATACTATATAATCGTACATATTGTCCAAACATGGTACATACGGTCCTGGTACATATGGGTAGTGCTACATAACGTTCGACATTCACTCTCCGTAACATCAGAAAATATGCACATACCTCGTCTTTGTTTACGATTCCTTCGAATAGTAGCAGAAGCAGCCATGCTCGATCAACAGTGAAATTTAAAATTCACACCATTGACTAACCCTGGCAACAATTACCCTTAATTACCCGACCTTTATTATTTGAAATATAAAAATATAATATAACATATTAGCAATGTATTTATAAGGTTCACTAGCGGACCCAAGAAGGGGGCGCTCTCGGCGCGAGTCCCTACCCTCCCAATAAAACCAACATCCCTAACGGCCGCCGACCTATGAATTGTTAATGCCCCGAACGCTTCATTTCCTTAGGGTCAGTTGATAAAAAGTTTTATTTAAAGCTTAACATATATTTCGATGCTTATAACCGTAAAATGGTATTTTTTATGTTTCTTGTACTGTTAACAGAGAAAGACGAAATTGTGACACTCACTTGAATAATTACAATTTAGTAAGTTGTGGCCTCAAGTTACTAATTTGTGGCCATAAGTTACTAAGTTGTGGCCACAAGTTACTAAGTTGTGGCCACAAGTTAATAAGTTGTTGCCACAATTTAGTAAGTTGTGGCCTCAAGTTAGTAAGTTGTGGCCACAAGATATTAAGTTGTCGCCTCAACTTTCTAAGTCGTGGCCTCAAGTTAGTAAGTTGTGGCCACAAGTTATTAAGTTGTTGCCACAATTTAGTAAGTTGTGGCCTCAATTTACTTAGTTGAGGCCTCAAGTTATTAAGTTGTGGCCTCAATTTACTAAGTCGTGGCCTCAAGTTAGTAAGTTGTGGCCTCACGTTATTAAGTTGTGGCCACAATTTACTAAGTTGTGGCCACAATATAAATTAAGTGTTGCGGATGTCACCTCTGTGCCACGTAATATATATTGCACTGTTTATTTGAGTCTTATGGCAAAGGCCAACTAGAGTTCACTATTGGGAAATCCTTTTAAGAAGAACACGGTTTTGTAAAACAAATGGAAACACACGTAATTAAGTCAAAGTCGTAACGAGGACAATATCAATGTTATTTAAAATGTCTAAATAACTTACAAAATATTGCGAACACAATTAAACAAGAACATATAGATACTTGTTATTAAATGCTATATCTACACTTTTTTACTGGCGATATTTTTTGGAGAAAAAGTTACTTTAAACAGAGTGATAAGTTATAAAAACACTTACAAAATGGGTTATTCCTGAATGTAAATGATCGCGATGGCAATTTCACGATGCTAAATACGCTTACAATTGACACAATGCAGATCTATAACACTGACTGAATTTGAAACAAAGAAGAATTAACCACAATAATTGACATGTGCCCTATTGTTAGCAACAACCTTGTGGGGAAATTCTTACAGTAATTTATCAATCAATTAAACGGATTATTGTGATTATGGCAAGCAATATATCTATACAAATTAGAAGTATACTATTAAATAAAAACGTAGTAAGAACGGAAAGATATTAAGGTGAGGAAAACCGAACTAAAATAATACACATCACAGCACTTCACTGGTCTCTGTCTCTAGTCTGTTTTCTGGAACGTGTAATTTAATCTCGTTCTCAGGTTTGTCTCTGTTTCCAGTCTGCTATCCGGGGTGTACTCTGTAATCTCGTTCACACGTTGGTCTCTGTTTCCAGTATGTTATCTGGGGTGTACTCTGTAATCTCGTTTATACGGTGGTTCATACGCTGGTCTCTGTTTACAGTCTGTTATCTGGGGTGTACTCTGTAATCTCGTTCACACGCTGGTCTCTGTTTCCAGTCTGTTATCTGGGGTGTTTGTCAGTGCCGTGTGGCGGTCGTAAAAACTCGCCCCGTACTTGCATTTTATGTTGTCTTATATGAAAGTCATTGACCGTACCAAGGCGGTAACTCAACATTTCTTGGAGAGTTCATTTAAGAAATTATAAATAAAAAAGAAAATAAAAAAGAAAAATCCGAAAAACCCAAAAATATAGTTTTTCTAAATGTCTGTTGCGTCATGATGTTGTTCGTGTTTTTGTGTCGTTCTGTGTGTTAGTTTTTGTACGGGCCATTTTGTCATGGTGCCTTTAAACTTGACATATCGACATTGTTTACAACATTCTGTATTTGAACATCTCTTCAACTTATTTTTCGTTCAGACGTTGGTTTCGTTACCAGTCTTTTATGTGGAGTGTTCTCCAAATTATCATTCTCACGTTGGATTCTGCACTAGTGGGTGTAATCGGCTACAATAGAGGCAACACAATGAACTGTCAGTTGATGCGAAATATACTTTAAAACAGGTATTAACAACAAATGTTTCAAACGCGTTATCATTTAAAAATGACAATACACAATTCGGCATTTCAACTTATAGAAAGCAATATACTCTACGTTTGCAAGGCCTTAAGGTATGTACTCATATATATGATAATAACAATGTGTTCAATTGATAATACGGTGTATAATAGTTGGCCTGTGACGAAATGTTCGTTAAACTAATAAACACTGTACACATAAAACACTTTTGTTTAACGACAACACAAACCTTCTTGATTCGTGGTTGCCGTATTCCTGCCAGGCGAACCCAAACCTGCACGCGCGCCACGCTCTTCTCCTACCACCGGATGCTGGAAAACTGCGGTGAGGTATGCTGATTTCGTATCGGTATTGTCCGTCGATGTGTTTCGTACATAAACATGGTCTCCAAAACCCAGTAAAGTAGCTTCAGTTGTATTCTGACCGTTCGTTGTGTTCTCTCGACCTTTAACATGTGCAAGTCTATACATCAGGCTAAAGCGATTACTGTCCGCATAAGCAAATACAAAATTCATAATGCAGGAAAATCAAACTACCACTCTAAATACAGATTTAAGAGGCGCAATGCCTTCAAAACAAGGTGACCTTTTATTTGGCTACTTCGGTACAAAACTTACAACTTGGAGTATGTCCCTCGAATAGAAAATACACGCTTATAATATAATGATAAACAAACAGGAAGGGAAATATGGCACCCAGGCGTTGATGTTAGTACAGTGTATCTAAAGGTAAAACATGGTATTGTACTTAATTCATTAAACGGTGTGCGTCAATGAGTGCGTTGGTGCGATGGTACACATATTTAACAATAATGCTGCGACGCGACATATGTCATGCATGGTAATATAATATGTACACATCAAACCACATCATTGGTTACCTTCAACTCGTTGCTTCTTCAGATTTGTGTATGGTCCGCTAATTCCTCCAAGGACCGACGCCGCCGCCTTTGTTGGTTGTTCATCTGCATATTAACTAAACTTGTCCATATTTTGTAACCAAAACCTATAGGTTGATGTTTAATCAAAAACAGATATTATTATATGTTGTACATAAACATACATGCAAAGCACAAAAATCGGTCGTGTACAGTATTTATAGTTATACGCATAACACAATAACCAATAAGCGGCGGAAGTCAATAATTTCTCGTCACCTATGTCGTATACTCCTTAAAAGCACTTTACTAATTGCTTTGGTATTTTGTTGCTTTTTAATGTAGTTTGTCATTAATTAACCAACGATACATTGTAATTGATTTAAGTACATATTTTTGTGAAATGTATCGGATGTATCCATTTGACGACGATAATCAGAGTTTGTAATCCTTAAACCTCATCTATTAATACAAGTCACTGTGTCCCAGATGGTATTAGATAACGCCACCTACTTTGTGGGTCCAAGATGTATGCATAGTTATGGTCCTCGCTGAGGGGCCGTATGGTTTGCAGCTCGATTGGTACAGAAGCGGCGGGTAATTCACTGACCACTGGTGGTCGCCGATGGCTCCTTCTGCATACATAACAATGATATGAACATGTTCTTACGGGGAAGTGCTTGTTCATAGTTTCAATGCAAACTTGTGCTTTATTAATCCTTAGGGATTGTAAACAAGACTGTTTTCTAATATGTAGCTGTAATTTAAACAAACATATCTTAAATCTCATTGTTACCTAATGGTAATAAATGTTGGCTGACTTACTAACCTGTGTGTCGTGCAGTACAATATTGTTGTGCAAGCAACAATGGACAGTATCACACCAAGGGTTACAGAGAGGCCAATTATAATATTCTGCTGCTGTGTCACCTTTTCTGTTTCACGCTCAGCAATTTCTTGAACTGGCTCTACGACATGAAATAAGACATATTGTCTATGACATATTTAGTCAAACAATAAACTTCAAAGAACAACGAGTGCATTCTTAGGTAAGACAAAGTTTTATTTCAGAAGACTGACAACTACATATAAAGAAAGAACCTTAGCACTCACATGATAACAAAAGTAATTAAATGTTTTTATAGTTGGCTTGTATGATAATTATAATTAGATTGAAACGAATTTTACGATTTTAATAAACCTTAAATAATTTTGATTCAAAGCGATATAGCATTGTTTCGCACACATAATCTCAACTCAGTCAACACCTACCTACTACTTGGGAGCAGAACTCGTTAGTAAAACCCTGATTGCACCCATGGAGACACTTGCCGTCTGCGTAAGAACATGATGTTGTATTGCTCACTACTAGACAATGTTCATTACACGAACGATCACATGTTTTTCCAAAGTAGCCCACGTTGCACCCAAGATAACATTCGCCGTAAATTGTACATTGACCCTCCAAGCATTCAGAAGGACATGTCTTATTACATTTGTTCACACCGTAATATCCATCTATACACGACATACAGTGGGAATCATTTAAGCACGTGATGCAGTTCTCACTGCAATTCATAATGCAATCCGTTCCCCAAAACGTGTCAGCACAAGTTATACATTTGCCAGTTATCATGGAACATCTTTTGCATTTATCGCCGCACTTACTTGTACACATATGTCCCCAGTAACCATTTTCACACTCATTGCAATATCCTGTTAAATTATGACACAATGAACCTGTGCAAGCATTGTTACATTGTGTACAATTTTCACCCCAAAAACCGTCTTTACATACTTTGCATGCCCCCGTCAACTTGTCACACGTTGCCTCTAAACAGCCATTAGGGCAAGTTTTGTCACAAACTCTACCCCAGAAACCATTTTTACACTTGAAGCAACTACCAATATCCATAATGCAACTGCTGTCACAATTTGTGTTACATTCTTTGTCACAAGACCGTCCCCAATATCCTGGATTACACCACACGCAACTACCATCCGGCTGGTAGCAATAGTCACACTTTGTGGGACATGTTTCGTCGCAATAATCACCCCATGTACCACTTTCGCAACGATGGCATTTTCCTTCGCTCGGACTACATCCTAACTTGTTAAAGCATGTAGAGTTACATCTATTGGTACAATACTCTCCCCAATAGCCGGCTTTACAGCATGACACTACAACAGTAGCAATCAACATTTTAAATATGCAGAATTCGTAATATGATTCAAGTACATGTCTGTCTGTAAACCCCAATGTTTTCGTTTGACCACACTGTAACATTACACCTGAGTTTATAATCAAATTCTTATTAAATATATCCAAATAAAATAAACAAAGGAATGGAATTATATACGCATATATTTACCATACACTTATTTAACGGATTTAGGATTATAAATGCTTTCAAAGAAAGAATGTTGCAAACATATGTCAAATGTATGGGTACACAACAACACGTAGAACACAAAGACGCAACATACATTTAAAAAATGACTATTTTTGTGTGTTTCGGATTTTTAATTTTTCTTTTCTTTTTTATTCATAATTTACTAAATGATTTCTCCAAAAAATGTTGAGTTACCGCCTTAGTACGGTAAATGACTTTCATTTGGGTGTTTAAACCAGTTTTAAGCCATAGCAAACCTCACACGTTCTCAACGTTTTCTGGAGAATAAAAAAGAAATAAATATGCATCTACTCTCTCTAACCAGGCCACTTAGATACATGTACTGAACAGAACAGTAGGAAAGTAAAAGAAGTTAAATTAAAAAGAAAGGGGTGACAAAGAGAGAATTCCAAGTACAAACTTGTTGTGCCTGTGAACATCATCACAGGTCCGTGGCAGAATAGACAAGGCTAGAGAAAAAAAATGGTAAAGTTATTATTTAAACCAAAGCATCATTCTCTTACCTCCTGGTTATGTTTCGAGAAGAAAAATCATTATATAGCAAAATAGTAACAGTCATGCAACTCTTGACAAAAGACATATAGTTCAAAGAATAAAACTAATTTATGATTGTTTACGCTACATTCCAAAACTCGACTGAATGGCCTTTTTAATAATGAAAGAAGAAGTGGAGTGTAATGAAAAATGCAAAACCACATGATAGTAACAAAAAGGCAGAACGCTGAAAATTTAAATTACGTGCAATATCGCTATTTAATTCAACCGGAAAAACAAATGGTAATAACAATATGTCAATATATGAACAATTTAACATCTTACCAAATACCACTGATGCAGTTAAGGCAGCAAGTATTAAAAACCAACCACATCTGCTTTGCATGGTCATCTTGAAAAAGAAGTTTCGTAATGATTCAATGACATTCCTTTCTAAATGCAGAATGCAGGGTAAAAAGAAAAAACACTAGTTTGACTTAACCCCCTCCCGCGCAGTTAAAATGTTAGCGCCCCCACCCCACCCCCACCATTAGGTTAGATGCTGTACCAGCCACTGAGATCTACCGGTATATATTAGAAAATCTTGTTTGTATGGTAGTGTGACTTAATCCGCCAATAAGATATACTAGTATATATTACATTTTATTATATTATGTTTGTATGATTTTGTTACTTAATACTGCAGCATAATAATTAACAAGGTATGGTTGAGGGCACTTTCGCACCATATATTGTTAAAAATATCGTTGCTTGATTTATCGCAATTTTGCAGAATGTTAATGTTTCGGAGAGTACATTAACAAAGTGTGACTTTTGGTGACGACTTGAAATTTTAAGCGTAAATAGCATTTAAATGTACAAATGCATTTTTTATATTTTTTGCAATGCGTCGCTCATAGCAAAATATACAAAGAAATGTGACCACGTAATTGGTCTAATCTACACAGAACGACACAATGAACTTGAAGCAATAAGACTTGTAAAACGTAGACAATATCATATCATATTTTTATTTGCTTTTTTGTCTTTGCCTTTGTAGATTGTATTGTGAAAGTAGTAAATCTAAAAATATTTTTAATTTTCTCATTAGAATAAGTTAATAACATGATTTAATTTTTTATTAATCGCATAGACCTGTCAAACACACTCAGAATAATATACACTACATGTACATGTAATTGCAGATTGTTTTAATAAAGGAAACCATACCTTTACATTCATAGTATAAGATGTACATAAAAGGCAGATATAACATACATGTAAAACACATATGTAGAAGACAGTTGTTATGCGAAATGCGCGTAATAACGAAGCTTTACCTTAGGTGTAATCTGTAGAATAGGACGTGCGTATGAGACATGAAATATAATAGTGCTATTTGCGCTTAAAACGATTCTTCCTTATTTATGCGCTCTTGTTTTGCCACAAACACGTGTGATGAAATTTTAAAAAGTGTCCTTTTCAGTACAAAATCAAAGTTGAACATTATAAACACATAATTATGTAAACTTTATCATTATGTCTGTTTCCCGCATTCAAGAATTTGCCATGGAAATTATAGCATTATAGTAAGTTCAGTTCATATAAATCATTATCCTTAGTTTTTATATAAAACAAATAATACAACTTACCATAACAAAAGTGAATTTAACACGCGTAAAGAACTACGACAAAGCGTAATCAAAATTTCCTAGTTGCGTAAGATGGGTGTTTCTTCTAGAGAACGTCTCAGCTTTCACTGGCCGAAATTTCTAAAAAAAAGATATGTGCATATCATGTGATATACAAGACAACGCAATAGTGTTTGTTTTATAAACCACATAAACAACTTCAACATGCATACAGTAGCCGTTTGCACGTGTTCAAGTACTGATTTCTCTTAACAGTGATGAGGAACCCATTGTGAATTGTGAATTGTCATATATTTTCCTTGTCTGATAAAACAATGGCCAGTGTTTGAACATCTTTACAATTGATGGTTGCACTTAAAATTTAAGGGGAAGTTTATGTCAATTAATAATATTTAATATATAAATAAATGTTGCAGTATGTGCAGCAAACGAAATGAATTAACATTGCAAAAGGATAGGACAAAATTATTACAACAAATGTGTTTTTGGACAAAAAGTAAAACACAATAATAACACAAATACAACAACACAAAAAACCCTTGCCAGAGACGGAAATCGAACACAGGACATCTCGCACCGCATTCCAGTGCGTTACTTATACATCATCGCGACAACTGCACATATCAATTAAAGTAAAGATATTTAACTGTTTCAACGTAATATATTGAAACATGAACAAACAATGCCGAATTTGCGGGCTACACTTTTTCAACAAAGTGGTTTTCTGTTATAATTGTATATGCACGGATACATTGTAACTTTATATGGCAGTTTCTCATATTTACGGGTGTAGGACTCACTGCTTAAGAATGATTAAAAAGTAGGATGTAAACAATGCAGGACAAAATAAACAAGGGTGTGTGTGGGTGGGTATGTGTGTGTGTGGGTGGGTGTGTGTGTAGGTGGGTGTGTAAGTGGGTGGATGTGTAGGTGGGTGTGTAGGTGGGTGTGTAGGTCGGTGTGTAGGTGGGTGTGTAGGTGGGTGGATGTGTAGGTGGGTGTGTAGGTGGGTGTGTAGGTGGGTGTGTAGGTGGGTGTGTAGGTGGGTGTGTGGGTGGGTGGGTGGGTGGGTGGGTGGGTGGGTGGGTGTGTAGGTGGGTGGGTGGG
>Ga0224511_10003452_pt1 | contig 11392 bp, 8 predicted proteins | sample SF_May12_sed_USG_2_FD_169988 | JGI IMG/M metagenome (GOLD analysis project Ga0224511, IMG submission 169988) | Sediment microbial communities from San Francisco Bay, California, United States - SF_May12_sed_USGS_8_1 | ecosystem: Environmental > Aquatic > Marine > Sediment | place: USA...
TGCTCCCTGTTGGCACTGATGATAATTTGTGAGTTGTCGCCTTTTGTTCCAATAGCTTGTCTACTTTATTCTTTTCTCAGCCGGCGATTTTTCCTATCGCCTTTTGTACGTGTCTACTTTTATGCTGGAACGGCTAGAAAATTATCTTCTGCCAGTTTTGAATCGAAATAGGTGCACCTCGAACTGGTTGGCGCTGCCGCTAGTCAATGAATTCCAACGATTCAATATCTTGGTATGGCTCGCTCAGTGACCGACTCTGAGTCTGACGGAGTGACTCACTGACTGTGAGTGTGACTGATTAGTTGACTTTTGAGTTTAAGTCATTCTCATTGACTCATCACTCAGTGATTGACCTACTCAGTCAATGAGTGTGAGTCACTCACAGTCTGCGAGTCACCCCACTCACAGTGACAGTCACTGAGTCAGTCACACTCACAGGTTGAGCAAATCATTGATTGAATGAATGATTGATTGAATGAACTTCTGCACTAATGAAGATTGAAGTGAATGGCTGAGTCAGACTGGCGTGGAGTTGGAGTATCAGTATTATTTACGCTAGTGTCAGTGTCAGACTCAGGTCAGGGGTATCATGTGAATCACAATTCCAGTCACTGACTGAGTCAGTGTGGCTGTGCGTGCCTCGCTCCCAGTATCAAACATCAATGCATGGCCTATGGGCCAATATGGGACGGCACTCAACACAGACAACACTGTCAACAGCCAGGACAGAGTAGACTTACTACTACTAATAACTTAGTTACTACAAGACAAGTACCACAAATAACATTAACAACTAAATGAATGATCACAATATTTTATTCAGTATAACTAATAATAAAATAATATCATTTACTTTTGAGGGTCTAGCCTGTAAAGTGTACAGCACAATGTACTAGGGAAGGGGTACATCACAGTGTAACTGTAACCCATTTTAAGTGTAACTGTAGTGTATGTGTGACTACACGATTTCAGGGTTCTCAGCTAATGACAATTTTACTACAAGACAGGTGAATAGTCAATTGAGGTGAAGCGATATTACCAGTAATTCTGGTAGCCAAATAAGCAAGCAGTGCTAGGAAATGGTGCGTTGCTGATGATCATGATGGATGATGATCCTGAAGTATTTTTTGTGTCTTCCAACTCATCAGCATCAACAGATCTCACAGCAGCTGCCTTTAAGGTTTGTTGCTTTGAACTAGCTTTGAATATGGCGCTCTTTTGTAGTTCTGTATCAACATCTGCACAGCTTTCCTCAGTAATAAGTTTATTTCTCTGATCGAGAAATATTGAGTTTAGTGGTGCGTATCGTAGCCTTCATACTTATATGTCATCCATGCCGCACTTGATCATATTGCTTCTTGCAGCTTCATCTAAACTAAGCCACCAATGTTATTGTAGGCCTGTGAAGAGGTTGATATAGAGCCAAAGAGATTGACTGAGGAAGCCTGTCTTCAGTTGAACTGTGCCGACTCTGCTGATGTTTATGTACTGGATGATTTTGATACCCGTGTTTATAAGCATCTAAGTAAATTGAAATGCAGGTAAGATGCTTGATACAGAAGCTCATAGTTAAAGTGTTAGGTAATTCTGTCATTTTCAAGGCAATTTAACAGACGTAATACGTGAGTTGTACTGGTATGAGGATTACTTCTGCTTCACATAATCACTGAGGTAATACTATTCTCTGGCAACGGTACATTCTGATCTGCTGGGTAAATGGTGATAAGCCTAACCAACTCACTGGTGGTACTTCGTCATAATAGATGTGAGGTCATACATCCATCCTGTTTTGTAGAATTATTGGAGCTCCGTGTGTACTGCAATGCATAAATGAGCAGTTGGATCTACCCAGCACCACAGAGCGTCATGTGTATTCCCTGTGTATGCGAAATGCCTTTGTTACCTGTACAGGCATACCAGCTAACTGCCGAGTAGGTAGTATAAACTTTACTGTATTAATGTTAGCTGTATCAAGTTATGCCTTATGAGGACAGCCATATTTTCCATTCACATGCATAGTGTGTTTATGGCTTACTTTTTTCAGGCGGATGTTGAACAAAAAATCACTTGGATGGGCGGAAAGTACATGAAGAGTTTTGTGAAGTCAACCACACATCTTATAGCTAAAGAAACTTCATCCCAGAAGTATCAGGTGATTTTCTTTCGGTGATCAATTTCCAGGTTGTTATTGGGTAGGGTGTTAGGTCGAAAATCTCCAAGTTGATACTAGGTAGCGTACCATTGTAGCAACTTCTATGTACATACAAGTATCTAGAGCAGGGTGTTGTCCTGCCTTGAAGATAATTTTAAAAGAACAAAAGTTTGTTCGACCAACAACAGAATGTTAGTGTAGAAAGGGACATATGGCTCTTGATCTGCGTTATACCGCAAACAACCATCCAGACATGTTTGGCTTCAGTGAGTCTGGTCAGATTGGAGGTTAAGTAATTGTGCTGATTTGCAGACGGCTGGAAGACTCGGCCTTCCAATTTTGACCCAAGGGTGGTTGCAGTCAAGCTACGCAGAATGCAAAACAAGGTCAGTGGTCTACATAGTAATGGACAGTCGACTTCACGTATGATATATTGAATTTGAATCTTATAACTGATGAGAATTTGAGCAAGTTGCTTACAAGTGGGAAAGAGCTTCCTGGGTGACATCTGCTGCACCCACACTCAACCTCTTCAATCCTTCTAGGCTGTTTGATGCAACTGCGAGGGGCTATTTGGAACCATTCAAATGCCCAATGTTCCTGGATTGTGTTGTGTGCACGTCTGGAATTGTCCAAGGCAAAGCTACTCTCCAAAAGATGATTGAGTCGGGTGGTGGGCAGTTTGATAATAGGATGGTCTATCAGAGCTGCACACATTTAGTTATCAATCTACCTAAAGGTAGGTAATGGTACTGACGGTTTCTAGCGAATGGATATTTCCGCTTATCCACCCAGTCTGTTCATGAATTGTAGCTTTTGTCACTGCCCTATGTTGACTTTATCAATTTAACTCGTTTTGATTTCACTCATACACGAATGACTTTTGATTGATAAAGTCACCGTCTTTGCTCATTATATTACAGGAGATAAGTACAAGATGGCCAAGAAGTGGGGCTCTATATGTATTGTAAAGCCCAGTTGGGTGCAGGACTCAGTGGCCGCTGGTTACAGACTATCGGAGTCGATACCCAAGTACAGCAATCTGAGGGAGATCTCTACTCCAGAGAGTGAACAGTGTGAGCAAGTTTGCATTATCCGTAAATTGATCCATTTGATGATTATTCACACAATTGTCGAACGATTCATTCTGAGGAAGCGATCATATACTTTCAATGCGGTGCCTGTTTTTTCTAGGCCCTCTGCCTGATGTGCCAGATGTGAGTTGTATTGGAACTGCCAGTTTTATGTCCGTGGATCAGACGCGGTCAGTGGCTGACAGTCGCATGGCTGATCAGACTTCAGCCTTGATAGAGAAAGATGAGTGTGATGCTCTGCGTGGAGTCAAGGTAACTAGAACTGCGACTGGAGGCACGCGAACCTGATACAATGCATAAACTGCAGTCTGTTTTCCTCATACATTGAATATTTGCTCTTTCAGATTAATTTGAGAGGCTTCAGTGATGAAGAAAACAACACACTCTCTCAGTTGATAAATAAATGTGGAGGCTCCAGGTTCGTTTTGTAATCGTACTTTTGTTTCAACGCACAAAACAAGAGAGAAGTCTTCCGAACATTAGACCGTCTCTCCTTGATTTTGTTGAACAGTTGATATCTCTCCCCCCCCCAAAAAAAAACCTGAATGGATACCTTCATGCGCTTACACTCTATATGTGCTCACATCCACAGATGTAAGTTTTGCTTGTAGAACAATGAGTGTAGCAAATGCACAATTCGTAATTATATGCTCTATGGACAAAGATACACAACAGCATATTAAAAATATCAGGTGGGTGGCCCGGCCCTGCTTTACTCAGGATACCGTCGTGCTGCATTCTAATGGCTTCTGTTCTGGTCTGATCTCGTAGCCAGTATTGATAGGTAGCACATGTCCCTGCTTCCAGATTGCCTGTTCTAAAGAAAGAGTGGTTATTGGACGTCTGTAAGCGTCAGGCGGTAGTGGACCATACACCGTATCTGCTCAATAAAGGAAACCTAATCCCAGACAGCAGGTCGAATAGTCCTGCTGACAGGTGAGTAATGAAAGAAGTTATACTGATCAGTCCTCTCTTTAACAGAGTGCGATGTAGTAGCTGGTGTTTGATTGCTGGTTATGCCAGGGATTGAGAAATGTTGTGTTCTACCCTGGGTGATGTGTCACATGCGTCTCTGTTTGCCCGTAGCCTTCTGTGGTTTAGCAATCAACAGACTGGTTTGCTGACCAAGATTATTTAATGCTATAGACTGTTGATTAATTTAAGTGAGACAAACAGAGCAACAGTTCAGTAGGAAGAGCGGTGATACTGAGAGCCCAGTAACATAAGCCCAGTCATAAAGAGAGTTGAGTGACAAGAGAGCGTTAAATAGTAAACCATGCCATTTTTATTTGTTCCTAAATGATTGCTAAGAGTGGGATGGGGTTAGCAGATCATAATAAAACCATATGCGGGGTTGGAAAAGTGGTTTTTTGCGCATCAGTTATAATTCCCCGATATTCTCAGAGAAAAGAACGAATCCGTTCCTGATATTCGATACACGATGCACCTGCAGGGGATGTGGCATAAAAACGCCAGATTACCAAGTAAAATATAAACAAAATGTCATCGAGTGAAATTTATTTCAATAACTCGGGAGTTATTTTCTTTAAATTCAGTGCAGCAAGACAAAAATTGTAGTTATTGCAACCATTTATGCTAATTAAGATGCACAAAGTTAAAAGGTTGCGTTGTTTTTATACCACTCAATATGTAGGTCAATGTTACCTAGTTGACTGAACTTGCCAAAAACAGGGTATGGATAAAAGCTTATAGCTGTTCGTACTATACTTACTAGTTACTAACTAGTACTTGTAGCTAGCTGTTTTATGCTGGTTTTAAACGGCCGCGCTTTTGGTCCGGGCTTTTGACTCGGTCTAACATCAAAGGCTCCGCACTTCCGCCGATCCTGGCCACGTAGCACGGGTCCTTTGATGTTAGGCCGAGCCAAAAGCACGGCCATTTGAAACCAGCATTAGTCGGGTACTAGCAAACTTTATAACCATTGAATGCAAGTGAGAGAATGAGAGTATCGAATGCATTCTTAATGTAACTGATGCTGGTTTCGATACTGAGTTTTCATTCGAGTTATCGTCGGCATTTTTGTTTCACAAAATGGAGCAGGTAACGGTTATGAGTACCAAGTTGTATTCGATATTTCAAATCCTGGCCCATTGCAAATGACCATAATTATGACAGTGACACAGTTAACATTGCTCATAACATGGGATCTAGAATTGTGATGTCATCATCATTGGTTGTGCCACCACTTCCCTCCCCCGCAGCCTACAATAGGATTCTTGTGAGGTTTATTTCCAACCCTGGCCACATTTTTACTTAACTCTGGAGAATCGGGCCTCCAGCCATAGACAAAGACTCATGCACTAACCTCATTATTATAATGTAGAACTGCGTCTGAGACCATAGAGAAAAGAAGTCAAGAGATGAATGGAACAGTATTAGATGCTGAACACGCCATTGAGGATGACTTTGTTACCCAGTATAGAAGTGCGTATAGAACCATTCTTCTGTTGTGTCCCATGTTACAGTTGTGCAAAACCTGGCCTGAGTACATTGACACCATTTTTCCCAGAGTGGACTATTAGTGGGCTTTCTGCTTGTTGGTGAGGCTCCTTTATTTTGCATGAAACCAAAAGTGGCATCCTGAGTATTGAAACAGGAGTCTCTAGTTATTAGCCCATTGTGTCATCCATAAGTCATGGATTATAGGATAGTAATTTGTAACAGAAATACCTGTTGTCTGGTAGATCAATAGCATTGCGTGCTTGATAACAAACATATCTCTATTTCAGTGACAGAAGCATCTGAACAGAAGAGGGTGTCAATAGGAACTCCTAAAGCCAATGATGATGACTCCACTCATTTCCAGACTCCTCAGATTCCTTTAGCTGATGTCAGAACTGCTGCATTACATACACCTGCCTGCCTGCAGACAGTCACCAAGACCATCGTACAGACACCCATGACTACTACTGAAGAGTCTGGTCCTATGGGTCTGTTCACTGGGTACAGGTTAGTTGAAAATTGTGTACTAAAGCTCATAGTATTCAGTCTAAGCCCTAGGCAACTGAACTGATACCCCTGACTGATCAGAAACCAGGGCAATGTGTTTTTGACGCATAGTTTTTGTTGGTAGCTTTCTGCTGCGGGATTTGACTAATGAGAAGCTTTGCAAGACTCGAGCGGTGATTGAGTCGCAGGGCGGTGTCTTGGTACAAACCCAGCCTGCCGATTATGTTATTGTACCACTCCTTGGCTCAGCTGAGGAACTTCCCAACATGGCTACCGATGTATGGTTGGTGAGTATGGCAATAAAAAACATAGTACAAAGGTCACATGTATGAAGCTCTCCCAGGTTCCCTGCACCGTCAGCATTTACATGATCATAAGATTTTGGTATTATTTTGAAGCAATCATGTGATCGTGAGAACCGGTTGCTGGATATAGACAGTTCACATTTGTCTCGTCAGTTGGAGATCTCTCAGCCCTCTCTTCTGTCTGGCTATGTATTAACCAGCACCAATCTCTGGGCATATGAGAGAGAGGCTGTAGAGGAATTGGTCACAGGCTGCGGTGGCATGTGAGTACTCATTTGATACTTTGCACCATGTGAATAAATAGAAGATCTGTTGAGTCAAGATGTATGGTGTTAACATTGATTGATTTATCAGGTACTGTATAATACGAGTACTATTATTATTAATAATGAGCTTTTGGGTTTTAGATATTCCGGAGAATTAAGAAAAGTGCCCACGGGGAGCCACCCTGCTACCACTCATCTTATTTGCACCACCAAACAATCAGCCAAATATAAAGCTGCCAAGAGCTGGGGCTTATCCACGATCAGCATCAGGTTAGTTGTCAGTGAATACTCCAGTCTGTCATGCAAATCGATAAGTTTCAGAGGTCTCTTGATGCCTCTCAGCTGGCATTTTGGAACAATTTTGTTGTGCTGCGTCTTCCTTTCTCTAACACTGATCAGGAAACTGCAACACGGATGGTCAGTCAGCTTAATGGTTTCTCAGTGCATTGACTTTGTGACAGGCCAATGGCTAATGGACATCTGTTTACAGTCCAAAGACCCCTATGAACTGTGTGTAACTGTGTTTTAGCTGGCTAGTGGAGAGCATAAAGGCAGGAGAACTTCAGAATGAAAATCAATTTGACCCAATGGCAGAACCCTTCAGGCAGGTGGAGAATAAGCCTGTTTCTAAACGCACCGTGGCGAACCTCAAGACTCCTGTGCACACCCGTATACAGGTAACCAATGAGGCTGAGGAAAGCTCTGTGAGTCTGTATGTGCAGGATTAGGGCAGTGTTCTAGTGGACCGATTGCTTATTGAAGAAGGATTTTTTGCTCTTTAGGCCTTGAGAAAGGGTCAGCTGCCATTCTCTACCGGTAAAAGTGAAATGAAACTAAGACCAAGCGCGAACCTGCTCTCAACTTCACTGCTAGATAATCCTGATCACAGCTTTCATCCACAGTTTAACTTAGACATGGATACTCCAAATAATAGTACTAGTATGGCAACACCGACCAGCGCCACGGCAACCGTGAGTGTTATGAGTGTGACCCGCGTGTATTGATGTATTGATATTGTGTATACCTCTGGGTATGAACATATGTCTGAAATGCTAAAGACGGAATGTGGTCATGTTTAGAAGCAGTTACTTTGTCTACCCACAGCCGTTAGAAGACGTTCTCAGTAAGAATCTGAACATTGCTTGTGCTAAGCACTGTGTAGAGACACCTGATAGCAAAGCATGCTTCTCCGATGTCACCATTTGTGCTACTAAAAGGCTGGACTCGGAAACTGTGGAGAAGCTCGCTGAGATGATCAAATCATTGGGAGGTGTTTTTCACATCGATTATTTAGCCAGTGCTACCCATTTCATCTTCCAGGTGAGCCAATGCATGTAGATGTCTATTTAGGACTAGGGAAAACCGGCAAAGTACTTCTTGTAACTTCAGTTTTCTCCAATATTAAGTTCAATTTTGAGTTCTACCCTATGTTTTGAGGGAGTAAAGATCATTAGGTTACTAAGTTTTAATAATTGGATCCCATTTTCTTTCTACTTGGACCATTCAGGCCGTAGTTATTCGAATGAACAATATTCATTTTTTTGGAAATAGACCACTCGATATCGCTGCAATTAATATGGAGTTGCCTCCCTTTAAGAATGGAGAACGCAACTCCAAAAGTGCATCTACACTCGACTGTGACATAACCCCTTTAATGGTGTTGCCATAGAGTTTTGCATAACAGGCACCAGTTACATTTTTGTATCAGTGCGCTGTTGTAGCTAGGAATGATGACGATATGTAAATGCCGATATTTCCTTGCACTGCCTTATTTTTATGGTTGTTGAATTAAATGTTTTGATTGGATCAATTGTGTGTTTTTGCAGGGGAGAGCCAATGAGAACGAATATAAAACTGCTAAATCCAAAGGACAGCTTATTATCTCCCCTGCCTGGGTGGAGCAGGTCAGTAAACGAGTTATTTTACTGCATTCTATACTATAGGCTAGTGCCTGGATATCTCAAATTCATGCTCAAATAGTGCAAACTGTAACTTCTTGAAGAATGTTTCGGTTTTAGTGTTATTCCCAGAAGAGAAGATTGGATGAAGCACTCTTCCCATATAGTTATAAGGCAGGAAATAATACTTCACCTACGAAAGTGAGTAAAAAAAAATTTTAACATCCAACGAACAGAATGATTTTTTCTCACAAACTGCTTTGACATAACAGTATTTAATATGGGTGAACTTTTGATGCCTATGTTGTAGACTAGTATTGGCTTTTTTGCAGATGGAGGTTACCAGTGATACTCCCAGGAGAACATGTGGGCGTGTCACACGAGCAGATACGACCGCCACTGCTGATAAGTTGCAAACTTCTGTGGAATTCCAAGAAACCATGGAAGTTGTACGGCAGTTGAAGTCTTACCTTATCAAAAGGTATCCATGATTTTATTTTCCTTGTACGGTGGGTAGGAGGGTTCTATTATCTTTCTTATTAGGCTATTATTGTTATGATGCTATTCAAAACTGGAACACGGAACTGATTCCAAGTGATACGTCGTCATTTGCTCTTTAAGGGCAAGAGGGCATAACTCATATTTGGTTTGTAGATGAGGTGATATAATTTTTGTTAACCTAGAGAAGAGTACGAGAACATACCCGCATCTGATTAGTTAACCTGCTGAATTACTTTCTCATATTAATATACAAACTAGGCAACGCCTGCTCGTTATCTCACGCCTTCTAAATACTCTTTATTGTACAACCCTGAATCACACTTAACATGATTTTAGGCGTGAAAATGAGAATGAAGAATGGAGCGGGGATACTCGTGTACCCACCCCTCAATCTAATGAGGTCATGGAGGATGTACTTCCTTCTACAATACAAGAGCAAACCAGGCGCAGATCCTCTCGTCTGGCCCCTGAGTCTCAGTCACAGGCTCCCCTCGTTACATGGGATGATGAGACCAGCAGGTAGGTCTTTCTTACATTGTATTGTCCATTCATCTGCCTAGTGGTTGGAGCTCCGTAATTTGTGTATCGGTATGTTGACATTACCTGAGGTACATAATGTTCCTAGAACTGAGCGGGAGAAACGGGCCCGAGAGTCTGTGGATAGCGAGATGCTGGCAGAGATGGCTGATGACTTTACTCAAGAGCGAGAAGGGCGCATGCCTGGGGATAGGTCTGACATTGATAAGGAGCCTCCCATTCCCAGCACTACATGTGATTATGACACTGCCGATGGTACTGCTGCCATGGGCTCCCTGCAAAATGATATGGATTCAACAGTAGAAGAGAGTAAACCTCTGCCCGTGTTCCAGCTTTCGGGATTTGATAACAAGGTACTGGTTTTGATGGTGGAATTGCAGTCAGTCTACTAACCAATAATATACCCAGTACAAATAATATAGTCTACCAGCCCCAGAAAATGAAAATCCGAGAGGAATTTAGCGCTTTTAGTTTGAGGCTTTGATAATCACATAATTTCTTTTGGTCTCTCCCAATTCTCGGGAACTCATGGTGTAATCCAGACTCTAAACCAGTGTTTTTTATGCAGCATCGAGACGAATTGGCGCAGCAGCTGAGAGAGCTTGGCTGTGAGGTTCTAATTGCTGCTAATGTTCAGGAGAGATGTACTCATATCATAATCTGTAAGCAAGTAGTCATGCTCATTATATTTTCTGGCTTTAGTCTGTATGCATCATCAGACATCACTAAGTGGGGAATTGGGGAGTCTATGTTGGTTGAGTAACTTTTTATGGCCTGTAAGCCTAGCCAATCACTGACTTTTTTATTTTAAAATTTTGATCTTCAAAATGCCAAGTGACCCATAAATGACGTCCTCCTAAAAAAAGAGTGCGAGTTTCAATTGTGAAAATGGCTAACCCATTTGTTTGTAAATTTTCCAAAGATACCATCTTCATTTTTTTATTATACTGCATTAGCTCACTCAAGTTTCTTTTTGACCAGATGGGTGGATGACGTTTGAATCCGTGCAGACATCACTGCGAACTGTATCCGTAGGATGGTTTGCTGGAGGTTTTGACCAATAAAATCACAAGAAATTACTGAGTGTAGACTATGGTGTGCCTTGTAGTTGTAACTGGGTTGTTTATAAAGAGTGAACATAGGTGGCTTACCAGGTTATATTGCAGACCTTGCCCAACCGAAACCATTCCTCGTAAACATGGAAGGCTCCTAGTTCCCGACCTTGGAAGTCCACACAACAATTAATACGATATTCGTGAGAGCTTAACACGCATAGTTGGGAGAGATTCAGCCATCAATGTGTACCACCTTTTTCAGCAAAGCCAAACAGGAATGAGAAGTTCCTATGTTCTATCGTCACTGGCAGATGGTTACTGCATGAGTCTTTTGTATCTGACAGTCTTACTGCGGGCCGACTGCTGCAGGTTTGTTCACTCAGTCCTAGTTTGAAACATATTCAGATGTGGTTTTGTATGAAATGAGAAAGAACAATATTATTACTCCTCACTGATGAATGGGACCTCAAGTTCACCTCTAACTACAATCTACACAGACTTCAATCCGTGCATAAATGCTGTTTTGGGTTTTCACCCATCGTGTGTCACAGGGTGATAATCATGTGCATGGCGTTGTGTTGCTTCTTTGTAGGAAGAGGATTATGAGTGGGGCG
>Ga0224511_10003453_pt1 | contig 11386 bp, 3 predicted proteins | sample SF_May12_sed_USG_2_FD_169988 | JGI IMG/M metagenome (GOLD analysis project Ga0224511, IMG submission 169988) | Sediment microbial communities from San Francisco Bay, California, United States - SF_May12_sed_USGS_8_1 | ecosystem: Environmental > Aquatic > Marine > Sediment | place: USA...
ACCAGCACGTTTCCAATTATTGAGATTAATCAAGTAATATATGTACTCAAAACGGTAATGATTGTTGTATTGCTCTGGCGGACAGAGAATCGTTAGTTAATTGCATATGCTCTAAATAACAGGTGATACTCTTGTGATATGCATACGCCGGGCGGTGTCAATTGCTTGATTCTAAGCCGGAGGCTTTGTGATGTGTTGATGTCGTAAAAGATAAATAAGCATGTTATTTATTGTCATAAACATGTCACGGTAAAAAAGCCATGAGTATTAATCCAAATATTGATATCTCGAAACTAAGGATTATTTATCATATATATTAAGTAAAGCTTCTTAAAGCAACGAACCAGAATGTACATTTGCCATTCTGTCTGAGTCACACAATTCCGGCAATTTTATTGAAGAGTTTGCAAACTAACTACAAGCACTTAATGTAAACTGCTTAAATATCTAAAATAATGAAAGAGTCTTTAGAAAAATTGATTCATTTACTAAAAGGGACAGTGTATCTTAATGATAGAAGACAGCTTTAACAAAAATATATTAACATTGATTGTCACATAGCAACACTGTTGACATTAATATCAGGCAAATTACCCTACGGCGTTTCATATACAAAGCGTTAGCGTTAGGGTTTGATCCAAAAGTGTTAAAATATCCCAAGAACCCTGATTTATTTTCACAAATTACCGCCGGGTTAAATTGACGTTTTAGATAGAATTAACATCATTAACAAGAACTTGTGACATTGCCATGGTGATTTATACAATAATCTGCTAAGCCGAGAAATTCGATAATCGCTGGTTTCTTGAACTTTTAGATCGATTTTGAGAGTGATACCAATCAATCATGTCGCTATATAAACCAAGCTGAAATCTGAAACTTTAAGCGTTCAAACAGTCACCACAGTTGAAAAGAGTAGAATAAATGAGATTGGAGTCATATCACAAGATGTGGGTTTTACGGGTCTTATTGTTAAACTAATTGTGTTGTGTCTATGTTATTGTTGCCTTACTAATTTTGTTAATAACTGTATTATTTGTTTATAATTGTGTAACTGTTATAAAAAGTAAACAATAAATTGATAATAATATAATTATATTTATTGTGTCAATAGTGTGATGGTATGTTTGCTTTCACATGTTTAAATTGATTTTATGTTATTATTATTTGTAGATGTTGTAGTTGTAGTAGGCTGTTTCTATGTGCAATAATAAACAGCTTCAATAAATCTGAGGCTGCCAGTATATTTGAAAATAAATTAATACTTGTAAATAACAATTAACACGTCAATCACAAATACAATGTATTGCTATCATGTTATCTGCAATATTAAAACAAATATATCCACAGGTGGTTGAGGGTGGCTTGCTCAGCATCATTTGTTTTACCAGTGATGGCTTAAACAGACCAATGTTTGATATATAGGCCCCTGAAAACCATACAATGGCATTTAAGCAGACAATGTACATGAGCTATTGCTTCAAACACACCAAACACTAATAACTAGATCATTACAAATACCATTGTTTAATAAGATACATAAACATTTTCTTTTTTATATTTAAGAAGAATATTAATTTCAAGACGTTACCTATACGGTTTAAATTTGTTTAATACTAATACTGCAATATTTAGTTTGTATTTTGTTTAAAATATAAACGTTATAAGTACATAAATAAACGAGCTTTTCTAAAGTTTACCTCACGACATCGCCTGAAACAATTGCCGTTTTAGACAGTTTCAACACCATTAGCTAGAACTTTAGACATTTTTAGAATGGTGGCTTTTACAGAACTCTGTCAAACAGAGTGGAACATAATTAATCCGCGTGTTAGGGTGAAGTTGCTAGACCAATTTGTACTTACATTTAACTACAGCTAGTCAGCTAATGTGTATCGCTCGAGTGGAGGCTGTAATGTGTCGTCGTGTTCTATGTCGTTGTGTAATTATATTTTTCTGATCCTCTTGGATCATGTGTTGCACGTTCATTCATGCGATAGAGCGTTATTGCCATGGTATCTTTCATTACTACTGATGATCATCTTCAATAAAATTGATGCTGGCATTTCTCCATGCAGAGTAAGAAACAAACGACCTAGGTCAAGGCAAATTGTTTTACAACTTACACTCATTACGCTTTGGAAAGATGATCATTTACATGTAGAGAAAAGTATAACACCCAAAAGTTTTAATAAAAAAGTAGAAAATAATTGTATACACTCAAACATAGATAAGCATACATTGTACGTTTGTGAACCAAGCGTAGTTGCATAGATACGCGGTTCGGGCCAAACAATTATTGTCTTTTTTTTCTCTTGCAAATATGTATTGTTACAATGCGAAATTGTTTAAATTGCCTTTAACATTCATATAAACACTTCGATACATAGTTATGTGTGTCCAAACATAGAAATAATTCCTCAAATTCCTCACACAGAAGCTTTAGCTACATTGTAGTTGCTACTTTATGCATAAATCATATAATATCATAATTATTTTGTAATTGTGCGTTCATGTTTTTACAAAATTACGCATTACATTTTTAAATACAATGCCCGGTATATTGTTTCCATCATGTTAAGTGATGGGTGGCTTTTAAATAAAGTCGTGATACATTTGTAAATTATGAGAACTAAGTTTTTGTGTGTATTCAAAATGAGAATTTAACACCGTTCTTTGTTTTTCCTTTTATCTTTTTATTCCTTAACAAAATGAATTATTGTTATTACAAGTTTCTGTTAGATCAGATAATATGTTAAAGCATGTTCTTTACTCTTCTTTGTTCTCTTTAGCATATTTTAATACCACTGATCCCAATGGAAATATTTTAAAGGATGAAATTGTAAGACATGGAATAAGTTTGTTCTAAATAGGTTTCCAAAGTTTGTTAACCGATCTTGTCTTAGATTAGGAAAGCAATAATCGACAGGAGCGGATGTTAACTAATGTAAGCTGATTATTAGGTTTACAATTGGCATACATTTTCCATGTTTGTGGTGGTATAAACGATTAATCTCTTAAATGTGTTAGTTATTTAGGTTAGTATAATAAATTAGAAGTGATGAAGAAGGGAAGCATTTCGTTTTCTGCATAACCTTGTTAAACACTGTCTCTGTGTATACCCCAGCGCTTCCCGGTAATTTAAATCCGGTTGACCTTGATGAACCGGAACCGGAAAGATTCATACGACTTAGTCACAATGTCCCCCGTATACAGTTTGGACACACGGGCCAATCTGGACGACAACCGCAGCGACGTTAGAACAGTGAACTAGGCTTATAGTATCAAACCGGTTTACTACGGCTTAACCCGGTGGTCTTATGGTGGACATAATGATGATGCCAGAAGAGCGACATGGATGCTCCGGATCTCTTGAATGTGTTGTTGAGCAATGTACGGTCTTTAACTCTTTATACTTATGTACTTTAATGTTACTATATACCTGGTATCACTTTACTCGTATTCGTTATATTTTTATACTTAATGCAGCATTAGGTTACCTGCTTGTTTGACGGAATTAAATTAGTTTAAAACAAGACCATATTTATTTATATTTATAATCCATCTTAATATACAAATGTACATTGATGGTCTTGCTTATTTATTCCTATACTTTTCATAAGTTATTATACCATTTCTAATTGACCTATCGACAGCCCGCCCTCCTGTCTTAGTCTTCATGATTTACGCATCGCTTGCATGAATACTTATTATAATATGAAAACCTTATCGCTTTATCATAATATTACTGACTAATTATTGGGGTAGGTGATGGTGATAGCGTTTTGCATATGCATGATTGACAAGTAAATGCAATAGATGCCCCGAGAAACCTGATCCAGCAAGACGCCATTTTGGGTGAGCTGTCGATAGGTCAATTATTTGACGGTTTGATCCAACTACATGTATGTTAAAGTATGCACTAACATTGTTTCTATATACGCAATAAAAATGCCTTGATCATCTCCTTTTGACATTTGTTTTCAATTCCGTCCTTATGTGTGGCCCATTCTAACTGCTGCCACTGAAGCTGCAAAATATGTTTAAATATAAAACGATATAACGTTTCTCAAAGCTGCTTCTCCCATATAAATACTATATTTAGGATAAAATGACGATGCCACCAAATATTTAATAATCTTGTGATAAACGGTACGGTAAAGACACGCCGGCTGCCACTTGAATAATGCATCTGTCAACACGAGGTGCTGTAAAGGGTAATTAAGTCCCTATAATAGCTGCAACGTAACGCACAATGTTGTTATGGTATCACCAATAAAACATTTTCGTAAAAAACGCAGAAAAACTGAATCATTCAAAAGCTATTGCAATTTGTCTAAAGAACACTTTTTCAAGCTTCATAACGAATTGTTACGAATTTGATAAAGCACAATTTACACTGCCCTTGTGTATACCCCGGTGCGTCCCAGTAGTTTGTAGCCTATGGACCGGGATGTACAGGGAAGATTCGTGAATCCTAGTTCACACTGCCCTGGTGCATCATGGTTTGGACTACGGTGGAAATCGAAACCTCATCCGTAGCGACGGCGGGATTTCATGCAAGCGTGCTAGACAGCATGTTGTGTCATCAGAACTAAGTTCAGGCTTTCTGTATGGACCGGAAACCAAAATTATATGTTTGCTACAGTGATCATTAGTAGACTGGCTATAACTACCCAACCAAGGTTTGCCAAGTTTAAGGGGGAGGGCAAGGCGAAATAACCATATGTAGTACAAAATAGTCGTTTTGTAATAAATTAAGTGAAATATTGTAATGTTACCTCAAAGGTATCATTCTTTAGAAAAAAAGGTAACAATAGTTTGTAATTAGTCATTATTTAGCCAAAACAATAATTATACGCGGGCCAGCATAAATATAAATTTACTGATACATGTAGCACACCTTTCTCACTTAGCCGTATTTAACTTCAGGCATTAACGGAGGTCGTAGGTAAAACATTAATAGTTTGTCCAAAAAAGACAAATCAATTTTGTGTCAAAATTTTGTGTACGTCCTTCTTTCTTACATTTTCTTTATTGGAAAAAAACTAGCTATCATATTGAAATAAAATAAGTAAGATATTGTTATATTACCTCAAATGTATCATTCTTTAGTAATAACGCATAACAACAAATTGTAATTAGTTATTAACTAGCCAAAACAATAGATTTTACGCGATCCAGCAGGACTCTAAATATACTAAGAGCATACATTTCACACTTAGCCATATTGAACTTCATGTATTAACGGAGGTCATCTTAGAGTTTAAATTTTTAAACTCGTGATCCCGGAAATAAACATTTCCGAACCACTCGGTGAAATAAAATGCGATCTTACGAAACATTTAACAAATATCCCCTATTCATAGCCTTATGTAACATCTTATAAATAAAATAAGCATACATTTGCTTTCACAATTTAATACGTACAAAAACTATAAACATATATCAAATATTAAACAGCTATTATGCAGATATTTGGCAATTGATTCTGACGTCAATTTTATCAGATTACCTACGAACATAATTATCAGGGTAGATTATAAACACAGGGTTAGATTTGTGAAAGGAAAGGAAATCTTGTTTAAAACTGAATTAAAACCTGAATGTTTCATGACTTAGTTCTAATAACTTTTATTTGAAACCCAACTGGTAAATGGATTTATAAATGTACGATCTACACCTTTATTACATTAAAGCATTGTACTAAATGTGTTTTAAATACTGAAAAAATTGTATTATACACTGGCACTATTCCAAATAACCTGCAACCTAGTTCCGTTCTGGTTAACTGGGGTGAGATTTCAATTGTGCAAGATACCTTTCCTTTTTATACTATACATTGTAAATGTGTTGATGATAATTTGAACTCACTTATAAAAGATCGCGTGTTGACGCGCCAGGAGCGTCAGTGGCATCTTTCATTATAGTTGATGAGCAGCTTCAATATAACCGGGACTGCTTATTTCCTTATGCAGACTATGCTTCCTGATGACTTTCCTTTTTTCTCAGACTAATTACTCCAAATCACGATGGTCAGTTGTCAGCTGCTGGCATTTGTTTGAGTATGTGCATATGGTACTCGTTTTACAGGAAGAGTATATACACTCGCATTTCGTTTACGTAGCTTTGAAATGAATGTGTACTTTTATTATCATAAGCCTCGTTTTGCGACATAAGTGGGTGAAATTGTTCGGGATTGTTTTAAATAAAATTGAATAGAACAAATGCTATATTATATTGGCTTTAAATGCAATGTCAATAATGGCCTTGTAGTGGTAATTTGCATTTATATGTTTGCAGAACATGGAAATGCACGTTAAACACGAATCACCTTATCTGTTTTTGCACTAACAAAACATATGTATCAAGTCACGGTGGCGCCTAGCAGTCTTGTAGATTTCTTAAATATTTGTCTCTTCACACGATACTGAAATACTTCCACTCAAATGAAATGAGGTATTTTAACAAAACGTTTTTTTGGAGATTAAAACGACAAGACAAATATTCATTCAAGCGAATGTAAATCTTTAGAACGTCCAGTAATGTGTCATATCCATGTAAAAGAACGCAATTGATAAAAGAGAGAACGAGTTGAGTTTATGCTTGAAAGTGAGCCAATTTATGTGCCGCCGATAGCTATATGTGTTTCTTTGCGAATCATTTTTTTATCTTTATAACTTTAAATAACGGTAGCAACAGGCTCTTGCAATAGTTACTCATAGTCATTTTGCGAATGCCGATTTCTATTACATCCTAAATTAAATGGGCGACCGTTAAGTCCAACTAAGACGACTCAATTTTGGAACATAGCCACCAATGTACATTAGTTATCTGTATTTAAATTAAAGGTAGATCTAACGTTTTATCTGAATTATTTTTTGATATTCGAAAGTTACACTCTGTCATTGCCCACTTGTAAAAAACTTCTTGAACCGGCACACATCAATAATAAACAAGCATTCATTTTATAACAAGGCCACATCCGCACGCAACCGATCTTTACTTAATGCATTTAAATGCTCGTCAATAACACTTATTTGTTTTGCTGGTCGTACTTGATGAGAATGTATACAGAACTGCTAGATCATGTTTTGATTTATCAAAGATTAAGTGTCAGAATAGCAAGAACGCAATTAGTCGAAAACCAAAACCCTTAAAAGATAAGACCACTAATTGCTTTACTGACAGCTTAAGTCTCCTCGGAGATTTTGTGATAAAGTGCAGCAGTGTGTGATGGGGCCGTGATCAAAATCTGGTCCACAAACCAATCCCCAAAACCGCCCTGTATATATGAGACATGTCTTTAGTAATTAGCACATGTCGACTCGCACATTAGCGATATTTTGTATTTCATAGCAGCTAATTATGTCTCACATTTTACCAGTAAATCAATTATTTAAACATATATATGGGACATTTAGTCGTCTATATTTAACGCAAGAAACGACATGTGAGCGTAATCATTCCATATATAGTAGGAAAACACGTATTGATAAATCGGAAGCGACATTTAACACAAAACACCTTTCAAGGTTTTCACAATTTGAAATCATATTCCATAAAATTACGATTAAATAAAGATATGTTTACAATATTTGCTCACACCTGGTGTCTGCCCAGTGGTGGTAACATGCCTATAAGGCAAGCAATACTTTGAAGTTGTTTACAACAAGCAAGTGTCAGTAACTGGCAATGTTATATTATTGGTTGATACCGAGTAGTCCTTCTGTTCATTTTCGGGGAACAATGCAGTGGAGTAATCGTATTTATATTGTAAGGATTAAATCATAACAACTAAATTCACATTCTTTTACTGCGATATAAACTGTGTCCTGTGACAAGATTCTCTGTGTCGAGGCTATACTTTCCCGTTTTATTTTACGAAGGCTGGCTTTGATGAACATCAACGCACGATAAGTGCCTCTTCACGACATTATAAGGAAGGGTTTACTGATTACTTGATTGATAGCAAGCCTCAATGTATGGAAGGAAACTGTCTGCTTCTTAAACGTTGGACTATAAAATCCATTTGTATGCTCGTAATTCCTTAAGCAGGTACTTATATGTAATTAAATATATTTAGTTGTTATGCGAACATATCGACCATTTATTTGCTACGTAATCTTTAAGTATAATGTTAAGTGCTTAATGTCTGAATATCTAGCTTTTAAAAGTCTTTTTTGAAAATGTATCCATGATTGACAATATGTATGCCTTTACTGGTACTCACTGATTATAAGCGGACGTCCCGCAATGACAATCAACATAGACTAATGTTCATATTTATTAAAACATTTATCTTGTCATGTCATGACAGCGCTTTGACAATCTGGGTACCGTTTCACTAACATTTCCATAAATTTATGCTAAGATTGGCAGCCATATTTACGCTATGTGAAAAGTTATGGACGCTGCGCTTGCTTAAACCAATGGGAAAAGTTACGCCAGTTTTCTTATGGTGAAACGCTTTTTCCATAACTTAGAGTGGCGCTAAAATTGGCGTAAATCCTTCCTTAAGTATACTTAAGTATGTTAGTGAAACGGCCCCCTGAAGTATAACTTAATACGATGGTTCGTTTTAGATGAAAGTACCTAAACTGTACCATTTTTAGCTTTGGACGTAGTGGGTTTCGATGATGTTCCTGGTCTAAAAAACAAAACAGCGCCGTAAACATATTTTTATATATTTTGTTAAACGCGTTCACATTTGATTTATGCTTCGTTTGATCCCCATGACCATCAAGCAAAATAACCAAGAATGTAGACAGAACGACGTAAAACGAAATGAATATTTAACGTAACAATAATTAGTTTCAACAAAACTAATTCAATATAGTTTACTATATTTTGCATTTGTAGAATTACATTTTTGCATATGTTGCAATAATATAAACTCATCGATTTCAAAGAGTTTTGGAAACGATTTTCCTTAAGGACTTTTTTAAATGTAAGGATTTACAGTGGAACGATAACCAGTGGAATTTAAAAAAAAGTATTTTTCTACTGATGCGCTTTATTTCGGCAGTAAAACTGCGTATGCGAGTAAAATAAATTGAAGAGAAGTTCAAAAAAAACATGTTGCAAGCAATGAGTATAAGGTCATGTTTAGGGGACCAAGACAATATAGCCCAATGCAAATTTGCATTTAAATTCGTTCTTTGTTAGAACTTTGCTTTATTGGTCTACAATTTGACCATTTGAAAATAACCACCAGTTTTGTTTATTACTGATTTTGACGATTTACTTTAGGATTGGAAATCGATTTTTGGAATTTAAGCGAAACACTACAAAGCTAAAAGATGATAGGCAGGCGTGATTAACCTAAAATGAATTCGTGTAAGTCTCTCTGGAATTAACTGATAAAATCTGGCTGACCCGTTATGGCAATCTGTGCCTATCCTAATAATTCTTTACATTGATGAGAAAATACGTCCTGTCAGGTCTTGACACTTGCAAAACAAATTTTGCGAATTTTGATGGATTGCTTTATATTTGATATTTGTTTTACACATAACCTTGTGGTGGTCAGATTATGTTACAGTGACAGTCGGTGTAATTCTGAGATGTGTTGTGTGTTTTCTGACACAAGAGTCAACCGAGTTCTTGCTTTATATATTATGGAAATAACTATGTTGACCATTGCAATTCCGACGTTTCCAGACAACCATGAGCGTTTGGAATGTTAATAAAATGTACCCATGGAATAGAATAACCATCAATTTATAACATTATTACAAAAATATTGTATAGGGCTTTTATATTATTTATTATTATATATCATTCACAATGACAAAATAGTGAAAACCGTTTCCGCTCAATAACTTGAGTACCCTTTGGGCCAGAGCCTTCAAACTTCATTCAGGCCAAATATTTATTGCCTTTTTTCTCTTCCAGTTATGTATTATAACAATGCGAAATGGTTTACATTGCCTTTAAAATTCAAATAACACTTCGATGCATAGTTATTTTTGTCCAAACATAGGAATATTTGTTCAAATCTTACACGCAGAAGCTTTAGCAGTTTAGATATAATTCATAAAATATCGTATTTTTGGTAATTGTGCGGTCATGTTTTAACAAAACTACGCATTACATTTTGTTAAATACATTACACATGTATTCCACTACCGGTATGTTGTTTCCTTCATGTTGAGTGATGGATTGCTTTTTAATAAATGTGATACATGTGTAAATTATGAGAACTTATGTAATCCTTTTTTGTGTATTTAAAAGGAGAATTTCAAACCGTTCTTCGTTTTTTATTTTATTTTGTTTTTCCTACCAAAACACCATTCTTTGTTATTATTTTATTCCTAACAAAATGAATTATTATTATTGCAAGTTTCTGTTAGATCAGATAATATGTTTAAGTATGTTCTTTGCCCTTATTTCTTCTCTTTAACATGTTTTAATAATACTGATCCCAATGGAATTATTTTAAATGATAAAATTGTAAGACATGAAATTCGTTTGTTCAAAATGGGTTTCAGAAGTTCGTTAAACGCTCTTGTTTTAGATTAGCAAAGTGATAACACCGAACCACGCAATAATCGACAGGAGCGAGTGTTAACTAATGTAAGCTGATTATTAGGTTAAACATTTGCCATACATTTTCCATGTTTGTGGTGGTATAAACGATTAATCTCTTGAATGTGTTATTTATTTAGGTTAGTATGATACATTAGAAGTTATGTGAAAAAGGCCTAATTTACACTGTCTCTGTGTATACTACAGCGCGTCCCGGTAATTTGATGCCGGTTAACCGTGATAAACCGGAAATATTCATAAAGCCCCGGGGCCAATCGGGACGACAACCGCAGCGACGTTAGAACAGTGAACTAGGCTTATAGTATCAAACCGGTTTACTAAGGCTTAACCCGGTGGTCTTATGGTGGATAGAATGATTATGCCGGAAGAGCGACATGGATGCTCCGGATCTCTCGAAGTGTATTACTTGTTGAGCAGTATACGGTGATTCAACGCTTTAACTGATAATTTTATTATATACCTGGTATTACTTTACTCGTATGCGTATAATTGTTCGACATAATGCATCATTACGCTACCTGCTTGTTTGACGGAGTTAAATCAATTTTAAACAATACTATATTTGTTTATATTTATAATCTTAATATACATGTGTACAATGATAGTCTTGCTTATTTAATCCTATACTTGTATACATTATTATACCATTTCCAATTGATCAATCGACAGCCCGCCCTTCTGTCCTGGTCTTCATGATTTACGCATCACTTGCCTGAATACATACACTTAAGAAAACTTCTAACGCCCCCTTTATTATATTGTCTATATATTCTATGATAATTATCTGAGCGACATGAACTTTACAGTACATCACGTTCAATGCATTTAAAGGCAT
>Ga0224511_10003454_pt1 | contig 11386 bp, 10 predicted proteins | sample SF_May12_sed_USG_2_FD_169988 | JGI IMG/M metagenome (GOLD analysis project Ga0224511, IMG submission 169988) | Sediment microbial communities from San Francisco Bay, California, United States - SF_May12_sed_USGS_8_1 | ecosystem: Environmental > Aquatic > Marine > Sediment | place: USA...
TAGGGTAGGCATTGTTATAGTAGTTTGTTTCTTATTTTAATATGGAAATACGTTTTTCGACCGAAAGTTAAAAATAATCTAAACGTTAAAAAGTACTATGTATAGGGTTGCTGTCATTTTCGAGTTAGGGGCGGTTAATACCCGAAGCACAGCAATGATATTTAAGGCCTTATTAAACGGGATATTGAGTACTAACATGATCATATATTTGTTTTGCGTTGCATACATTGGGCTGATACGTGTATCGAACGCATCTCTTTTTTTTACACAGAACAAACAATTTAAATTGTTATTCTCAAAATGAATACAGTACCGTTCATTTTACTGGTGTTTCTTAGCATTGGATGTCTATATGGTAAGTTATAATTTAAAGCGTATTTTTAAGATAATTCGTAATTTAGTAACCATACTGTGCTTCAACTTCTCTGAATAAAGTATACACTATATATTGTATATAAATAATTTAATCGTTAGTCATTAACTAGGTTGTAAAAAGTTTATATATGGATTATATAAAAGATATGGACATACTCAGCCGATTAGGATCGTCCATATATAAATTGAATAGGCGTTCAAAGAAATAATGTTGTAAAATAAGACAAGACAGAGTCACGTTTTATTTGTATGGCCGTTTGACATAATGGCAAAACATATTAAGCATGTTAAAACACCATTTTCCTTAACTAACTGACCACATATGGATTATCCCGTTTTGTCTGAAAATTCTAGATATTTGTTAAGAATTGTTAAAGGGATAGACAGGATAAAATGTAGGCATACAATAATAAAAAACTGTATTGATATATTTACTGATAACTTATTCATAATCTATTGATATGTAAGTAACACATTTACCAAAATCTACCTTTATGACATAAAATACAGTTAAAAAGAAAATGTTACGCAGACCAAATGATGCCCTATTGTTCTGGGTCATATTATTATAAAACAACTGTTTGCCTTATTCATATGAAATGATTATTTTTAAAAGGCATTACCTTGTTTAAATAAATTTTTCCTAGTATTTTATTCACGCTTACATGCCTGACGCACTGTAATCAATTATAATGCATAGTAGCTCAAATTTTGAATATCCTCCCATTTCTTTAGTATTTTTGTTCGTGTGATCAGGCTTATCACAAACAGGAAGTACGCTTTGTTTTGTATTTACTAGGTCAGATTATCACCTGACAATTTAACCTTAATTCACTGGATTATAATGACCATGAACTGTTACAAATGATCATGATTGACAGTTGCGGAACTGCCAATTTACCTGTTGCTACCTGTTTATAATTAGATTTTCACAATGTTGGTTATGATACTGATGCTTCTGCTGCTAGTGGCGATGATTACGTCGTAGACGTCAACAACAACGATGATGATGATGATGATGATGATGATGATGATGATGATGATGATGATGATGATGATGATGATAATGATCATGATCATGATGATGATGATGATGATGATGATGATGATGATGATAATGATGATGATGATGCTGCTGCTGCTGCTGCTGCTGATGATGATGATGATGATTAAGATTATTAAGATGATAGTTATGAAGATATTGATTAGGATAAATAATAATGATTAGAATAAGGGTAACATTATTCTCAAATAACTGTCCAGTGTCGTTGTTGCAGTCACAGTCGACAGTCTTCGTTGTTTCTACTGCGCCGCCTCTGGCCACGGGAGTCGCTGCGAAGACCCGGACACCTACTACAAGGAAAGAAAAGCCTGGGACGACTGGTATGAGCTGCAAGGTATACCTGACAAAGATATTACAGATCCGAAGAACAAAACACGGAAATATGAAACACCGCCGGCCGAACTGAAGAACTGCTCTGCACCATTTAACGATTCGTGCATAACAGAGGCTTTCTATGATAGAGGTTAGCACATATGTTATACGTTTATATGTAAAACATTGTAAAATCAAGAGCTGTTTTTGTTAGACTTAAGTAAAGCCGAAATGTTACTGAGACTGAGTGATGATTGCTCATTTTAAAACTCTTTCAATCATACTACGGTGGCCAGCTGGCGCCACCATTACCTTTAGATCACTAAACTATGGAGAACAGATGCAGGTTTTAAGGTTTTTAACCCATGCTTAGGCCATGTTATATTACTTCTATTCATAAAAGTGAACCCCCTCCTCTTGCGTTCATTTTGACATTGCGAACTGCGTACGGCCATATATAAAGGACATTGCATACTGCGTACCATTTTACAACAAAAACAACATTTTGGCGTTTCTAATTACATAAAGACGAACACATATTAAAGTTTGTCGCATGCACAGGCACAATCATACTTGCAAACGTAAGAGTTTCGTGTGTGCTCGGTGTGTTTGTTGATTATTCTATCGCCAACAAACCATGTTTTACACTTAATAGCGTAAAATGTTCAAAATTTGCGCGAGCGCGCGAAAAGTGCGAGTGTTTTGACTTTAAATGCCATGTTTGTCGTAATGTCATGTTTGTCGTGTTTCATCTTGAAAACTGCACAGATTTTTGTAAGTTATGAGGATTGCTTACGAAAACACAGAATTTTTGCGTACTGCGTACCGACCGTTTGAGTACGATCTACCCCCCCCCCCTGAAAACCTTCCGAAAGGGGGACGTTCACCGTCATTTATGCATATTTTCCGTGTATATATGTAGTCTAAACGAATTAATGTGGTTATTTTGTAGTCTGTAAAATTATGATGACATTTCCGGTTTACAGGTAACACAGTTGCACATATCCGAGATTGCAGCAACTCCAAGATATTTTCCTTCTCTGCCTCCACCATGGCCAACAGGTCAGAGTTGTATACGTCAAACAGATGACCTATTACACTTGAAAATGCGTTGCAATATTGACATACATCTACATAATGACACGAAGTGTGCTGCCTGTTTCTCTTTGCATCTAGTGTAGATAATTCTAATTGATATCTTAAAGGTTTCATGACACCATCATATAAATACAGAGAATTTAATTCCAGGAGCGCATATTATCGACTAGAGAGCCTTGCTTATGCTAAAAACAACGAAACCGCATGTGTCTGGGATGGTTTGCACGTCGTCTGTCTGTCAATATGTGATACGGACTTTTGTAACGGACCTCAATTAGATGGGGCGTTCAAAGTATCGATGGGACTTCCAATGACGATTTTGGCGGTTCTATTCAACAGATTTCTGATGGAAATGTAAAATCAATGTTTCATCAGTTTAATCACATGTATATCAATTTGCACGATATTGTGTTTGTTTCTTCAAATTTGCATTTAAAACACTATTTGTAAATGTGTTTTCTTTCATTTGTAGAACTTATTCTGTACATACATGTATAATCTCCGTCTGATTGCTTTTCCCATTATATTTGTCATTTTTGTAACACGAACGGGCAGTGTAGTAAATGGTATGGATCCTCTATGAAAAAATGAACAAAAGTTTTGAATTGAATGTATTGAAAAATGTGTTGCGAACTATATGTGTTGTATTTTAAAAGTTTTTTATCCGTACATTTAAGTTGTTTACATGTATATGCAATGTACCTTTTAAGGATTATCTGATGCCAATTGATAAATAAAACATGTGTATATAATAATTCATTCGTACACTTAATGTGATGTTTGAAACTTAATTGTTATGTATGTCCTGGTGATATTTTCGAAACAGTTTGTGTAAACCCAAAGTATACAAAATTCAAATTGCTCCGCTTTATTAACACATTTGCCTTATCAATTTGTCAACGATGATATTTAGACTTGATTCGATTTAGCCCTTATCAGAACAAATTATGAACACTGCACATTATATTTCTGATATTCTGAACAAGTTGTGTTAAGATCCATACATTTTTGTATTGATTCTACCATAACATTTGTTTGACACTAACTGTCATTTCAAAAATGAAATCGGAGTTTTACTTGATGTTATTATATCTTGGTTATCTGTATGGTAAGTAAAGTGTTGTCATACAACTGCATGTGTAAATTGTCGTTTAAGTATGAACTTTATATTCTAATACAGGATATATGTACATGTAGTCCACCAAACATATACCTGAATCTGGAATTAGTTATACATTTGTATTTTGATAAACAACGACCTTTATCTGCGAAGTAACTAATGCTTTTAAAAATAAAAAACTATGACATCTGATTGAAGTATTCGCATTTATATATAATCAAAAATAGTACTCATTAAGAATGTTCTTATAATTGACCCTTTTTCTTTGTTAATGTTGTCAGTTACAATATATCTATTTGGCAATTGTAAGCAGAATCTGCAAGCACTGCCAAAGGTGCTTCAAACAGATTGTTTCTGATGCAACTTTGCGTTAGTAACGTTTCGAAAGGGGTAAACCATCGTTAATGTATCCAATACCCCAGGCGAGTTTTGTAACATTATTTAATTCTGCGTTTTATTATCAATGGCGACAAATAGGTAGCAACACTAGTGGCGACGACACAAGTGAACATTTGGGTGTGTCTTTCCTCCTGCGCGAAAGCAATATAAAAATGTAAACATAACTGTGAAATCAACAAACAAAATTTCATGCGCTAAATCTTGTTATTTTGAAATACGAATGCTTGCTTATTTATAGTTACCATACATTACACGCATGTGTTAAGCAATGTACTGCTCCTTATAGAAGTATTCTCTGAAATACGGCATTCATTATTATATAGATTGCACAGGCAAAACATGCAAAGCAGTTTGGGGGTGGACACAATACCGACAAAACAAATTTTATACTTTTCAACGTTATAAATTCCTATTACAATTTAAATTATAGCAAAAGTCCTTAAACTTCCCGAACACCCCTCGTACATACGTAAAGCTGTTACAAAATGTACTAAAATTGTCAATGTTAAGATTGGGAAGACTATTTTATTACGTCTATCTTCAGAATAAGCTTTATATTTATTTAGAGAAATGAATTTTAATTAAAATCGATGTCGTATCAATTTGTGCCATATACTGGGTATCTAGCTTACACGATAGCAAATCGCGTCCCATATACTGTTTATGTTTTGTCAAATAGAGACTTGAGGATTGGTGATAAGATTGGTATCAACTCAATATCGCGTCGTTTTCAGATAAGGACATTCATTGTCTCCGTGTGTGTCCTAACCAAATGTTTTTACCAAATCAGGTGATATGAATTATAATAAGTTTTACCCATTCTTCCGGGTACTTCTGATCGATAACACTTTTGAAAGGCAATACATTATAGTTGACTATTTTATTTATCTGCACCATGAACAAACGGAAATTTGCTTTCAATTGATATATAGTCACTAGACTCAGAACAAATCTATGCACATTGTGTATTCTTATTTATAATATTTGTTTTAGGATTTGTTACAGGTAGAATTTGCTTAAGATTAGATTTTTAAGTGAACACCCCCCTTTTCGTGTATCATCGCATATTTTTATTTTAAAGCAGCTGTCCTCCAGATGCTCAAAAAATAATCATAAATGATTTTTTTAATTAACGGTAAAGTGGTCAAGTGGAGAAATCTATTATTACTGACCCCCTATTTCAGTTAACAAATAGTTGGTAGAACATCGACTCTTTGCATAATCTAGTGCGTTACTAACGCAGTAGCCGTTGTGTATAGTAGGAATATCCAGATGGCAGAAAAGCGAATTGTCTGTTTTCAAAGCAAAAAAGCGAAAATACGTAGGTTTCTTATTTCTTGCAACTATAGTATATATATTTGAATAGATATTTTGAAAATAATTGTAACTTACGATTTTTTAGTCTTTTCTGTAGGACAGCTGCTTTAAGCCTGCGTGCGTACTGCCTACTGACTCTTTTTTTAAGCGTATCGTTAATAACAAACCCCTGGCTTATTCTCTGTCATCTTAAATAAAAACAGATAAAAATACACTGCATGTACATGTAATGCTACTACTGAACACGGTAGTATTTCACCTCCTGAGTTTTTGCTTTCAGTTGTTGGATCCTAACATATATTTCGTTTAAATGATAATACAATGTCGGTATAGGCGAGAAAAGCTGGTCTGGGATCCAATATTGTGTTTCTGGAGTTAACACATGCTTAACATGCGTAACATGTCACCCTCTTTCTGGTCAAATGCGCAATTTAATATCAGAATCGAGATCTGAAAAAACAACAACAGAACATTGCATAATAAAAAAGAGTGTTTTACCCACAAACCTTTTGAAAATATGTTTTTAAGATAAGTTTGCAAAACACAACATTAGAACAATTACGATTAATTGTTTTCGGCCGTTTTTATTAACGCTATTTATATAATTGTATTTATAATTCAGAAGTAAAACATCCAGTTAAAAACAAATAGCTATATGCACATTTGAATGTCCCTTCCTGGCGTTAATTGTTTTTACTTATCCTCATTCAAGCAATTTAAGTACAGACAATGTGTTATACACGCGTATTTAAGGGGGAAAAGTATACTAGGAACATATATTTTGAGTCTTTGGAGCTGCCATCTCAGAATCTATCGTTATTCGTTAGTACAAGGTAAAAAAACCGGTAAAGCACGAGTACATAAAAGAAACGTTATATGTTGAAAACCTTATCTCGATTTTGAAACACGAATGCCCTTTCAGTTTCGGTCGACAGTCTCCAATGCTATTACTGCGCAGCTTCCGGTGCCGGAAGTCGATGTGAAGAGCCGCAGACCTTCATCAAGGCTAGGAAGGAATGGTTTGAGCTGACCCAAAAGGCCAATAAAACAAAAGAAGAAACTACAGATGGGGATAAGATAGAGGAAGAGTTAACACCTCCTGCTGAACTTAAGAACTGCACAGCCCCATATGACAAATCCTGCAGTATAGAGGCGTTCTATGACATAGGTGGGTAATACGTAAACCAATTTACCCTTGTAGAAACGGACAGTTCCAAAAATGTGCATGCTCCTCCCCACCCGGCATATTTTCTTTGATCTTGTGATAAGGTTTATCACAAACAGGAAGTATGCTTTCTTTTGTATTTTTAGGTCAGATTGTCAGCTGACAATATAATCCTAATCTATTTAAAATTGACCATGCACAGTTATAAATGATCATGATTGATAGTTGTGGAACTGTCCATTGTCCACAAAGAATACGACCTGGGGCGATACGTCATATAGTCTTATTTTAGACACCTGAATTTCTTTGGTTCAAAACAGTATCTTTCACTAGTCAGTGGTGTGGCATCTTTTATTATCACTGATGAACAGCTTCAATAAAACTGATGCTGCTGTTTTCCAATGCTGGCTATGCTTCCTGAATTTATAAATTTGATTGTTGACATTGATGATACTGTAGTAGTTTATGATATTGTTACATTGTAGGCATTATGTCTATTACCAGGCTTGTTTGATGTTAATCTCCAGTCTTTAAAGACATTACTCAATGGTGAACTGTAGTTGAACTTTGCCATGAAATTATAACTGTCACATCAATTCATATGGTTAGGCCCTGCTGTAACTGGTCACCTCTCCTAGCATGTGTTAGGATTAGTGAACAATTTAAAGTTATATTAAATGTAGCTGAAAGGAGAGTGTGTATTCACAATCAATATATGTATACAACATCTATCCATCAAAAGGCCTACGAGTCCAGGCACACTAACCATGAGATACTAATACACCTAGTGTCATTTTACGGCTCAGTTCATAATGATAGGATTTCTTAGTTAATATAGATAAAGAACCCCCCATGGGTAATGTCTTTAAAACCTAAAGAATTTACGTGAACATGAAAATATGACGCCATTTCCGGTCTGCAGGTAACACCGTGTCTCACATCCGGGACTGCAGCGACTCCAAGTGGTTTTCCTTCTCCTCATCCATAATGGCCAACAGGTCAGTGTCACTGGTCCAGAGGTGAAAAAATATATTTCCAAAACAATTGTCATAAAAAGGTTTTAAATACATGTACATGTAATCACAGAAAAAAACTATGTTTTTGTTAGTCAGAATCGAAATTACTTAAGGTTATAAGCAATTCCCATATACAGCATGCCTGCCTACTTACTGGTAATGTAAAAAGTACCTGTTTTTATAACAAAACAAATAACTAATCCATGTGCATTTTTCAGTTTTCAAATTGTGTTTTAACCTCACTCGTGTCTAAAAATAATTTGCACACACTGTAAGTAATCACAACTGACAAAAACATATTTCAGGAGTGCATATCAGCGACTGGAGGCCTTGATCCCGAATAACGAAACAGCGTGTGTCTGGGATGGTCTACATTTAGTGTGCTTGTCAATGTGTGACGAGGACTTTTGTAACGGACCTCAATTGAAACTCAATGGGGCGTGCAAAATGTCAACGGGATTCATTTTGCCAGGGTTGGCCGTTCTCGTTTACAAAACACTTTTGGTGGTCTAAGAAATAAGGACAAACGCGTTTGTGAACAACATTTTTTAGAGTCGTCCACGAACTTGAACTATTTCTAAAACGATGTGTCGTTTGTGAATACTATGTATCTTTTTATTTACGTCTGAAGTTACTGGGTGTAGGTGTGTCTTATGTACAACTCATGTGTGTTGCTTAACCAGTTAAAACTATTATAGATTATGCATTAAATAGAATATGGCAGATCCCGAACATTTTATTGAAGTGGTTTATGTCTGCATACTTTTGTTGTCATAGGAGTTTGATCTGATTGGACAATTGTCCTTTGTTTTATGTGAAAATGTACACCTGTGCCAAACACATATTATGAGAGAATATGACTGACAAGTCACATGTATATGGTGACGGCTCTGTTGAAGTCAGATCAGGTTAGTGCCAGACAGTCCCTGGGTAAGCACTGAGCAGGCCTGTAAGTTCTTCATCATCTTTAAGTTATATTTTATTTTGTTGTTAGGGGTCATTCTTTGCAACAAGTTTGGTTTGGTCATTGCATTAAGAGTCATGCATTGGGTTTGTCCTTTTTAAGTCGCCAAACCCTTCAGTGTAATACGGTCATTGAAACTAGGTTATAAAATGACTATTTTAGATTGTTCGTGTTCACGGATTATTTGAAAGAAAAATTAATAATGTTTTACTTTGGTATTTGAAATAAAACACTCTTAAAAGTATGCATGTACAATATCTTATATAAGTGAAATGATTGAATTGTTCTTTGAAAATGGTTTTGCGATTTTACGTTAAAACGGACATTAAGCTTGACATCTTCAACGTCTGAACTGGTCAACACATCGTCCTAATTAGTAATTACACAAAAATGCTTCCATTAAATTTGTATTTTATGAAGACAAGAGTCAATGCGGAAAACAAGATGAGTCTACTAATGTGCCATACACAAACCACGGAAGAGAGACTGCATATTTGCAGATTCGAAGAGCCTAGGCCTGTTTCTAATGTATCACCGACCAAGATCTCAGTGGTAGTTTACGTATATTCTTCGAAACACTGTGTCAGTTGCATTGCTGTCAAATGTTCCAATGCTCATAAAATCGACAAGCATAAATATCTGCCAAGTGTTGATCACATAAAAGTAGACATACAGTGAACTCGACAGTTCCGGGTCAGTAACGAAATTAACGACGCGTGTTTCTTTAAAACGAACGTTTGGTGAAACAAAACTGCATTAATTGTTCAACACATTATCCCTGCTAACGATGATAAAATTCAGGAATTCTTTTACTTGAAAACCCCCATACTTAGAGTATCCAACTGTATGCTGTAAATGTGACAGTTGCGGGTCACACTTGACAGTTGCGAGTCACGTGACACGTTTATTTTTATTTTTTGTTATCAGATGTCATCTATACAATGTTATAATCAAACAAAATAGCTGTAATTTTAGTAACAAGACATTTATTACACTCTTCTGTCTCAAAATAAAACAAAAATATGTTTAAAAAACTAACTCAACCATAACACATTCAATCATCTTTTGAATATAAATTAATACAAAACAACATAAATAAAGAAATGCAAAATAAAAAGGTTTTAAACTACTTGATTTTGTAGTTTTTTGATACAATATCACATCACATTAAAACAAATGTTATAAATATTGTTATATCAAAATCGTTCTTCCCTAACATCCATATATTTGGGGAAGTCCCAACGGCTGACCCGGAATTGTGGTACGTCAACTAGGTGAAATTATCAGCAAGTGTGTCATAAAATAGTTGGAAAACTACAATAATCTTTTCCAAATCTTGATCAGTGGTAAATTATCTAGTGTATAATTAATACATGTTTTGCTGAAATTGCGGCTTCAAATTGAAGTTGTAGCAGTGACGTGTAAATAATTTGCTGGTAATTTCACTTTCCCGTGAAGCGGTGCAATCAAGTATTTTGTGATCAAGACTTCAATTAATCAGATTTCGGCAGCCAACCTTGCATTTCAAGCAGCTAAGAAATTAGAAAACATGACTGGATTATCAAAGTTTCGAAATACTATACCATTCGAGAAAAACAAATATATTTTTCTAAAGTTGACCCGGAACAGTCGATGACACAAAACTGTCGAGTTCACTGTATCTGAGGTTAAATGGTCTAAAGGTACAGTCACATTAGAGCGTATGCATTGCGTATGCAAAGTTCTGAAAGCTTGTGCAATGTTCAGTTAAAAACTTCTTATACGCACAACTTTCGACATATAAAGACCCGTCCATTGACCATAAGCTTTTACAAGCGTATGAATAGCGTATTGACAGCGTTAGTATAACGTTATGAGTAAAGGTGCAGTCACACTTTAGCGTATGCATTGTGTATGCAAATTTTACAAAGCGTATGCACATTTCAGAAAAACTTCTTGTACGCAAAACTTTTAATCCTGCCTCTCGACTACAGAGCTTTACAAACGCGTGAATATCGTATTGATAACGTATGACGCAACGTACACCTACGTATGTCAGCCTATTCGGAACGTACACGAAGTATGCCTAACGTACCCCTAACGTATCTCAGTGTTTGCGAACATGATGACATACGCTGTAGTGTGACTGCACTTTTACGTTCCGTAGGTGTTTTAGCGCATGACTAGCGTACCCAGCGTATGCCGTGCGTATGGTAAGTGTATATGTAATGTACATTCTATACGCTAGCATACGCTGATAAGTTTTGAACATATCCAAAAAAGGTTGGTCTCCGCGCATAACACAACGTACACCGACCTATGTCAGCGTATTAGGAACGTACACGACATATACATGCCTAACGTACCCCTATCGTAAATCATCGTATTTAATGAAATGTTGTTTTAGGTCGTACTGCTGTATAAATGTTTCAAAACTGTTTGTGTATATTAAAATATTAATATAATATGAAGGGATGTTCAAACAAAGAATGTTGTAAACAATGTAGATATGTCATGTTTAAGGGCACCATGACAAAATGGCCCGTACAAAAACTAACACAAGGGACGACACAAAAAC
>Ga0224511_10003455_pt1 | contig 11384 bp, 5 predicted proteins | sample SF_May12_sed_USG_2_FD_169988 | JGI IMG/M metagenome (GOLD analysis project Ga0224511, IMG submission 169988) | Sediment microbial communities from San Francisco Bay, California, United States - SF_May12_sed_USGS_8_1 | ecosystem: Environmental > Aquatic > Marine > Sediment | place: USA...
GAGCCAACTGTATCAATATGTGCGCATGTGTAGAAGCAAACACCCAGACATGCTCTGCGACGGATGGCGCGTGCACGTGTAGACAAGGATGGCAGGGCAATGACTGCTCTGAAGACGTGGATGAGTGTCTGTCACTAACGCCCCCAACAAATGCAGTGTGTGTGAACACCGACGGATCGTTCGTGTTTAACTGTAATCCCGGATATGTCAGGACTGCAGATGGAACGTGTATAGGTAAGGAAAGTTCTGTCAGCCTAAGGCCATATGCACAATAACAATGTGATTAAGATGTTTTGTTAACTCCATTAAATAAAACTGAATTTCAAGTATTTACCTTATGTAGGAAGAGCGTTTTACATTTACATAATAAGAAATTATAATTATTGGGTGTTATCAATATTGCAATTTATAGCACATCAAAGAATTCTTTTATTCGTCTTTTCCAAGTCTGTCCTGTCGGCACGTTTGGCACAAATTGTGCCAGCAGCTGTACGTGTAACACGACAAACACGGTTTCCTGTAACAATGTCAATGGGTTTTGCACATGTAATTCGTTCTGGCATGGCGCCGACTGCAACACTGATATAGATGAATGTCACCCATCTGGCAATGCATTGAATCCATGCGTTCTCACGTCGCACAGTACCTGTATGAACCTGCCAGGATCATTTGAGTGTCAGTGTAACACTGGCTATGCGAAAACCGGTGCTGTTTGTGAAGGTGAGAGTATAACGGTTTCTGTATTTATCATAATTACCGGTACTCAAATATAACTTAAGTAATATATTGTATTATCCGCTTTAAAGTGAATCTATATTGAAGCTTTGTCTATTTTAAATTTAAGTATGTATAGATAATGGCCTTTTTTATATGGAAATGCATAAAACATTTTTCAGCGCAGCGTATGACCCTTCATAAGGGGTTTAATTCTGTTTAGCTAATGGAAAACATTGTAAGCAAAAATGCGTAAACTACTTCTTTATTACACTCTTTGTGATTAACTGAATCGTAGATTGGTTGACGTACATTCGTTCTAATATCTGTAATTCAGATTCAAGAACGATAGTTTTGGATGAATTATGTCGGTCTCATTAGTTTTCTCGGATTTCCTACGGAGAAATGTATACCAGTACATTTAATTACAGAAAACATAATGTGCTATATCTTAATTGCATTTATTGTATTACATGTACTGATTTATGTTGTTTGTTGGTGTATTTCGTGGTTCATCATCAACAGTTCAATTGACCTGATTATGCAAAGTAACAATGTAAGTGCAAAGTAGATTATCTCTGTGAGGTTATAATCGATACTCAGTACTACAGAATGTTCAAGTTAACTTTATGGAACCACTATTTTTATATGGCGCGCGGTGTATTGGGTATCGCGTTAAACTTTAAACTTATTTTAACAGTCCTCGCTTGCCACGGGTTCGAAAACAACATGGGATGTACATGATTTTGTTTTTATTCATTTACAATTTGTCAAATTATGCGCCGACAATATTTTTCAAATATAGTAAATAAATAATAAATTCTTCCAATTCCAATGCGACGAAAATCTTGTTTGCATAAAACAATACAAAAACAATCACAAAGTTGCTCAACGTATTATAACATATTGTCAACTGAGGAATATAGTACTAATGAAAACATGATTGTTTCAGACATTGATGAGTGTCTCCTTAACACGGACGGCTGCATTCAGGACTGTGTGAACTCTGTTGGTTCCTTCAGCTGTGTATGTGCCGCCGGTTTCACTGGTGATGGTGTCACGTGTACAGGTGAGTGGTTATGTCATAAAGTGTTTACACTGGTATTAATATTTCACTTTGTGTTTCTCTGGAATTTTGGATTGGGCATTGGTTTGGTTACAAACCCGAGTCCTGCTCATGTACTATGGGGCATAAATTGTGTGGCATCTTTTATTACTATTGATGAACAGCATTAATCGAGGGTTTGGTGCAAATATATTGTAACTACATTATTTTAATATAACAAGTTACTGTAATATTAGCACCAAACCCTCAAAATGAAATTGAAACTACCGTTTTCCTCATCGAAGCTATGTTTCGTGTCAAAGTTCACTTTGTGTCAAATTATTGTTACCGCAAATAAATAAGATTTAACCATTTGTATCGCCATTTATTTACCTCTGTCTTTCTACAACGTGTGTGTCAGACATCCCGGAGTGTTCAGCCAGTCCGAGTCCTTGCGCTCAGGCATGTACGGAACAGCCTGGTTCCTTTACCTGCTCCTGTAATCAGGTCGGCTACCAACTGGATGCTGACCAACGCTCATGTATTGGTGAGATTTTATGTTTACGTGCTCGGTACACACATGTATAAATGATTTAACTGGAAAATGATATAAATGGTGAATCTGTGGGAGCTAATACGTTTGTAGCGAGCTGTAGATTTACCACAGACATTGATATTGATTTCGTTATTGTACATATGCACCTTCTCTTTCATTGCTATTGTTTAGCCTTTTTTTTTCTTCAGTAAAATGTCAATTTATAAACACGAATGGTAAGAATTAAGTATACTCTAAAAGTATGTATCTTAATTACACCACGGTCGATTACGTTTAGAACTTACGGATATTTTTTTATATTTTATTATTAAAATATGATACCTCCCATTGAAGCGTGTGATATTGGAAGTTACGGGGCCAACTGTACTAATCAGTGCGCATGTGTGGAAGCAAACACCCAGACATGCTCCGCGACGGATGGCGCGTGTACGTGTAGACAGGGATGGCAGGGCAATGACTGCTCTGAAGACGTGGATGAGTGCCTGTCACTAACGCCCCCACCAAATGCAGTGTGTGTGAACAACGACGGATCGTTTGTGTTTTACTGTAATGACGGGTATGTCATGGCTGCAGATGGAACGTGTACAGGTAAGGACAGTCATGTCAGCTAAAGGCCAACTGTACATTACAATCTGATTGAGATGTTTTGTTTTACTCCTTTAAATAAAACTGAATTTCCAGTATTGACAAGATGTTAGAAGAGCGCTTACCATATACATAACAATAAATTATAATTATTGGATCTTATTAATAAAACAAGTCATATCTTATCAACATATTCTTTATTTCTTCTTTTCCCCAGTCTGTCCTGTCGGCACGTTTGGCACAAACTGTGCCAGCCGTTGTACGTGTAACACGACAAACACGGTTTCCTGTAACAATGTCAATGGGTTTTGCACATGTAATTCGTTCTGGCGTGGCGCCGACTGCAACACTGATATAGATGAATGTCACCCCTCTGGCAGTGCATTGAATCCATGCGTTCTCACGTCACACAGTACCTGTATGAACCTGCCAGGATCATTTGAGTGTCGATGTGACACTGGCTATGAGAAAACCGGTGCTGTTTGTGAAGGTGAGAGTATAACGGTCTCTGTATTTATCAATATTGCTTAATTATAACTTAAGTAATATATTACCCGTTTTAAAGTGAATCTATGTTGAAGCTTTACCTTTTTTAAATTTAGGTATGTATATATAATGGTCTTATTTATATCGAGATGAACATAAAACCTTTTTCTGCGCAGCTTTTGACCCAAGGGTTAAATTCTGTGTAGCCAATAGAAATCATTGTAAGCAAAAATGCGTAAACTACTTCTTTATCACAATCTTTGTCATTAGCTGAAACTAGTAACGTAGATTGATTGACATACAGTTGTTCAAATATCTGTAATTCAGATTCTAGAACGATAGTTTTGGATGAATTATGTCGGTCTCATTAGTTTTCTCGGATTTCTTACGGCGGGATTTACACCAGTACGTTTAATTAAAAGAAATATAATGTGCTTTACCTTAATTGCATTTATTGCACTACATGTACTGATTTATGTTGTGTGTTGGTGTATTTCGTGGTTAATCATTAACAGTTCAATTGACCTGAATGTGCAAAGTACCAATGTAAAGTGCAAAATAGATTATATCTGTGAGGTTTGAATCGATACTCAGTATTACAGAAAGCTCAAGTTTAATACATGTATAGGGAGGGAACCACTATTTTCATATGGCACCGCGGTGTAATGGGGTAGCGCGCTAAACTTCAAATTTTGTTGAACAGTTCGCGCTCGCCACGGGTTCGCCAATAACATGGAATGTACATGATTTTATTTTTAATTCATTTACAATTTGTTAAATTAAGCGCAGACTATATTTTATAAATATAGTAAATAAATAATAAATTATTCCTATTTCAATACAACAAAAATCCTGTTTGTATAAAAATGGAACAATAATACAAAATCAAACACAAATATGCTCAACGTATAACATGTTGTCAACTGAGGAATATAATACTAATGCAAACATGATTTTTTCAGACATTGATGAGTGTTTGCATAACACGGACGGCTGCATCCAGGACTGTGTGAACTCTGTCGGTTCCTTTAGCTGTGTATGTGCCGCCGGGTTCACGGGTGATGGAGTCACGTGTACAGGTGAGTGGTTATGTCTTTTCCGGTTACAGTGTGTTTGTTCAATATTTAATTGAGTCATGTGTTTATTTTAGGTTGCAATTCTTTTTATTTTTTGCTTTCCTGAAGTACTTAAACTAAGGGCATACATATACATTTCTTGGAGATATCATTTTAATAAATCTAAAATATCAATAAAAAAATTATTCTCCAAAACACAGAATAAAATGATTTATTCTGAATGTATAAGTTTAGCAGTTATATTTACTTTGGTAAAACGACACTTTTTAAAGAATAATAAAAATATGCATAACAATGGCACCATGGTTGGTTTTTTCATCAACTGATTAACATTTGTGTTATACTTTAATCATGATACTTTCAATTGAAGTTTGTGATGCCGGACGATATGGTGCCAACTGTACTAATCAGTGCGCATGTGTGGAAGTAAACACACAGACATGCTCTGTGACGGATGGCGCGTGCACGTGTAGACAAGGTTGGCAGGGCAATGACTGCTCTGAAGACGTGGATGATTGCCTGTCACTAGAGCCCCCACCACATGCAGTGTGTGTGAACACCGACGGATCATTCGTGTTTAACTGTAATCCCGGATATGTCATGGCTGCAGATGGAACGTGTACAGGTAAGGAAAGTTCTGTCCGCTATAGGCCAAATGTACAATGACAGGTTGATAAAGATGTTTTGTATTACATATGTGTTATGGGTCGTCGATTGTGTGACATCTTTTATAACTTTAAATGAACAACATCAATGCAATTAAAGCTGCTTTATCCCCCTCGAAGCTATGCTCCTTGGAAAATGTTGAAGATTAAACCATTAGTGTCGCCATTTATTTCAGACATCCCGGAGTGTTCAGCCAGTCCGAGTCCTTGCGATCAGGCATGTACGGAACAGCCTGGGTCCTTTACCTGCTCCTGTAATCAGATGGGCTACCAATTAGACGCAGACCAACGCTCATGTGTTGGTGAGATCTTCTGTTTATATGATCAGTACACACACATGTATACATGGTTTGACCGGAAAATGATATCAATAGTGAATCTGTAGAGCCAATACGTTTGAAGCGAGCTGACGATTTACCACAGGCGTTGATAATAACTTGAGTTGTTTATCTGAATGTCTGTTGCGTCATGGTGTTCTACGTGTTTTTGTGTCGTTCTGTGTGTTGGTGTTTGTACGGGCTATTTTGTCATGGTGCCCTTAAACTTGACATATCTACACTATTTACAACATTCTTCCTTTGAACATCTCTTCAATATACATTGGTAATTGTAAATATGTACCTACACTTTCATTGCTATAATAGCTCAGCCAGTCTTGTTCGTTGGTAAAACGTCAATTTGTCAAGATGAAGAGTAAAAATAATGTATACTTCAAACGTATGAATCTTAATTGCACCACGGTCTACATGTATTATGGTTAGAATTGACGGATACTGTTTTTGTATTATTATTAAAATATAATACCTCCCATTGCAGTTTGTGATGTCGGAAATTACGGTGCCAACTGTAATAATCGGTGCGCATGTGTGGAAGCAAACACACAGACATGCTCTGCGGCGGATGGCGCGTGCACGTGTAGACAAGGATGGCAGGGCAATGACTGCTCTGAGGACGTGGATGAGTGTCTGTTACTAACGTCCCCACCAAATGCAGTGTGTGTGAACAACGACGGATCGTTCGTGTTTAACTGTAATCCCGGGTATGTCATGGCTGCAGATGGAACGTGCACAGGTAAGGAAAGTCCTGTTAGCTAAAAGCCAACTGTACATTACAATCTAATTGAGATGTTTTGTTTTACTCTTTTAAATAAAACTGAATTTTCAGTATTGACAAGATGTTAGAAGAGCGCTTACCATATACATAACAATAAATTATAATTCATGGATCTAATTAATATTGCAAGTCATATCTCATCAACATATTCTTTATTTCTTCTTTTCCCCAGTCTGTCCTGTCGGCACGTTTGGCACAAACTGTGCCAGCAGCTGTACGTGTAACACGACAAACACGGTTTCCTGTAACAATGTCAACGGGTTTTGCACATGTAATTCGTTCTGGCGTGGCGCCGACTGCAACACTGATATAGATGAATGTCACCCCTCTGGCAGTGCATTGAATCCATGCGTTCTCACGTCACACAGTACCTGTATGAACCTGCCAGGGTCATTTGAGTGTCAGTGTTACACTGGCTATGAGAACACCGGTGATGTTTGTGAAGGTAAGAATATAACGTTTTCTGTATTTATCATTATTACTCAATTATAATTTATGTCTCACAGTTATAATATTCAGCCGTCCGTGTGGTGGTTTTTAAATGTCTTCCCGTACTACGTCATCATCATCTTCTTCAGTAATCGCCTCACCCTTCATAGAGCATAATCGCGATGAAATCATAACCGCGATGAAAGCATTGTTTGTGGTGTGGCATGTTTCATTACCACTGATGAACAGCCTGAACAAAACCTAGGCTGATGTTTTCCCATGCAGACTGCTTCCTGGGGGCTTTCCCGTTCATCAGTTTTATATATTACCCGTTTTAAAGTCAATCTATGTTGGAGGTTTATCTTTTTTTGAAATGAAGTATTTAAAAATATTGGTCTTATTGATATGAAAATGAACATAAAACCTTTTTCGGCGCAGCTTTTAAGGCTCGATTTTGAACCAGGGGTTACATTTTTTTCGGTTTCTGTATTTATCAGTATTACCGGTACTCAAATATAATTTAGGTAATATATCGTATTATCCGCTTTAAGGTGAATCTGTATTAAAACTTTATCTATTTTAAATTTAAGTATGTATAGATAATGGCTTTATTTATATTGAAATGCATAAAACCTTTTTTCAGCGCATCTTATGACCTACTAAGGGGTTAAATTCTGTTTAGCTAATGGAAAACATTGCAATCAAAACTGCGTAAACTTCTACTTTATCACAAGCTATGTAATTAGCTGAAACCAGTTATGTACACATGTAGACTTGTTGACGTACGGTCGTTGAAATGTCTGTAATTCAGATTCTAGAACGATAGTTTTGGGTAATTTATATCGGTCTCATTATTTTGTAGTATTTCTTACTGAGAAATGTACACCAGTACGTTTAATTAAAGAAAATATAATGTGTTTTATCCCAATTGCATTAATTTTATTACATGTACTGATTTATGTTGTTTGTTAGTGTAATTCATGCTTAACTATTAACAGTTCAATTGAGTTGAATATGCAAAGTACCAAAGTAAGTACATAGAAGATGATCTCTGTGAGGTGGTGTAATAGTTTAGCGCGCTAAATTCAAATTTCTTTGAACAGTTCTCGCTCGCCACGGGTTCGAAAACAACATGGGATGTACATGATTTTATGTTTAATTCATTTACAAATTGACAAATTAAGCGCCGGCTATATGTTTCGAATAAAGTAAATAAATAATAGATTCTTCATATTCCAATGCAACTAAAATCCTGTTTGTATAACAAAATACAACAACAATACAAAAACAAACACAAAGTTGCTCAACGTACATGTATTATAACATGTTGTCAACTGAGGAATATAATACTAATGCAAACATGATTGTTTCAGACATTGATGAGTGTCTCCTTAACACGGACGGCTGCTCCCAGGACTGTGTGAATTCTGCCGGTTCCTTTAGCTGTGTATGTGCCGCCGGGTTCAATGGTGATGGTTTCACGTGTACAGGTGAGCGATTATGTCTGTTTCCGGTTACAGTGTGATTGTTCAAAATTTAATTAAGTCATATGTATATTTTAGGTTGCATTTGTTTCGTTTTTTTCCTGAAATACTTAAACTAAGGGGATACATCAACATTTCTTTGAGATATCATTTTAATAAGTCTACAATATTAATAAATAATTTATTCTCCAAACCATACAAAAAAATGGTTTATCCTGAATGTAAAGGTTTAGCAGTTATATTTCCTTTGGTCAAACGACACTTTTTAAAGATAATCAATTTAATTATGATACTTTCTATTGAAGTGTGTGAAGCCGGAAGATACGGTGCCAACTGTACCAGTCAGTGCGCATGTGTGGAAGTAAACACACAGACATGCTCTGTGACGGATGGCGCGTGCACGTGTAGACAAGGGTGGCAGGGCAATGACTGCTCTGAAGACGTGGATGAGTGTCTGTCACTAACGCCCCCACCAAATGCAGTGTGTGTGAACACCGACGGATCGTTCGTGTTTAACTGTAATCCCGGATTTGTCAAGGCTGCAGATGGAACGTGTACAGGTAAGGACAGTTCTGTCAACCATTGGCAAACTGTTAAAAACAATTTGATTGAGATGTTTTGAATTACCCATATGTTATGGGTAGTCGATTGTGTTGCATCTTTTATAACCTTTAATGAAAAACATCAATGAAATGCAGCTGCTATTTCCCCCTCGCAGCTATGCTTCTTGATTACTTTCGCTTTTTGACAGATTTATTTCATCGAAAATGTATAAGATTAAACCATTATTATCTACAACTTGCGTTTCAGACATCCCGGAGTGTTCAGCCAGTCCGAGTCCTTGCGATCAGGCATGTACGGAACAGCCTGGTTCCTTTACCTGCTCATGTAATCAGATGGGCTACCAATTGGACGTCGACCAACGCTCATGTATTGGTGAGATCTTATGTTTACATGCTCGGTACACACTTATGAACAAATGATGTGACCGGAAAATACTATAAATGGTGAATCTGTGGGAGCTAATACGTTTGTAGCGAGCTGTCGATTAACGACAGACGTTGATATTGACTTGGTAATTATAAATACATGTATGCACCTACACTTTCATAGCTGAAGTTTATCCATTCTTTTTTTCGTCGGTAACACGACACTTTATAAACACGAAGAGTAAGAATAATGTATACTCTAAACGTGTGTATTTTATTTGCACCATGGCCTATTATGTTTAGAATTTACGAATAATGTTTTTGTATTATTATAAAACTTTGATACCTCCCATTGCAGTGTGTGATGCCGGAAGTTATGGCGCCAACTGTACTAATCAGTGCGCATGTGTGGAAGCAAACACACAGACATGCTCTGTGACGGATGGCGCGTGCACGTGTAGACAAGGGTGGCAGGGCAATGACTGCTCTGAAGACGTGGATGAGTGCCTGTCACTAACGACCCCACCAAATGCAGTATGTGTGAACACCGACGGATCATTCGTGTTTAACTGTAATCCCGGGTATGTCAAGGCCGCAGATGAAACGTGTACAGGTAAGGCGATTCTGTCAGCCAATGGCCATATAAAACATTACAATTTGATTGAGACGTTTTGTTTTACTCCTTTAAATAAAACTGAATTTCCAGTACTAACATTATGTTTGAATAGCGTTTTTCACATGTACATGACAGGCAATTCTAATGCTTGTGTGTAATCATCAATGCAAGTCATAGAACATTATCATATGCTTTTATTTTGTCTGCGCCCAGTCTGTCCTGTCGGCACGTTTGGCACCAACTGTGTTAGCAGCTGTGCTTGTAACACGACAAACACGGTTTCCTGTAACAATATCAACGGGTTTTGCACCTGTAATTTGTTCTGGCAAGGAGCGGACTGCAACACTGATATAGATGAATGTAACCCATCTGGCAGTGCATTAAACCCATGCGTTCTCACGTCATACAGTACCTGTATGAACATGCCAGGATCATTTGAGTGTCAGTGTAACACTGGCTATGAGAAACACGGTGATGTTTGTGAAGGTGAGAGTTTAACGGTTCCTCTATTAAACATAATTACTTAATAATAATTTAAGTTACATATAAGCCGTTTTGAAGTGAATCTATATTGAACGTTTAACCTATTTTGAAATGAAGTATTTATAGATGTTGGCCTTATTTATATGGACATGAATATAACGCTTAGGCTCGCATGTTGACCCAGGGGATAAATTCAGTTTAGCCAATGGAAAACACTGGAAGCAAAAATGCGTTAACTTCTTTTTTGTTACAAGCTCTGTGATTATATGAAACCAGTTACGTAGACTGGTTGACGTACAGTCTTTCAAATGTCTGTAATTCAGATTCTAGAAAGATAGTTTTGGATGCATTATGTTGGTCTCATTAGTTTTCTCTAATTGCATACAGAGAAAAACACACAAGTACGTTTAATTAAAAGGAATTGTTTTGTATTTTAAGCTAATTGCATTTATATTATTAATGATAATTGTTGTTTGTTGGTGTATTTCGTGGTGAATGATAAACATTTTAATTGACCTAAATTTGCAAAGTACCAATGTTAGTGCGGAGTAGATTTTCTCTGTGAGGTTGCAATCGATACTCAGTATTACAGAAGGTTCAAGTTAAATATAGGGAACCACTATTTTCATATAGCTCGTGGCGTAATCGGTAGCGCGCTGATCTTCAAATTTATTTGAACAGTCCTCACCGCTCGCCACTTTTCGAAAACAACATGGGGTGTACATGATTTTATTTTTAATTCATTTACAATTTGAACAATTAACCGCCGACTATATCATATAGTAAACTAAATATAGTAAATATATTATAAGTTCTTGTTATTCCAATGCAATAACAATTGTGTTGGTATCAAAATAAATTATCAAAAAACAACTTCAAAAAGAAACACATAGTTGCTCAACGTATTAAAACATTTTGCCAACTGAGGAAAAGTTAACTAATGCAAACATGTATGGCGGCTGTATGCATCTAAATGGCACCATGTCGATATTTTATCAACTCTCCATCATTTTTATAATAATTTAATTATGTCTCCCCCCATGAAATAGGGAGTCATATTGTTTTAGCTCCGTTGTCTGTCTGTCTGTCTGTATGTATGTCTGTCTGTCCGTCCGTCCGTACGTCCTTACGTCCGTCCGTCCGTCCGTCAAGCTTTTGTGTCCGCTCTATATATTTTGAACCCCTGGTGTGATTTACAAATAA
>Ga0224511_10003456_pt1 | contig 11383 bp, 5 predicted proteins | sample SF_May12_sed_USG_2_FD_169988 | JGI IMG/M metagenome (GOLD analysis project Ga0224511, IMG submission 169988) | Sediment microbial communities from San Francisco Bay, California, United States - SF_May12_sed_USGS_8_1 | ecosystem: Environmental > Aquatic > Marine > Sediment | place: USA...
ACGCCCCCCCCCCCCCCCCCCCTCGATCAAGACAATGTTGTACGAGGGCTGTTCGATACATTCTTGAATTTTTGCGATAAATAAGTATTTTTAAATATTAATTTTTGAACATTGGAAATCTCATTCATTTACCCAATATCAATGCGCTGTTGATATTTCTATGATCATACTAACTTAGTTTTAAAACTATTAGTAACCATAGTAACCCATGTTTTGTGTTGTTGCCGGGCTCCGTTTTTTCCGAACTATTCATTTGTTTTTAAGATCAAACGAACCCCCTTTTCGATTAGCAAAGTTCATACAAACTAAGCAGACAATTAATTAATGTCACAACGTTTTTTTTCCGTAGTAGATCTCTGCTGTAGCAGTATGTTTGATTTAAATAAATGCATGTTTAGTCGCGTAAGTACTAACCAGGTATTTTTAGGTCTTCCAATGTCGATTCGTTAGATGCAGACGTAAAATGTGTGTGCAGGGCTAAATCACTGACATGAGCATACGTTTTCATAAAAAAGTCCGAGAACAGCAAGTTCTATTAATAAATCATTTGTTTAACTCGGTAATGAATAGCATATTTTCCCTTAAAGAGAATCCCGACCAATATCGACTTGTGAGTAAAGACGTCAATATTTGATGCAGAGACACGGTACATAGCGACGTATTACTAGTACTTTGTACGCGTTTTATTATGTCACATGAACGTATTAAGCTCTACATTATGGATATTCAAATATCACAATTTTATTTACACAATCCTGTTCATTTTCGAAGGACATGGACATCCGCGTTTTTCCCGAATGTACATGTAGCTCATTTAGATCTCCGGGCGTTCTCAATAACTATTGTCCGTTTTCTCGGTAAAATAATAACATTAAGAACTAATGCCGCTTCGCAAGGGCTTCTTTACTATCAGTTTACAAGCTAGTAGTACGCACAGGGATTGTGTTAACGTTTATGGCGTTTACGTTACAAAGCGCAAAGCCTACTAAACTGATAAATGACGTTGACGTTATTTTTCATTTCGAGTCCGGCAAAGTTTGTTACCACGTGTAAGTAAAATGATTGTAACTGTTTATTGATAAAATATGTAATTGAAACGTTCAGTATCTGTCCCATACATATTGCACAATCAGACCAGTTTAATTAGAGTGATTCTAAACACTTCTATAAGAATGTTTTACGAATTTATCGAACAACCCTCGTACATATGTGTTCATAATTCAAGTATTATTCTTACTATTAGAAAAGTACAAATCGTGCCCAATTACGATATAGTGGCAAGTTAAGACATCTGTCCAATATTCTTAAACAAACAAAACGTGTAGCAGAGTCGTGAACACAGTATTGTAACAATAACGGCTAAAACATTCAAATTGTAAATATAAAAATTGACTGTAGACTAAATGTATAATAATAACATTGTTCGTTTGTTAGTTGTTGTGCAGTTGTACAGTTTAAAATGCGCCGAATACTAAAAATGCAATGCATTGATATTTAACTTCTAAAGTACAAATATAAACAGTGTATCAATAAAGAAGTCATAATTGAAATTACAATGAGAAATTCTGAAACATTGAATTGTTTATCAGACATATACTATTGAAACTGTACAATAAAATTGACCTGCTTAGTGTCTAGGGTAACTGTCATGTTCTTTGTAAGTAGAACCCCATGTATATAATTAAAACTGAGCATGACATTAGACACGTAATAAATTGTGCCACGGCAGCTCGCCATTGTAGACATTCAATACTCAACTAGTGGCTGGAAATGGTCGTATTGCGTAGAGTCTTATAAAAATACACTGCTTTGCACCATATCACACGAAATATGGTACATGTATATCAACATTTTGATGAAGTCATACGGTTAACAACATGAAAGGCCTCTAGTTTTTGCGTCACTGTTAATCCCCAGTCGCGGATTGTCTGTGGACTATGGGACTGCCCTTCCTCTGCCTGTCTGTCCGTCAGTCTGTCATTCTGTCCGTCTGTCTTAAACATATGTGTGTCCGTTCCATATCACCCATATTCGAAATAATTATTTTTACAAAACTTTGATCAAATGATATATTGCTAAGGCGGTGTACCATATGGCATGAGTTAGTCATCTTAGCTTAAGGTCAATGTCACAAATGCATGTCAAATATTTGAGCTGCCTTTCGTGTTCGCGCCATTTTATAATAAGTTGCGGAAGCAGTCACTGGCGAAACAGGAATCACTCTTCAGATTTTTTTCTTTTACCAAAGTATAGTCTTGCTTTAAAACCAAAAACATATTTACACACGCATCTGTGTATTTTCAATAAAAGGCCTGATGCAATGATTATGATGGTTGTGGTATGATACCAGTTATTGTTATATGGTGTTTCTATATTCATAAAAACTGAGCACTTACTATAAATGTTTTTGTCGTTTACTGTCTTACTTATTTGGCTCCTTGTATTATGTAGGAAAACTATTGTCAGTTTTTGCTTCTCATCTTTCACTATCTCTACAATAGAATATTAAGTCTCAAGTATATAAGGAAATTGCTATGTGACTTTTATACAATTTGTTAAAGGGACGGGAGGTGACATTTTGTGGGAAACTTGAATTGGCCAGGTTTTGGTCCTGCAGTCACCATGCCTATAATGAAAGACGTATGTGGAAGACCAAATACAATCTGCCTATTCATTTTGAAAATTGGAACTAAACAACTGCATCGACAGTGGATGTTAATTTCAATTAATATAAAGCAAACACGAATAAGCGCATTGTTGCCCCGGAGGCTGCTGATGTTGTTTGTATCAAGTTAGACTTGCCAAGTTAGATGTTTTGCCATTTTAAATCACAAAAACTCAAAGGTTTAACACCAAAACCAGATTGTTCTGTATTTAATATTTTTCAGTTAGAATGTACACAACCTCATGCATTGTTTGCATTTAAGTATAGTTCACACATAACTATTAAGTTTGATAAAAGGGTTTTACTCTTTCAGCTGTCTTCCCTTTTCGGCATCAACTGAGTCATTAGTATTATCACAAAATATAATGGTTTCTTTTATGCTTTACGGTGGAATAAACTTATATTCCACTGTTCGTCTATATTTTTCACTACAGTGAAAAATATACTTGTTATGCCGTTGTCTCCATAACGCTGACGTTTTTTTGTACCCCGGTACACCTCTATAAACACAACGTAACGTTTATAACGCTGGGAACAAACGACGTCAATATGATGACGTCATGGTGTTATTGTTTCCCGCGCTATAACGTTTTTGGCTGTTTTAGCCTAAAAGAAACAGAAAATTTGTTGAATATTTGGTGTAAGATTCTATGACTTGTATTTTCCATTGTTGCTAAGAATTAAACAATAAAAGGAGATAATTGGATATTGGAATTGGATATAAAATTATATGGAACTAATACCTCCTAAGAAAGGCAAATAAATGTGAACACGTTTGCATTTGTGTGGGAAATATTACTTTATGACAAAAGTAATATAAAACAACAAGCGTTTACAAATATGTAACAAAGGATAAATCATACATGCATGCTCATACATACAAACAAATAGTTGTACATTTGCATACTATATTGCATTGACATTGTTTCCTTGTACATATAAATTATACATGTTCTATATATATTAACTTAATATGTTATGTTAATATTTGTTATTATTGTTTAAACGATTGCCTAAGTGTTTGGAAATTATCGCAACTATAATGGACGGGGATATATGGACGGGGATAAATGTACATGCTATCGAAAACAACTATGTGTTACGTTACTGCCATTATATTTATATGCATTTTGATTTTTTTGACAGCTGTTTTAGGAAAGGAAATATTTGCCACACCACGTCAGTGGTGTGGCATCATTCATAACTACTGATGAACAGCTTCAATAAAACCGAGGCTGCTGTTTTCTCGTGCAGACTATGCTTCCTGAGGGCTTTCCTTTTCATCAGTTTAATAAAGATGATATTATCAACAAACACTTCTACGTATAAATAAGTTAGTTCAATATATATTAAAAGTATTTATATGACTTCGTCAACTTCATTGCTCATCTCTCCTAAACGTATTTGATTGCCTCGTGGCTTAGTGTTGTTGCCACATTTTAATATTCTATGTTCTATATATAAAGTAGGTTTAATCCTAATATTCTAAATAATGAATATTGTCTTGTATTTTATTGTAGGTTATATGGTCTGATTTTTCAAGGCAATATGTTTAAATGAATGAATATATCGCTGAATAAACTCTCTCTGAAGACGAACTAACTACGTGAGGCATTCAGTGAGATTCAAGTTACTTTATCACGCCTAAGGAGACACTGTATTTTTGAAAAACCACTTTAGACATTATTGTTCACTATATTTTAGGATCTACATCTTTGCAAATGAGCACGCAAATATTTCCTTGTGGCGGTGTTTTGTAATATATTTTGCCTCGACATAATAATATTACATTTAAAATGTTTTTTGATACACACTATATTTCAAGAGACATTGGAAATGGAAGCAAACTCGCTCTATTCATACATGTAGTCGTTCTTAAATATTTAGGTTGCCTTGGTCGTAAAAAGTAATTTTCCCTAATACACGCCGTTTCACACTTTAAGTTCTTACTGAAACGTCAACATTGCCAAGGCATTTGACACTTGACAAAGGATCATACCATAATGCTGTCTTTTATAATGAAAGATATGCGTTGTTAATAATACACGCTATAACACATATCAAAAAGAAATTAAGGGTTGACTTCTCTTTGAAAACATTTTCAGTTTAACAGATTAATAAAATAGAAAAGACGGCGTATTATTGTCTAAATATGTGTATTTAACGGTTACTCTAACTTTCCTATAGAAAATCAAATGTGAGTTAGTTCACATTAAACAACTAACAATCTGTACCAAGAACATATTGCTTTAAAACCTTACATTCAATATAACGTCTGTATGTACATGTTGAAAATGTGCAGTAAAAACAAGAAATTATGTAAACATTGTTCTTCAAAACGTAAACATTACATTTCACATCTACTGTGATATAGATATCCATAAATGATTGCTTTACTCACGAATGAATTCCTTCATTTTAAAGGTATTAATGCGACAAAGAGATGTGATTGGTGACGGTTACACTGTTTACTCTGGAGTGTCATATCTTATTGTTTTACCCTGTGAATTATTCTTGTGTAGGTTCCTATGTGTATGCTCGTCAAAAGCCAGTGATTTGGTCTTATATTTAATACAAATTTAGCGATATTTAGCAACTAGAGTTTAAGTTTTACCATATGAAATAGCACTAATAATATCTTGTTTGTGGTTAGTATGTGTAGTGTTCGCTTTAAACCTAGACGGAGAGTACATAAGGCAACATGAGCGAATTTTGCGCTTTATTTGACATTTTTCAAAAAAACAAAAACAAAGCCTTACCTACATGACTTTTGTTATTAAAAAGGTGAAGAGCTACTAGGTCCTCACACTTAAAGCATTAGCCTTAACCCACGCATTTACAAACGCATTTAAACAAACTAATCATTTATCATAAATCGTTTTAGCATCCTATTGCTTCAACAGCAAATGTGGCAAGACATGTCAATCTGCCATTGTTCTGATAGCTATACAACTACATTGTATAATGTTTGCTTGAGTATTTAGGTTAATTGTTACAAATGGGGCCACTTATGACGACTTTAAGTAAAATGGCATCATGTTCGTCGATTGTTATGTACTTTTCCTAGCTTTCAATCGTACAAAACACAGATGCATTAGTAGCACAGCATGAACACTCACATCAAGACGAAATAACAATTAAAATGATTTTTTTCTTAAACTTCTTAAAACCTTCCCCTAACAAATATTAATATACTTTTAATTAAAAATAAATGGACAGTATTACAAAGGGTAACATAATATTTAAAACTAGTTACTTTACATAAAGCAGCAAATAACATCATTTATGTTTACAAAATAAAATAAAATCAACATGTACACACCCAAAGGATGATTTAGTAATAAATTTTGCTGTTGGTATTATCACAGCGGATCTGTTTGACAATTATAAAAATATGACAATATGTTGGCATATGTACATGTATATGTACTAGTATTAATTCAAGATATATCACATGATAATGTTGTAGCCTCAGAATAGTTTCCTAAATCTTTTTTTACTAGTAAGCGAGCTATCAATATCAAACTATTTGTTTTTGTGGGCACGTAATTACCCCTTTTGTGCAATATTCATGTATATGATTTTCATCTTCCATAATTCAAACATCTTTGTCTTTGTGTGCCCTCTTTTCTAGACAACAAACATATGTGTTTGTTTACCTTCTAAGCGAACCACATACACTTATAATTCTAAGTTATATAAAGTAAGGAACAGCAGTTGTCTTAAAGCTGGAACATACATAACGACAAATAAATTGTCATTGACGTAAAGAAAAGAGAAACAAGCAATACGTATGTGGTTTATTGGATTTGTAGCAACTAGTAATGTACGCAAATTCGACCAATTGAAGTTAAATAAATAGCGTATTTAGTAAATAAACACATTGGCAATGGTCATGTAATGGTCTAATCCTTGGTCTTTTCCACGCATGTACGTGTGACGTTAATATTTTTGTTTACACTCTGTTGATCGTTTAGTAAAGCGTCAAAAGATTAATAGGAAACGGAATCCTAAGCACAATAATAAGAAATGCGCAAGCCATTTGAGTTTACGAAGAATAAGGCAATGTCCACAAAAATTCGATAACATAGTTTACACTCAACGGGTTTCATAAACACCTCTATAATTTTTGTTCCGAAACTCAGTTTGACCTACGATGTGTTGAAACGTAGTTTTATTCCACTCTCAGCATAAACATATAATTTATATTGTTTTACAGAGGCTATTGAACTGTCGAATTATTATTATAAACCACGAACATTTGTTTAAATGTATCCAGTATAAAAAAAGTGATTGCACGTTGGAAATTGTTATGTAAAAAGTATCAACGCAATTACAGAAAATAGGTTTTGTGTGTTTGTTTTAATTTGAACATTTGTTACTTAAATGATATGCCATGGCCATGTGCTTTATTTTTATTCAAATATGTTAACAAAGATATAATGTATAAGTATGTTTATTTCTTAATAGTTCTTTTTTTTCGTTTTCCTCTTTTTAATAGGTATCAATTACTTTTTTGGCTTTATTTTCGCATATAAAAGTTGTTTCCAGCTAACTGTAGGATGTTCGTTCAACGGTACTGAAAGTAGATTTAAATTAAAACCAATATATAACTAAAATTAACTTTACATGTAAGTACTAATGTATAGACAGTCAACATCCTATGTAAAAAGACGACTCATGAATACGTTCATATTTACGTCCTCGTTTCAACAGAAAATAATCAATATTCAAGATTCTTATTCAAATAGCATATAACATACTATGTATAAATGTACTCACTGTCCATTCAAGTAGCTTAAAACCTACTGCATATAAATGTACTTTACTGTCCATTAATGCTGAAGATTTAATGTTTCTTTCGAACTAGATGCATAACTACCCTACACTCAAAACGGGAAGTTTGTATATGCCGTTGTTAAAATACTGTAAAACCGCAAAACAGTCACCCAGCAAGCCATACTAAAATGGATAGTCGCACATTCTGATGGATCCTGATTTTTAATGGCTTCATATTTATTGTCCATTATGTCTTGTGTATTATAACTCGAATAAAGTTAACCATATAGTAGCACACTCTAACGTGACTTGACCCAACAGCCACTTACTGTAAGAGAGCTCTCATAACATGTTGCTTTCTGACAAGATGTCGGACACATAAATGGATATGTCAATTACAGACAAGCGCAGTCAGCTAAGAAACGTCGTTCTAGTAACCGATTTGTGTAACAAACATGTTTTCCAGTAACTTGTTTAGCAGGAATTAGATGTAAGATACCTAGTAACCAAGTTGTCATACAACAGTTACAGATTAACGGCATTGCATTAGAACTCTTCACATATTTCAGTCATATATATAAGTAATATAATGCCAAAGCCGTCGGTGGATGAATTCGTCAGAGTCTGTTTTAAATAGATTTGGATCTGATCTTTTAGTTTGTAAACTAATGTTTGGTATTACAAATGAATACGTCTGTAGCCTCTGTTTTCTGATGTACTTTTATAATAAAGTACACGTAACAGTATTGCTTGTCTATTAAATTGTTCTGCCAAATAATGTCTAAGTAGATCTACAACATAATGTAGTGTATAGCTCAGCTGTATATCCATTATGAATACATGTATCATGGACTTTAACGTCTGTCCTAGCTAATCGACTCAAGACAGCTTTGTAGAATGAATATCCTCACTAACAAAGAGTAAGACACATTATTTCTAACTGGATTACAGCCTTGATTAATCTTCTGAGACAATATTGAACGCACTATTTGTACAATTTAACGAACTTCTCTTATCACAATTTAAGGATAAAGAACTGATAATGGCATTGTCAACTCAAAAATGCACACGTTTCGAATCACTTAATTGTATTTATAAAAATATGATTTGTTTTATAGTTCATGTTTTCATCCACATCTAATTTAAAAACAATCACTGTTGTTCAAATATATATGGTTTTAAATATGTGTAAAGGAAAGTAATTTTTCACATCTTGACTTCCCCTTAATATAGTAAAAAGCATTCAAACTGTTATAATTTTGTTCAAATACATTGTATGATATAAAAAAACAGAACGAGTTCGCTTAGTGTTACATTTTAAGGAGGATATATATTTATAAATAGCAATTACGTAAACCGTAAGTTGTTACATTTTGTTTAGAATCCCTGCGATCGAGGACAACAGTTGCACACTTATCGACATTGTAGTGGTATGGCCAGCATCGCGTGTACTGGAAACACACGTCAGTGAGATCTTGAATACTTTGTCTCGAATGTTTCGGGTTATCTCGGTATCTGTGAATTATTAAAACCTTAAAAATGCAAACAAAAATCGTTTTGAGTTAAATTATCTTAGACATTCCTTGGTATTTACATATCTTTGGCACAAAGATCCCAAAGGAACGAAATGATTTGGGGACAAATAAGTCACAAATAAAAAAAATGTCTTTTTATACAAACATATGCTTACAGATTAGTAACAGGCAACAAAACGATACCTTAGAGTAGTTTTGGCATTGATACGGTAAAAAGCGTATCGATGTTATCGGTATATCGAAAAAGATATCGTCGATATATCGACATGTCGAAGGGAAGTTGGAGTAATTGAAATTATTATTTAATTACTGCCTAGTATTCACATTCTTTGTATACTCACTGGGTACAATCAAAGCGTCACAGGTTGTGGTTTTCAACGAAGACAGTGTAGTTGTTACTCAACGAAAACTCATGTGAACAGCATGATCCTCATCCTCAAAGTGAATCTGACTTCGTTGAGAAACATATACATTAAATGTGGTCTTCGTTGAGCACCACACACATTTTAATGCATATGTTTCTTAACGAAATCCAAATCAATTTGAGGATGAGGATCACTTGAACGTTAAGTAGTTGAATTTCAGGTTCCACTAGAGGACTCCGGTGAACTTTACGCGTTCTTTGTTGATATTTGATAACAAGATGTTGAACATACTGTCAGAATGGCATGCATTGTGTGTGCCAGACACATTCAAGTCCAATTTACTAATGGCCCCAATGTGAGATCTTGCATTGGATGAGCCTGGTAGAATTCTAGGTAGTCCTCACACTTTGTGCCTGGGTAATGAGGGAGACAGGGGCTTAGCCCTTTAGGGTTGGTTAAATGGAATGTCAATACCACTAGATGCCGTATTAATCATCTAACGCAATGGACAGTCAACTGCTGACACATGTCTGGCCTCCGTAGCTCACAGTACGTCTATAACGCTTCAGGACCTGTCTTGCCATAGCTGACCTTTGACCCAGCTTCTCAACGATGTGATGTCGCAGTGTCAGCAGTCTCGTGTTGTCTCTGGTAACTTTCATCTCGTCTGACGTGTACTCACTACCCAGCATGGTGCCAATTGTCTATGTCTCATCATGTGGTCCGCCTAAATCGCCGCTGTCCTCATCGCGGGTCGCACATCATCCCTCTGTGGACCCGACACCCATATCGACCATATACCAGGCCACTGGCGGGCTCTGTGATGGCATGTGCTCACTTGAGTCCTTCTCTGCAGAGTAAGTCTTGTTGAAGGTGTTCCCATGCTGTACCATAAGGTCAGATTGGTTGATGAGGAAATGTATGTCCTCAATCTGCGGCTCCTCCTGCCTAAACATTCTCTACTTGCGAGTTGATGTCCGACTCCTCACCGTCGCGTAATACAAACCTTTTTAAACTTTAAAACGGACTGTAACCAGTAGCGGACAAATGCGCTTTTTACATGCGATATGGCATCTGATCTGTCATCTTTATTACTACAATACTTGATCGCAGTGGACAATACCGCGTTAAAGATGATCAGAAATACATAATTGGAAAAGTCGATTACATAGACTATTGTTTGGCCTGGATATTCATCTATCTCATATATTTTCTGGGCGGCTTAGCGACATTAGTGGCTGTAAAACAGTATTTGCAAATACGTCTTTGTTACACTGCATTAGCTTCATTTGGCATGTCACACAATTAAAACATTAAAAATAATTATAGTAACGCCCAGCAACCAACCAATTTGCCTTTCCCTTATAATCATGACTTAGTAATGTTTCTACATAATGATTATTCCAAATTATTCGTGTATATAATAAATAAGAGTGATAGCAGAATATAGTAAACACCACTCAGTTGCAGAAAAAATAAAAGAGTAATAATCAAGCAAATATACACACTATACAGGATTGTTTGACAAGACAACATGTTTTGAAAATTGACTGGAATGCATTTTTATCTTACATGTTCATGTTTACATAAAAGCTTAGTAAGCATCAGCTGCAGAAGACAGACCACCAACTGCAATCTGTGTCAGGGAAACCCAGTCTAAGATTTAAGACGGCACGGGATACACTTATTATCCGGCTCCATGGTGATTTAAAAGGATGCAGGCCACGCACGTAATACACTACACTACATTACAGTGTAAGCCATTAATCTTCGTTTGAAGCTAGTGCTAATAGTTTAAATGTTCTTTTACAGTTATTTGCAATGTTTTGAAATTACATAGTTAATAATATAAACAATTTAATGTCACAATCCGTTCTTGTTGGAGACAAACAGAAGTATACCGGTTTTATATGTGATTTCCCGCCAATAATTCTAATATAAATGCTCCACCATACTTACCTTTGTTTTATTACGTATTTTAATGGCCAGGAATAATGATATATAAATGTCTGTCATAGTTAAAAGGTAAACACCTTATG
>Ga0224511_10003457_pt1 | contig 11382 bp, 7 predicted proteins | sample SF_May12_sed_USG_2_FD_169988 | JGI IMG/M metagenome (GOLD analysis project Ga0224511, IMG submission 169988) | Sediment microbial communities from San Francisco Bay, California, United States - SF_May12_sed_USGS_8_1 | ecosystem: Environmental > Aquatic > Marine > Sediment | place: USA...
ATGTTTGTTTACATTTGAAAATGGAGTTCCGCTCATGCGCTAGGGGGCGTCAGTGGTGTGGCATCTTTCATTACCACTGATGAACAGCTTCAATAAAACCGAGGCTGCTGTTTTCTCATTCAGGCCTCGTTTCCTGAGGGCTATCCTTTCTTCAGTTTAATTAGTCTTCTGTAAATGGCTTTACCTTGACCCTTGACCTTTTCCTCAGGTGAGCGACCTAGGGCCCATTGGGCCCTCTTGTTACATCTAGCTATTTATGTATTTAAGGTGAGACCTGTGTAATGAATTCACATATTTGCAGCTCGGAAGAGATTTTATAAACCTTTTTTTTATTTAAATATATGCTATTTTAAGACGATCCACCGGACAACTTTTCTCAGTTTTTGCTTTTTTGGTTTTATAAATAAGATTGAAAATTTTCATTTTGTTCATTTTTAAGGGAAATAATAAGGTGTAAAATTACTTCCCTTTAATTTAATTTAAGCAAATATAGGTAACTTGCATTTTAAAAAGATTTTTCTACGGTTGAAAAGTAAAAGCATAATTTATATCACATTTTAATGAAAAAATCTTGTTTATTGTTTTGATAAAAAATACAAATGTGTCTTTTTCATAGTCCATTACAAAGGTCTTACCTTAAGACATTGATACTCTTTTTCCTTAACTAAGGAGGCAGAAATTCTTTTTTTTTCTTGTAATACAAACATACAGGTTAAAGCATACGTATAAACATTATCAAAAAGTTGATCAAACTTGGAAACAAAGTCTGACTGTTTGACAATTTGATCATTGTTTTATTAACTTAAAAGAATGTTTTACTCTTTAAACACTTTCTCCTGTCTACTTAATTGTCTAGTTGAAGACAGTGTAAAGGCCCAAGATGCATATGTTATTTTGGTAGTTTGCTTCCCGTTTAAATTGATACTAGTTATCCAAGAGGATACAACTTAGTTTTTATACCCCCACCACAAAATGTGTGTGTGGGGGTATAATGGATTCGCTTTGTCGCGTCCGTTAGTCCGTCGATCGGTCGGTCCGTCTCCATTATCGTGTCCGTTCTATAAATCTTATATCAATTAAAGGATTTTTTTTCAAACTTGGTTGAAATGTTAACCTCAATAAGGGGATGTGCTGAACCAATGTTGCCCATGTGTCAGCTTAGGGTCAAGTTCACAATTGAAGGTCAACTATCAAACAATCAAATATTAAACATTATGTCGTGTCCGCTCTGTAAGTCCTACACTAATTGAAAGATTTTCTTTAATATTGGCTCAAATGTTAACCTCAACAAGGGGATGTGCAGAACCCATGTTACCCTTTTGCCGACTTAAGGCTAAAGTCACACTTGAAGGTAAAAAATTGACCTTCAAGAAATTGAAAACATTTTTAAATTTTAACATGTATATGAATATTTCTGAAACTAGAAAAATAGTTTGCTTGAAACTTAAAATGTCTATGAAGTCACAATTAGAATATGCAGGTCAAGTTTCACAACTCTGTATTGCATTTTGACAAACTTATTCCCCATTTTTAAGTCTTCAAATTTACATACAATCAATAATTAGACAATATGTCGTGTCCGCTCTATAGATCCTTTACAGATGGAATAACTTTCTTCAAACTTTACTCAAATGTTTAACTCCACAAGGTTATGTACAGAACCCATGTTACCTTTGTGTTGGCTTAAGGTCAAGGTCGCATTTGAAGGTTAAAATTCACTAAGACAATGTTGTTAAATTTTAACATGTACCATATTGAACAGCCCTCGTACTTGAATATTTCTGACATTAGAACGGGTATTTGCTTAAAACTTAAAATATATATGACGTATCACAAGTAAGACATGCAGATAAAGTTTCATAACTCTGTATTGTATTTTGACAAAGTTATGTCCCTTTTATAAGTCTTTTAATTTACTTACAATCAATACTAGACAATATGTCAGATCCGCTCTATAAATTCTATACTAATGGAAGGATTTTCTTCAAACTTGACCCATCTTACCCTTGTTCCAACTTTGTCAAGGACATTCGTGGGGATATGAATAGCACTCAACGATAGTTCCTGTTGATCTTGTTGTCATTGCATTTGTTAAAGGTGCAGTCACACTACATCGTATGAAAGAACGTATGAGTAGTGTATGAAAATTTCGGAAAATACTACAAACCTTTTGAGTGTTTAAACCCGAACTATCGACGACGGTCCGTCATTGTAGCGTTTATCACCGTATGCGTTGCGTAAACAAGCGTATGAGTATCGTATGCATAACGTATGCGAACTTATGAGTAACGTATGCATAGCGTATGCGGGCGCATGGGTAACGTATGCATAACGTATGCAAGCGTATGAATAACGTATGCATAACGAACGCGAGCGTATAAGTAAAGTGTGCATAACATGTATGAACGGACTATGAATAGCACCGACTTTCCACTGTGGACTGTCTCAGTACCTTCATTTTCAAACTAGGTGTCAAGATGCATGCAAAAGGTATTCGGCCTATTCTCTAAACTTTCCCTTCTCCTTCATTTTCCATTGTTAGTATTGTTGTTTATTTGAATATGTTTTATACATTAAAGGTACTGATTCCTTCCAACTTCAAATCTAAAAAGTGAGTTTAAAAGACAATATGAAGTAAACATATACCACGTGCTTGTTAAGCAATAGCTCAGAATCCTTTAAACATTCTGTGTCTGAATATTTAACAAGCACTAGATAGGCATCAGTCATCAGTTTAAACCTAAATGCGGTAAAACAGATCGGACAATCTGTTTTATAGTCAACGAAACATAGAAAAAGCATGTACTAGTATTACCTTTTTTCATTAGTCTGCTGCTATGCATTTTCTTAGTTAACACTAGAATAAGGGTCAACTGGTGAAATAACAAGTGGTATTTGTAACCTGCTCTTTCTTTTTATCTATCATTATAAGATCATTTAACAACAATTTGTAATGTAAGAGCTGTAGGCAATAGCAATGGTCCAAACACTATAACAGTAACAATGTGTTTCCATTGAGGTGACAAACAATAAAATCCTGATTAGTCTGCTGCTGATCAAGAATATCCGAAAATTTAAAGTCATGGAGCTGCTTCTTACTATTGTTCAATTGCATTTATATTTGGCCAAATATGTGTTTGACACAATGGACCACAATTAGAGAATAAGACGTGTTGCCAAGTAAGGACCATCCTATTATAGTTTAATATTAAACACACTAGCATAACAGTATACATGTTTTATTAATAATGGACAAAAGGGCAAGTTATTTCATTTTTAAAGTCGATGTTACCTACGTTACCTAATAGTAACGTAGGTATTCTTTTTTTTAAATAGACAAACCAGACCAAACAAACAGTTTACATTCTGTTTGATAAAATCATCTTTGCGTGACAATATCGTGTAACAATCCGCTTAATGTTGAACACTGTAGCCATTAAGTATCAGTTTCAATTTCGTTCAAAAGTTCCATAAATTAAAAAATACATGGTGCGTTCATTGTTTGCTTCAGTATTTTTTCTTTTACATACATTTATTAATCTGATAAAAGCTTCCATTATACCGATACTGCTATTTTTCAAATACAAGTTATATATCATAAGGACCTCCTTCATTGTCAGATAAATTTATGCCTTTTCTCTAGAGCACATATTATTGTTGGACTCTAACACTGCACTTAATTTAGTTTAATTGTAGAAAACTCATTTTGTCTGTAATATGGTCGTCTTGAAAGTCAAATCGGAAATGGGCATCTACTATGTTACAGGTAGGGCATCGGGAAGCAAAATTGTTTGACCTTAGATTTGCCCGAAAAGGACGTACATTTTCGGAATCTTTTGAGGGCACAATGTCGTACATGTCGCCTGAAGTGTTGTTGTGCAAGGAATATACCCGCAAGACAGACATATACAGTCTTGCCATTTGCCTGTGGGAGCTCTGGTATGGGCGCCCTGTCTATTCAAGGCCGTATTATCTCGGGCCTGCTGATCTTTTCAAATCCGTCACGAACGGCCAAAGGCCATGTTGTGATCATCGAATCGCCATGCCACCTGCTCTACGGGCAATACTCTCCGCATGTTGGAAAGTGCATTTTGACGAGCGCCCTGAAGCATTTCAAGTTGCCATTGAAATCAATGCAATGTAGTAAGTGTGTATCTTTGTTTTGTTGTAAGACATACAAAAGCAATTGATTTTGTAAGTCTAAATCGCACCCACCCTGTTTCAAGCACTAATGACGAAGCTTTCAGATTTCAAGAATGTTGATTCTGACTCGCGCCCATTGGCAAAAAGATCGTCTTGGACATCTTTAAATAAGAAGAATTGATAGTTTCAAGTAAAAACATATTAATGTACCGTGACTCTTTTCAGTAACAAATACATTTGCTTTATCTATGTGTGTATATGAATAAGATAATTGTTTGTAACTATAATTATATTCTTTATATGTTGAAACATACATGCAAATTATTGTAATTGTTTCCCCTTTTGTTTGTTTAATAAATAAATACATTGCAAACCCTTTTCTTCAAAAGGTTTAGCTGACCTGAATATGACGTACCAATGGTACGCTGCTGCGTCAACTCGTTGTTCGTCGTGACATTAACTACACAAAGTATGTTTATTTTAAATAACTACATGTAAATGTACATGTGTTGATTTGTAGGTGACATAAAGTAATCGCAAATGGATATTTATTTAATATTTTAACAAACGTGTTTGTTGAGCTAAATGATTATAAAAATATTTTTGGCGCTGTTTTTAGTTTTAGTTTTCTTTTTTTGCCGAACTGTTCATAAAAGATGAGTTTTCGTAAACCTTTAGACTTAAATTGCCGAACATTTCCTGAAAGATGAGTTTTCTTAACCATTTACACTTAAATTGAAGAAACTGCATATGAATGAATCTTGTGTGACCATTACCAAACTTGGTCCAGCGGTTATATTAAGCCGAATTATTAGGTTATAGGGTTGACTGTTTGGAAATTCCTCCTCCTCATCTTCAAGGCATATTACTGTTATATCAAATATGTAGCAGCATCTACATGTCCTCTACAAAACTTGTTTGAATCATAACTGTTGGGTACAATTTAATCGCACATTTGGGTTACAAGTTCACATTTAATTATGTAGAAAAAAAACGAATTCGTCTTAAGCGTTTGATATAATTAATGAAGCTTTACGGAAATAGTCTATGGGTGACAATTTTTCAGAAAAGCTAAATGCTATGTTTGGCTGAAAAACTTGGTCACAGTTCTCAAGTGAGCGATTAAGAGCCTACAGTGCCCTCTGGATAATTATGTGTATAACTTGTCCTGTTTATTTACATTGTTTCTACTTTGTGTTTATAAAACATGTTTGAAATATATGTTTGAGAAACCATTGATTAAATTATCAGTCATTTTAATATTATTTGTTTTATTCTTTTAATTGATACCGTTTGCATATATACTTAAATGTTATTGCTACGCGTTTATATTTTGCACACATATATAAACTGGTATTTTGTGATTGTTAGCAATATATTTGCACTGCATTTTTACATATTTTAGATTTTTAGAGAAGTAAAAAATCTTTGTCGAAGACATAACATAAATACAGACAGATAAAATAATTATTTATTTTATGCTTTCCGCCAGTTTGTAGAAAAATATCAGTCTGATGCAAGAACTACTTTAAACCCCATTGGGAGCCCCTCGCAGGATTGCCTCTCTTACATGCACCTTTCATGCTGTACTTGAAAAAGTGTCGCTGTTAAATTTTATATGAAATATAGTTGTCTTTTTTAATTTCAGAAAACATATTTAAAACCACTTTATCTGAATAACTGAAATATGAAAAAGTAAAATAATGTAAAGAATGATGGAATACCGTTGTATGCAGTAGGGCTGCGTTTCGCAAGCTTGTATATGACAGTGACGTAGTTTCCATCAATCTAATGACGTCATATGGAAATCTCCACAACTATTATTAACAGTGCAGTGTAGTAAGTAAAAATCCGCGAACTAATAATTGAAGTATTATGGAATATTGTTTATTGTTCATTTTAATGTGTGTTAATAATTGTTTTTCTTTATTTATGGAACATGCTCAAGAACTATTATTTGTGCTTTTTATTTGTTTTCTTTACTTCAATTTAGAACTTTTTATGTATGAGTCCTCGTTTTGCTGGTGGTTAGTTGTAGGTGGTTGAATGGTTTAGGGCTCCCAACGGGGAAGTCCGATATATGAAGGCTATTTAAATTTATTCTAAGCATAAAATGAAAAGAAAATTTGTTAGTTTTTGGAAGGATGCCGATTTTTTATTCACTCGTGATCATAAAAAACCATATTTCCACTCGTGGCTGTGCCACTCGTGAAAATATTATTTTCACTCGTGAACCCAAAATCGGTATCCTACCAAAACCGATAAATATCCTCTATATAGTACAATTTTCTAGATACAGAATAATATAAATGCAATAACATAGTTAATCATTTTGTTTGAATTGCTTTTGAGCAAAGTTTCTTTTTGGGAGAGTGTTACAAAGTATGTTTAGTTATATTATATTTGAAGCGCACTGTATAAATAATAATATGTTGAAGCCAAATACTTTATTTCTGTTGATCTTTATGTATGTCGGTTGTTTTCAAACGTCGACATATGTGCATTGTTCACATGTTTTATTATTTATGTTCGGCTACATTTGAATGAATAAACACATACATATACACTGATCGATCGTTTGGCTTTTTAAGTACTCCATTAAGGTTGTTTTTTCCTGGTGTCTTGAATTTATGGAAGTGTATCACAAATGTAAAAATATATTTAGTATTAATAATAGCAATATCATATATTGACAAATTGTAGTACACGTCAAATTGAATTATTCCAACTTTTTGCTTATTCCGACCTTCAAAGGATAGGACTATTCACCAAGCAGATGCCACCCATCTTTCATTGTATATGCCAGAATGGTCGTACATGTAATATGTTATGGTCGGCATCTTTTCAACAAAATAATTTTCAAATTGCTAATCGCAAATCATCCCTACATGGAGCCGATATGTTGCGCACTGTTTCGAGGTCCGTAGCTCAAAGGTTAAAGGAGCGCTGGGCCCAAACGTCAGATAGGTGTCCGAACCCCAACTTTGTAACTGGTAACGGATTTTTAAATCCTACGACAATTCAACCCCACGTTTAAATGATGTGTCACACACTGTATCCATGGCCGAAGCTCTAGGGTGTATGTCACTTGAAGCCGAATGTCAAAGAGATGTCCGAAACACAACTTTGATACTAACATTAGAATTTGCAAATAACGTGCCAAAATTCATTCAAACATTTAAACTAATTATTAATGCGTATCAAATAACTCGTTACATGGCATCCCCACATGGAAAAGACAGCGCTGAGCTTAAAATGGACTACAAACGTTTTAATCCAATCCTCTCCAATTTTGATGCCAATGTTTACAGACATCTCTCTGACATATACCATTTCATTTCCCGTCAATCGTTCCTGGATTATGGCCTTGAGAATTTTTAGTAATAGAAACTCTTATCTTGATATGAACGTTTATCCACCTTTAATAAAGATCGTTGGTTGCACTATGCGTGGGTTAAAAATAAATTGATTGTAAGGTGGAGAGGCAGGCATAAATGGCCAAACGCAGTCTAAAATAGTATTTCTTTCATGCTCAAAAACTAGCAAAAAGGAGTAAAATATTGTTATGTTATCTCATTTAACTTCATGCGTTTAACGGAGAACTTCTTATAGTTTTAAAAGTAAGAAAGCAGAACGTAAGCAAAAAAAATGAACAAAAAAATAATTTTACCTTTTTAGACAAACTTTTTTGGATTGCTATTGTCCGTTTAGCTCTGACTCTCCCCATTAAGGGGGAGAGGGCAGGTCGAAATAGCTAGCCGAAAGCATCATTTTCAACTTCAAAAACTAGAAATCATATTGAATTGAAATAGTAAAATACTGTTGTGTTACCTTAACAATGCATTCAAAAGTAATAAATCCTAACAACAATTTGTATTTAGTCATTAATTAGCCAAAACAATAGATTATAAGCGGGCCAGCAGAACTCTTAATATACTAAGAGCATACTTCTCACACTGAGCCGTCTTTGAATCGAACACCAGCAAACCAAATTCCACACTGTCCAGAATGGTTAAGTCTCGTTCCTTCTTCATATTTGGACTTAAACAATTTTGAAGGTATTAAAACGCATAAAGACCTCAACACCGTAAGAATAAAACCATATTTGATTTAGAGACTAGTACATTTAATGTGCTACAATAAAGTGTGAGAATAACACTGTGAGTTTTAAAATCATGATTTAAGTTTTTAAAACATGTCAATTGTTAATCATCTATCACAGCAAAAATACTACGGAGTTCTCTTTGTGGTGTAGAACAAATTGCTAAAATACTTTTTATATGTTCAATTAAACTGATGAAAGGAAAAGCCCTCAGGAAGCAAAGCCTGCACGAGAAAACAGAAGCGGTTTGATTGAAGCTGTTCATCAGTAGTAATGGATGATGCCACACCACTGACGCCTCCTAGCGCATGAACGGAACTCCATTTCGAATGTAAACAACAGTTATGTACACTCCGTGATCCTTGAGGACCTGAAAAATATAACTACACAATGATGTAGTACGGGGCGACATTTTACAGCCGCCACACAGGCACTAAACAACAGCTGCAGTATATTAAATTAAACTGATGAAATGGAAAGAAAGCCTTCAGAGTAGGAACCGAAATTCATGTAAATATTTAATTTCTGAAACCAAAACAAAAATGCGCACAGTCATCAACTGTTGCGACTTATTGTCATTACTTGTTGGCGGTCTGTATTCTTTTTGTTTAGTTTTGTCTTATATTTACCACATTAGAGCTGTTTTTATTTTTCGTAATATTTACGAAAATGACAAAATTCATCTAAAGCGGCGGGTGGTGATTATAGGACTGCCCTTCGTTCGTCTGTCTGGCAGTCCGTCCGTCCGCCCGTCTGTCTGCCTTGTATGTTTGCTTATAGAGGCGATGTGCAGAACGAATGAGTCAATCATTTTCACTTAAGGTCAAGTTTACAATTGAAAGTCAAATATATGCGGGCCTGCGTTAAAGTCCGCTGTAAATCTCCCTCATGTTTTGAATGATTTTCATAACACTTGTTGACACAGGTTGAGACAAAGTGCTAAAGGCATTAGTGCATAAGTTTTACTTGAGGTTTATTTTTGTTAAACAACTTATTATTCAAATAAAAGAAAAACTATGGTCAAGCTTTTAGATTTCTTAGTTTAAATAAAACTTAAACCATTTGTATTTATTATAATAAATACTTAATATATTTTAAAACATTTTATGATTATTTGTTTTATTATCACAATGCATTGCAAACGCCTAGTCCAAATACAGAATTTAACAGAAGTCCTTTATGTAATTGAAAATTGAAAATAAAAAAAACCAGAAAAATCCGAAAAACACATTAAAATAGTTATTTCTTAATGTCTGTTGCGTCCTTGTGTACTCCGTGTTTTGTGATGTTCTGTGTGTTTTTGTATGGGCCATTTTGCCATGGTACCCATAAACTTGACTTTTCCACATTGTTTACAACATTTTTTTCTTTGAACATCTCTTCCTTTTATATTACACAGCGTCTTTACAGCGTGCACGCGGCGCGCTCACAACGCGCCCACGGCGCACTGAAAGACACCACATGGTTGCAACAGCGTGCTGTCTAACACGCTGTGGAAACGCCAAGCCGCGGCGTTTGTTTTTAGCATGCGCATAATAAACGCCACCGCATGGCGTTCTATGCGGTTGCACAGCGTTTCTACAGCGTTTGCACAGCGTCGCTGACGTTTGCACAGCGCGCACCTCGGCGTTCTGCAATTTTTAAACGCTGTGTGAACGCTGTAAGGACGCCACTCTGGTGTGACATGAGTTTAAGATGACTTGCAGAAAGCATGTCAGCCAATTTTGCTCAACGTCACACTTTTCCAACGTTTATTTTCTTCATTGAAGATGCTAGCTCTGTATCTTTATACCCTTTTTATCAGTCACAAATCTTGCCAAATGTTAAGTAAAAGGATTTTCAAAATTTTGTGACAAATAATGTGTTTATGGACAAAAAGTAAAAACACAACAACAACAAAACGGAAAATCAAACAAAAAACCCTTGCCGGAGCCGGAAATAGAACGGGACCTCTTCAAGTTTCAAGTTTTATTGGTATACTTGGCCTATATGGGCATCAGCATTAACAAAAAGTAACTCAGAAACAAACATATAAATGTACATAGCAGTATCACAACAATCGGTGACAAGTACTAACATAAATTGAACAAAGGCAGAGAAATACCATAACCTAAATATGACATACAGTATGAGTTATTCTATCTTGCTAATCATTAACAGCATGTTATAATGTTTAGACATTTTGGAAGGTGGTCATATTACTTAATAGTTTTCATAATTTTCTTGACAAAAATAGCTAGTTTAAGCAAAGTTATTCTATTGTCAGGTGTAAACAGTTTGTTGAAATTAATCATATTTGGCCTTCTAAAAGTAGCAGGGATGTATTTACGACGATCAACAGAAAAAGTAGGACATTCAAAAATATAATTCATCTCCTAATACATAGACTATCAGTACAAACTTCACACACTCTTAAGTTTCTCTGTAAATGTAAAAAAACGTCCCTTTTCAATAGGAATATTATGGTTGCTGCATCTAAACTGGCAAAATGACAAGGCCAGATGTTTTGGTAACAATTTAAAATAAGGTTCTAACTAAAAAACTGATTTAAACATCCTGTAAGTGCTACATTTACTAGAATTTTCTAATTGTTCATTCCACATTTGAATGTATTGGTCTTTAACTCTATTTTTAATGACATTTTTAAAAGAAGTAGGATTTTGGACGGACTGATTTAGCCAGTAGTCAGCAAAGCCTAGATTTTGCAATGAGTTTTTAACAAAGGTAATCCATGGAGAAAGTTTTGGTAGTCAAGGAAATACATAAGTCTATAAACAATATTAAATATTTTATCAGACTTAGAGTTAACAATATTGCACCAAAGGTTTAAGACTCTACATTTTATTATGTTTTCTATAGGAAGAACGCCAAGCTCCCCGAACACCCATTAGGTGTTGATTTTTTATACTAAACAGTTGTTTAAGATATTTTGATTGAAATTGTTGGATAATATTAACATCATTTACACCCCATACCTCGCCACCATATAACAAGACAGGAGTTACTAATGTATCAAAAACGTGTAACTGAAGATCAATATCAAGACATAATGTGCTTGACTTTTTCAACACCGAAAACATAGCTTTACGGGCTTGGTCACTTAGATGTTTTGTTGTTTTATTAAATCTACCAAACAT
>Ga0224511_10003458_pt1 | contig 11381 bp, 8 predicted proteins | sample SF_May12_sed_USG_2_FD_169988 | JGI IMG/M metagenome (GOLD analysis project Ga0224511, IMG submission 169988) | Sediment microbial communities from San Francisco Bay, California, United States - SF_May12_sed_USGS_8_1 | ecosystem: Environmental > Aquatic > Marine > Sediment | place: USA...
GTACCCAAGACCTCCAGCGCCAGCAGTGAGCTCCAGCGCCAGCAGTGAGCTCCAGCGCCAGCAGTGAGCTCCAGCGCCAGCAGTGAGCTCCAGCGCCAGCAGTGAGCTCCAGCGCCAGCAGTGAGCACTCTAACCATTCAGCCACAGGGCCTTTACTTATCTTACATATAGGTCAAAATAGCAGGCCAGAAATGTATGGGTCATTCAAACTCTTGTTTTTTAGGCCAGGAACGTTAGCTCACGTGCTTAACTCCTATAAAAGGTACCTTGAAGAATGGAGGTGACTCTTCCTGGACATCTTGATTAGTGTAAGCTTTAACTATATGTAGTCTCCTCTTCATAGCGTCCAAGGAAAGACGAGTGCCTGTTTAAAAGAAGCCTTGATGACGGCGGTAGCTTTGGCTGAGTGTGAAACGATTTCAGTTATAGTCAACCAATTGCTAGACAAAAAATATTTGTATCAACAAAATTATATTACTTTTTAACTGGAAGTTTATGTCCAGGTTATAATAGTGCTGGAAGAGCTTGATTTGATCTTAATTGAGGACTGTTCAGAGATGATCATACGCTCGGTGATATGCTCAGAATTAAAGAAACAGAATCCCATCTTTGAAATGCTTACTCCCTATTCAGCTTGAAAAAAGATAAGGGCTGGACATCTACAATCACAATTACTTGTTGTGTTATAAAAGTAGTTCATAGCGCGAGGGATCAAAGGTGCCTGAAAAAAAAACACGCCGGTCTTGACATCACTGCAAGGGATGTGGCGATTAACCAGCTACCACCCACCACCGAACAGATTACCATCACATAGCCACCTACATTTTACCATTGCCTCAGTATTCTTTTGGGTGACCATGTTAAGCATGGCATAGTAGGAACACGGCTGGCATTCTTGGCATCTCTGTTTCTTGCCATCCAGGTTGGTGCACATATAATGCTCATCAGCTGACAAACCGACAAGCTCCTCAGGTGTCAGGTTAGACTTGAGTAGATTAACCAGATCATACATGGCCGATTCAACAAGGGAGCTCTGCCTATAAGCATCACAGGAATGGTTACTGATACAGCAGATGAAATGGGTGTATAGAATTGTCATGAGAGGATAACTATATAAAATGGTTATTTGTACAGTTGGCAACCTTGTCACCTGTGTCACGGCGCATGCTGTACTATGATATCTATCATTGACTGCAGTGTGTGAAAATGAAAATGAGTTCAAGTTTTTGAAGAGATAGAGAGACTGACAGTGAAATAAGACATGGAAGTATCACTTTCAAGCTAGCAATAAAGGTAAGCCCACACCGATGACCTATCTACAAAAATTGTGTTGTTTGTGACTCCAATTCTCATTCAAAATATTAGGGGAATATTATGTTTCGAATAGTCATAGGTGCTAAAGGCGGAAAGACGACCTTAACTGAAATGATTTTCATAATAAAATGATTCAGTGACTCACTTGGCAATAGTGAGAGAAGCGGCATCACATGTGGATTGTGTGTTGGCAAGGAAATCATCCACGGCTAGAGGCTCTTCTTCCGGAAGATCACATAGAGGTGTGCTCGCCATCTAAAATCATACATTTAAATAAATCAGGCATTACAATACTGTATAATGACAATACTGTATAATGACAATACTGTATAATGACATTTGTAGAGAATTAAAAAATTCAGAGATTTTACTTTGCAACTGGTAGAGAGCAAATTTGGCTTTATGCACCCTAACAACCCAGCTACGCCATCAAGTTTCCGATCAGCTTCACTACAAAACTCAGTCTGATTTTGGCTCTCAAAAACCGAGAGGACGGTTACACTATACCAGCAGCTCACTCAACCAGTCAGTTGAATCCCTGTTGTAAAAAGAAGCTATCCAAACCAGACTGAAATTATGAGTAGAATATGAAATGAATACGCGTGTGGAGTTTTGCGCTCTCAAACTAAACCCACCAAACACAATGGACACATAATTGAGAGGGTGCACAACTCCAAATTCTCACAGCAGGAGACTCGATCCAATACCGCGTACATGCGAGTGAGAGATCAGAGAATGAACGAAGATTGCGGGATATGAGAAACTGAGTAGGCCCTATAGAAAAGTTTAGTTTGATAATGAATTGGACAGAATTGATCACAAACTAATGGGCAAGTTGACGGCTAGGTCCAAAAAGAGTAATTTCAGTAAACGAAAGCGCGAAACTAGTCAAGTACTTGTTCAGTTGTTGTGGGGTTACCCGTTAACTGTAACTCTTGCAGCTCTTTATGGAACGTTAGTATTGCCATATAATTTCGCAGGTAATGTCATAGAGCATCTGCCAACCACAGGTTTTCTCAATTAGTAACTCTTTCAGCGACATTGCAGTGGGTAAAAGTTAAACTTGACATTAATTGCTGAATTTTCCCAAATACAATGGCGAAAGCTGGCTTCACTAGATGACCCATAAAACGTCCTCCAATAATCAGTTGGTGAAGTTCATCCTCCAGCTTTACCAGTATGCTACATTTGCGAGAGGCCATGACTTTGGCAATGGCTGTAGCTTTATGGGAATGAAATTCACCGTTAAAGACAAGCAAATATTTTTCACATGCTTGACTCTTTCTTCAGGACTGACACATACCTCTTCCAGCGTAGCTTCGATTCTGCAGTCATAGATATCTGTGACTGCCTTGATCAGGTTGGATAGGTTCAACATGGCTTTCCTGATACCGCTGATATCTAAAATACAAAAGCCATTATTTGCGAGACTTAGAGATGAAGGCCCTAGTTCAGCCTGACTAATGAGCCTCATTTAAACTCCTTTTGAGCAATTTTGTTATGAGACATTCCTTGATTCTCTTCTGATTAGATTGCTTCAAAACGAATTTGATTTAAGTTATCATCTTCATGAGGTTTACGGTGGCCTAGCAGACGCAAGTATAAATAGCTGAAGATAAATTTATTACTTACATTCATCAATTTTAATGGAAGTCCATGTCAAGGCGACAATACCAGGGTTAACAGCCTCATCTACTCTGTCAGTGAATGGACGGAGCATTGGTGCGATGGGGGCTGGTAGAGGACGTACCATGTGAGTATACTCGGCAAGCATATCATTCAGTCTACAAGTGACAAACAATGTGCATCTTCTCAAACTCGCAAAGAGGATTCTGACAAAACGAATTTCGTTTTTTTCAAACCTCCTGCCAGGTGTCAAGAGTAGTACTGAATTGTCCATTCAATGTTTTTTAGAGGTATGCATTAGCAAACTTTCTGTATGCCTCATAAAGACGGTATGGGTGACTGAATGCTGAATGCGCTGCATGGCTAAATTTTGTTGCTGATTTTTCCATTGAGGCACCCCCATAAACACTTTTTTTCTAATCTTGAGCTCCTTTAGCATCAAGTGCTTAGCTTTGAGAACTGCTTCCATGCAAGCGCTTTCACCGACAGACATACCTTGGCCATAGAAATACATGTATACTACCAATTACATGTCACTGGGCATTACTTACTTGTTTCGGGTATCAGTTAATTTAGTCTCCTGAGTAACCAGAGTGACGGCTGTTGGTGGGATCTCCAACTGGAGTTTCTACAATGGAGAAAACCAGCCTTATCACACCGTCCGGATAATGAACAAAATTTAGAAAGGTAAAGTTGTTCCTTACTGGGAAGGATATTGTATTCTAAAATTTCGAATTGTTTGAAAGGTGATCTAAAATGAATGCAATAATCAACCTTGCCATGCTGCCATTAGGTTAGAAGTCAGAATGCACATACCCATATGGGCACGTATAATTTGATGATTTAACGATCAAACTAGGAAGAAGCAGTAGCTTTGAATGTGGTAGCAGGTTAGTGATTTAGCTCTTAGTCCCTCTGTTCATGGGAACTAGATTGATGGACAACGGGCTTTCAAATGAACTCTGAAAGCATTTACTACCTGGAGATATTTGGCCTCTTGGATGAGTTCAAGAATGGCTGGATCAAGATTCACAAACAGCTCCTTAGTCTCAGGGTGCTTAACGAGCAGGGCGGCATGCATTCCTGACTTTATTGAATCGATGGCACGACACCACGATCGGTGATAGAGCATCTCATACTCCATGAGTACGGAGGCCATCTTGTTGAAGTTTTTGATGATCTTCTTGGCTTCATTTGTCTATAGCAAATCAGTTACAGTCAAAATATAGCATTCCATCAGTTAGGAGGCAATCTCAATTACTCAACCACTGAGCATTTTTGCTTCCGTGGATTTTGGCCTAGACTGTCTACCGGACTCGGTTCCGGCAGCTGCTTTTGTTTTGCTAATCAAAATCTCTCATGTTGTGGACCTCTAAGTAAAAAAGAGCTATGGTCTTTAAGTTATCGATGCAAAATAAAATATTCAAACCAAGTCAAATAAGGTATCCACAAATGAGTGACCAGTCATGGAAAATAAAGTCATCTAAAATCAGGAGCGTTCGCACAGTACATGTCCCCTACAGAAAAAAACAGCCTTTGGATGAAAGTTGCCGTGGGCCAGCCTCGACAACAGCTGCTGTCTCGGTTATGCTATTAGTGTAAAAAATAATGGTCTGATTTTACCTTGAGAATCTCCTGATGTTTGCGGAATGTTTTCATTGGAGCATCGATCCTGCGATAAAGCTGCCTTGCCCAAGCGATTCTCCCAGCAACCGGTGGGAGGTTTCGGGCTGCGGGTGGATCATTCTTCAGCTTAGATAACCAAAATGATTACTGACTAAATGTTATCACGTGCCTCAAATGGGATGTTTAAAAAGATCCACCAACCAATCGGAACTCAGATATGTGGTGTTTTGGTGAGAGCGTTATATCATTATGTTATGGCTAGAAGAAATTCCACATTGAGTAATACCAAAACGTCTGGACAGCCCCTCTCCCTCACCCCTTAAGGGTCCTGTACAGTCCATTGGCAATGGAAGAATGAGATCCACTGGTATATTTGGTAGTGTCACAGTCATGTACTTCACTTCAATGGGTTTTAATGTCCATGGTTACTACTATAAAAAGGCATATAATCCATGTGTATGGGTTAAGATATCTATGGTTACTACCATGAAAATATAATCTAGGTTTACATGTCGATGGTTAACACTCACTTTTTGATACAGTTTTCGAACAGCTTCCAAATCTCGACCATAGTTGGACAGCAACTTGTTGTATTTCTCAGTAATATTTAGCTGAGCTCCATCAATCCTTTCAAACTTTCGCAGCAGCTCGAGTGATTTCTCAGTCTAAATGTTGGATCATTGATTACAAACCCCGATTGCATTTAACAAGTTTTAATATCAGAAGGTTTGAACACAGTTTCTACAGTGTCTAATAGTACGAGTGAGTATGAAATATATGTTAACGCTATACAATGCAAAAATGCACTAACTTAACTAAAACCAGATAAAGTAAATCATGACGCGTGTGTAGGAAAGATACAATGAACTCTCATTTCCACGACACCCAAGGAGTCTGGAGTTATCGCACCTCCAGTTTAGGTTCCTTGAAATGAGAGATCAATGTTTGACCAATCAGTCCAGACTACTGAATGGTGTCCGTCCATTTGACAGTGTTCTTCTGATCAGATTACTTATACTAATCAAAGATCTACAACCTGTTACCATCTCACTTACACTGTTTTCCTATAGGGAACATTTACTGAGAGTTATAACTAAATTCATAGACAACAAATGACATAAAGCAGCCTTGCCTCCCCCAATAAAAACCAAACACGCAGCATCATACATGTAAACACTTTAATCGCCTTCATCACTTTTCTTCATTCGGAACAGTTCTCTAGATTAAAATACACACAAAGTACTACACTTCATTGGTATACAAGTGGAGAACTTTAGTCGGGAAAGTTGAAAACGGCCGTGGCTCTTTGGCCGCTGTTGGTCAAACCAAGGAGTTCTTGCTGTTCAAACTTGACTGATTTGTCTAAGAGTTGTGGTTCTTTTGCTATCATATCGTGTGGACCACTAGCACATGCCAAACTCAGTGGTACTAACCCAGAAATAGGCACTCGCCACGTAAACTTTTCATTCAACAGACTACTTGTAAAGCCCCTTTCAATTGGGCCTCTAATTGGCAGTCCTGGAAATTCTTGACTAATCCCTGTTGCCATAGGTTTCTTTGTCTGCACTCCTAAAGCTTTCGTGGGGCTCTATAGCAACCATTCGGCCAAAAAGTTTACATGATTAGTGCCTATCTCTGGATTAGTAATACTGAGTTTGGCAGACGGTAGTGGTCTACACGATTTGATATTAAAAGAGAGATGACAACTCTTCGTAGGAGCCATTTTAAGGAAATTTCACGGTTGTACACGGATCATTGATATGAACATGAATCGGAAATCAGTCCGCAGTACAAGGCTGCATGACCCCACGGATAGTCTCATGATGTTCTTATATCATCAAAATGGGCCAGTTTCACTGTAAATGTCAAACGGTAAACACCACCGTCAATTGAATGGATGCTAATGCGAAGTTGTTTGCTCTTTAACATGATAAAATTGTAGGGATTCCTGAGTTGTTTGGTTCTATTTGTGATGTCACAAGTGAATTAGTTTGCTTGACTTAGAGATTTGAGATTGGCGATTGTCGATTCATTATATCAATGACGCGGAGTTGCGAAACCTTGGGGGTTTTCTGCTCAAGGAAGACAACTCCGAGCATTTTGACATTGTTCATGAGACTAGACATAATATAAATGGTAAATGAAGGTGCACATGCATTGTGCAGAAGTCGTTGTCACTTACTGAGAGGTTCTTGGTGAACCATGAGTCCATGAATCCTTGCAGGGAAAGCTGGAGAGAATCAATCTGCGTTCTGAAATCCACATAGTCATTATCGAAGTCCTGCTTCCTATGGTCGAGGATATCATAGTTCTTCTTTTTGAATGTATCCACCATAGATTTATATCTCATGGCTATGGCATCTATGCCTTCAATACGAACATCTCCAAGACCTAAAGGAGGAGGGGTTTGAATATATCACATTTGTGTAGGATATCCAGGGGAGGCAGGCCCACAAAAGAAAGTTTTTGTGTCAGATAGCGATTCGCAATTTTAATCATACTGACTTGTCTTAGAAACTTGGAATCGCCCAGTATGGTGCAATTGCGACAATCAATGTAAGTATGGGAATAGTTAAAATGATTGCGGCGCTACATGAATTCTTTCATCCTGTTTCATTTTCATTTTGTTCAAAAACACGATAAGACATCAAGCTGATCGAACTAAGCTTCAGGAATACATATGACAATTAGTGAGGAGTAAAGTTGAGGCATTGCATATTAGTAGCCTTGACTTACTGCTGAAAGCTTCGATTGTGTTGATCATGTCGCGGATTTTTTCCAGTCGTTTGCAGAAGGTATCAAACTTTCCGAATATGTAGTTCTCCGAGAACTCAAACTGTTTTTCATTAGGATTCTCTCTTAGTTTCTCCTTAGTACGCTGGAAGCAGTTCTGATAGGCCAGGTTGAGTTTCACACAGTCTGCTATCCTCTCCAGCACGACTGGCCTACAAACACGCAGCTCACATGGTGAAGACTGGCCTACAAACACGCAGCTCACATGGTAAAGAATCACGGTCTCCTTTATGTACGGGTAAAGCAATGAACAGAACACTGAGCTTAGGACTAGCGGTTCCAGCTCCAGTTACTTTTTGTCATTTTACTCAGTGTATAAACCCTGGATACAGTTAAATGTGAACCAGTGACTCAGTAGGGAGCATACTGGACTTTTACACAGAGGACCCTCCTGGTTTAACTCTTCATTCGGGCACCACTTGATCACTTCACCCTCATTGATTTCAGATCAAGACTTAAATAAATGAGACCTACCCATAGAGTAACCTTTTCTATGGGGTACACCATGCACTATCCTGGAGACAAACCAATGGATAAATGATGCTAGCCGTGGAAAGGAAAATGATCGCATTACATTTTTGAATAAATAAATTATTAGTGTTGGAACTACACATACAGTAAAGCAGGAGCATGAAACCTATAACTCACCGATCCAATTCCCAAATTCGACTGACACCAGTCTTGATGTATGCTTTGCACGTTGTGATCATCTGGTTTGTGACCTTGACAAATAGAGAGGTCATCCTCTCAGAGGTGTTGTAATATCCGGAGATACTGTATATCATGCGAATAGCATTCATCAGACCTGGCACCTGCTCAGTGAGATCAGCCTGAAAACAGAAGAAGGAATTGAAGGTTGAATGACATTTGCCTGCTATAGAATTAATAGTATACCCTATCAGTACTAGGCGCAAAATGAGTCATTATGTGTGTTAACCACAAATAAAGGAATATGGTGTTTTGTAGTCAAATTTTGGAGTGAGTTTTTGATATGTTTCTTTCCTGAGGCTGCGTATTCAGAACCCAACTAACACATTGAAATTTTACAGTGTGTTGGACATGGTGTCTGCTTGCAGTTTGTTGCCCAGAAAATACCAAGCTTTGCACAATTACTTATACTTACAGGGCTACATTTGACGAGAGGACCGAAGAATTTGTCTAGCGTGTACAGGTATTTGACATTATCTTTGGCTTCATTAGCCGCATCTGTTATTCTTATGTCAAGTTGTCGCCACTTCAGAAGAGACTTGGACTTCGCAGCTTGCAGTACACCGACCACTGCTTTACATTTTTGGGACTTGATCTGCTCAAGCAAGCTGCAACATTACAACCAGAGGCTTGTAACTGATTGCCTGTGAGTGTGACACTAGTTACAGGCTGAATCACTCACCAAGTGACCCATAGACTGAGTGCCAGTTACCAGATACTGACTGAGTGAAAATGCAGTGTACCGCAGGTGCGGTCGGTGAGTCACACTCACACCCACACTCACAGTCAGAGTCACATTGAGTGATTGACACGGACACTGTCAGTGTGAGTGTCAGTGTCAAGCGTCATACTTTGCTGGCAGGCACCTCATTCATTTGATCAGCTAGCCTCATAAACTAGAAATCAGATACTGAGAAGATAGAACCCTTTAGCACGCAGTATATTCGCATCTCTACAGCAACCTGCACACGCAGACCATAATTGAAGCTTTGACTTTGAGTCTAAATTGACACCAAAACACGACTGATTTGATTACATAAAAGGGAGGTGGCTTCTGCGTTTTACCTAGATAGAGCCCTAAGACTATACTGCCATGAAACAGAGTAGAAAACTCCGCCACATATAATTTCCTGGGTGCTGAGTATTGCGGTGACATACGTCACTGGGTATTGGGAACTATGTGACAACAAGGATGAAAAACGTGGGATATGAGCCTTCATTTATATCATCCAAGCTAGATTCTATATTTTTATCTATAATCTATCTCCGGATACCCGAGTTGTATCAGTTGACCACCGGGTAGATGCTATATTAAGCTGCGAGACCTGAGAATTGGCTCTCTCGGCTAAACAGCTTCCTCGATCTTACTGCCAAAGACCACTGTATAGTGATCAGTCTAGTCACCCACTTGTTGAATTTTGCCATTCTGCTCTTCCAGTAAGTCAGCTCAGCAGATGGACCGATATCATCAGCCTCTCGTCTCATCTGCTCACTCTCAGTCAAGACCTGCTCAATCTGTTTTGCCCACATAGCCAGAATTTCCTCTAGTTTTTCCACAAAATCTCCATTTGTGGCTACAAAGGATGTAAGCTAGCATTACCAAAGCACAGAAAGATTGCGCCTACACTAGTCACCTATGTGGGAGGCTGCGTAATTGGAAAATATCAAATCATTTACGAGAGAAACACCGGCTTGGTGGGTAGTAAATTTGGCTTTTGATCTGGTGACCCGGGTTCAATTCGTCGAATTTGAATCATAACATTGAATACAGGAGACCCAACCAGAGAGTACCAGCTCTATGGGGTATGCCATGGACCATCTTGAAAGCAAGCCATTAGCTGAGCGATGTGATACACGTAAAACAAGATGATCAGTTGTAGAGAGCTCAATCGCTGGCCACTTACCCCATTCCTGGTAATCAGACACTGTCCTGATTTTGGCAAGCGTGCTCTCCATATCACACTCCTGTAGGTAAATCTGATCTTCCAGACTTCCCTGGGCAGATGTGAGCTGATTAATAAACCTGTCGATCTGCTCCAGGAAATCAGACACCTGCCGGCCACCTGATCCGGTCAGGGCACCCCACGACTGTCAATAAAATAGAACCTCGATAACAGCAAAATATACAGTAGAGGCTGGTGAACACTACTCATCTCTCAGGGTTTGGGATAAGTCACAACGAGAGTAAATAAAACTGCACAGAAGAATGCCTTAGTGGTCAAGTGACCATGTACAGGTCATTTGAATGAGGGATTCTATTTGTGAAATCAAAAATTTTGGGCTTGTAGCTGAAAACACAGCGCAAAATGAGCACTTTCACGCGCAGCAGAAATCCCACATTTTCTGCCATTTGATTTTCCTTACCCAATGGGATAAATAGAAATACAATGGATCACAAGCGATGCCCCATGTATGTCAATAGTACCTGCTCTGCAGACATACCGTTACAATGGACAATCGCAAGTTACCCTTCCTGTGAATAACGTGTTCTCCAGACATTTTAACCGAATGGATAGCTGAATCTTTGGCATATGGTAGGTAGTGGGGTGAGAGAAGGAATAGACTGCTTCTCTCGCCCCACCGACAACCACATGCTGAAGACCCAGGTGACCTACCGTCGGCCGATGTGATCACTGACCTCTTGACATTGCAATGCGGGCAGCATGATGGCAGCTAGTGATTTCTGCAATCCTGAGAGAATCTTTCCGCTTGAGCAATCCATGAAGCCAAAGTTGATCTCATTTCCCAGCATGTTCGGGGCTACAGCTTTGTCGTTGTTGACACGGCTGAACCACACACAGATACCATGAAGAGGCTACAACAAGAAAAATGGCTGCATTATGTTGGTGGATAATATGGATAATAAATACTCCAGAAACTCAGAAGAGGTGGTGTGGTTATTAAACAACATTGTTTTCGATCGGTTCAAACCTATTCAAATTCGTAAGGCCTCAGTTTAGATACCATTGAACTTTAACATGAGTTCAAAATCAAAAGGAAAGCGTTGCGATGTAATGACAACATGATCAAATGACCTGGAATTAGTTTTTCGTTATCAAAGTCCCTCAAAAAGAAAGTGTCCATGATGCGAGAGTGTGACCGGATATACTGTAGCTTTATAGGTCTAGCAAACAAAACCATATAGATTACCCATTGGAACCTACCTCATGTGTGCCATCGGTAACAATGATTCTTTTAACGTTATGCTGGCTGGTGGCAATACTTGAAGTATCACTCCTGCTCGTGTCCTTTGCAGGAGGCTCCTGATAATAGAACTGTACTGTCCTGTGACCTCCAGCACTCAAAAACTTCTC
>Ga0224511_10003459_pt1 | contig 11378 bp, 4 predicted proteins | sample SF_May12_sed_USG_2_FD_169988 | JGI IMG/M metagenome (GOLD analysis project Ga0224511, IMG submission 169988) | Sediment microbial communities from San Francisco Bay, California, United States - SF_May12_sed_USGS_8_1 | ecosystem: Environmental > Aquatic > Marine > Sediment | place: USA...
ACTTTTGGTTTGATACGAGTTTCACTTAGAGAACCCATGGTTGTTGTTTACCTGACTAGGACGCACTGGAAGCTAATACGTTACCCATAATCCATTGGCAAATACATTTCCCAATGTAAAACCTGAATATATATTAATAGAAAACAACGTAAAAACTACTCGAGAGGATAAAACAGTCAATTTGGTGTGTTTATGTGATTTATATTCAATACCCGTTTCAGTATTTTATACAATCCCTGCAGAAAGAACTTCCAATATAAACCGTGTCTGTGTTGAGTATGCGCGTCAAGTATGAACAATATCTCCGTTAACTTTATTATGTAACATTTCACTCACAAAACACTAGAAAGTTGCACGATAGCAATGCTCTGGAGAATAATAAAGTAGTTATACGAAATGTTTTTCTTGTTATCATATTATTTCATTATTCTTTATCCCGTCCTGGGCATTCCCCAACACAATATCCAGGCAGATCTACTGCAACTAACAAGATTTATCTATTACGCAATGCAAATATTAAATTAAGAAATAAACAATCGCGTTTAATTGCACTTACATCATGCAACATACAAAATGATGTACATGTATTGATTGTAAGTGAACGGCATTGTGGTCTATGGTAGATCTAATTAATTCAATTAAGTTCCGCGTTTGCTTCAGAACCCAGAATGGCATTGCACTTTGGAGGATATATTTCTCGATATGCTATATAACAAACACTACTCTATTGCCTTCATTCAACTCTGTTGTTTGTAACCTTTTTATGGAGAACGACAATAATTCGATGTGCTAAATTAAGAACGAAACTTTTTCTGATGCTCTTTAAATATCCTGTAATATAATAATGAACTGAATATGCTGAAAGCTAGAAAGAAGAAATTGACTCACAATATATTGCCATAGGAATATTTAATAATCGTCATGTAATGCAAGAACACGCTTCCAGAGAGGACACATAAATGGGCTACAAATACGTCTAAATAGTTTACATGAAGGCCCTCTCCTTGGTACAATATGTAAACTAGGTTGTGGTTACGCAAACGACGTCAAATACTGAGGAAAATGGATGCTAGTTTAGGCACGCCATCTCTAAGTCTAGTATTGAAGCTTTTTTGTATAAATTATTGTCTAGCTTAGAACAGCAAACCTTCTTCGATGTGTGTAAAGCTAATGTAGCACTATTTGTATGATACACATCATTTTTTTCCATACATTAGAATTAATAACATTTGTGTTCGTTTATATAATCAGATATCAGATATCAAATATAGATAACCCAAACAAATAAACCACTCATTTTGTTATGCAGGATATTCCTATCCTATTCCAATTATATCACGTGCAATGATAAAGATTGCACATGACACGTATAATTAGTTTGCACAAATATACATCCCTATGATAAATACGATACCACAAACGATTGATAAGCATATTGTAACCAGATATATTATAAATTTTTATTGTGCGCTGCTTATTAAGCTCAGATAAAAAATACTTCCACAATTGTCTTTAAATTTATATGTGTATATCATAGTTTTACTTGTTATTTATTGTGAATGTGCGATGAAACTACCTGAATAAAATGTGTTTGCAGGGTTAGCTTGATTAATATAAAAAATTATATTGATCATATGTCAAAAACATGTATTCTTTTACGTCAGTAGGTCAGAGTCACGCTAGCGTATCTGAATGGCCAAAAAAGCCAATGCACATTTAATTTAATGAAAATATCGCCTCAACTGATTTCAAGACAAAACATAGGCTGTTGTTACACAGCTTTGTAATCGCATGCATGATTTTTGACAGCGCTGTCGTTACATCGATTGGTACATATATTCCACAGCCAACTTATATCAATAGTTTATTTTAACTTACTGCGGTCGGTGTCTAGTGCTGGTGCGACGGTTGTAATATGCCGCACCGTACTACATGATTGTATAGTTATATAGTTCGGATCCTTTTCGATCTTGGATTGCATGTTGGCTTGATTTGATCATAGCATTCCGAGTTCATGCGCCAGGGGTGTCATTGGTGTGGCATTATTTATAACCTTTTAATTTGCCCAATACAAGTACGGTTTGTAAAAGGACTTTCCCAATTACTCAGATTAATTGAATACAAAGTACACTTGCCTGGTTTATCTACTTACTCATAAACAACACCTTAAATTAATCCATGCTAGTAATTGTTGACAAATGATCAATGTCAATTTCCCATAAAATCAAAACATTGGCCTATATCATTCTCTTGAGAAGGTTGAATGATCTTTTTGTAAGATAAAGATGGCTAGCTCCCCTGCTATTTAATTGTGTGTTCTGAAATTGCTATCCTACAAAAAAATCTGTACATATTGATAATCTCGTCAATGAAGCATGATTGCCCTATTGGAAGGAAATGTTTATATTGTTCCAGTATTTTGGCCCGGCATGCTCACAACTACTTAACATCAAGTCAGTAACACCGTGTAATTCTCTAACAACAGTGTTTGGTCAACCACGTCTTTGTTTTATCTTGCAGGGTGTAAAATGCTATATTGAATTTGACTTTAGAGTTAAAATGCAATTAAGGCATTTATATATTTTGAAGTCATTTGTTCTTTTGCAAAGCACACTTATCCAACATTATCTTGATAATGTTTAGGTTTTACAGTATTTTAAATTTGCTCTTGCCAGTAAACTCAATATGGCCTACACAAAAACAAGATAACCTGTCAGAATTGTAATTGTATTAAGACAGCTACGATATCAATATTTTTTGCATCGAAAAAGTAATCAAAAGGAACATTTCGTCACAACCAATATCCGGTTATATATTATTGTGTTTTCTGGCAATGCCAACGGTGTGTTACCATGTATTTATGAAACGAAATCAGCGATCGCATTGTGTATAATTTGCTATACAACATGCAGTTTATCAAATTGATGTGTTTATTAATATATACACGTATTTGTTTTCTATTGACATTTTGTAGTCTCGCTATTTTAGACATATAGTGGAAACATGGTATTTGACAATACCGATGGGTGTCATGAAGTTTATAAAAAAAACGATATTGCCTAAACAAATAAAACGGCATTGTGGTCAATGGTTATTAATTAAATAATGCTCCGCATTTCATTCCGAACCACGAATGGCATTGCAATTTGGAGTACCGGTATATAGTTCTCGTTATTCAATATTACAGACACATACTGACAACTCCACTCTATTCACTTCATTCCATTCTGTAATGTTTACGTCCTGATCGTGAATGACAATCGATTTGGTAAGCAACATTGACCTAAGTTCGATATGCTGAGAGCTAAAAAGAAATATGACCTGACACAATCTTGCCGAAGGAACATCTAATAAACTTCATGTTGTGCAGAAACATTTTTCCAGGAAGAGAACATTCTCACGGCAACAAACTGGAAATTGAATATTTATCGCGTCTAGACTTCATAGACGAACACTCTCTGTTTGGCGAAGTATACACACTAGTTGTAACACATACGTGGAAGTGTGTGTAGGTTTGTTAACTGACGTCATTAACTAGTTTTAGTTAAATACGACAAACGTGGATACTCATACTATCAACAATTTGTATCATTTGTGTAGTTTAATTATTTAAAGATAATTATTAAAAAATAAACTCCGCGCCACGAAGAAACTTACAAGGAACAAAACTAATACAACATCCGAGTTTATTTCCTTCTATGGGTCCGTCCGTCGTTTAACAGGCGAATATAGCACAAAAAGGCAAATTATGTAAACAGAAACAGCATGTTAAGTTTCGTTTTATATTGAATATTTAATTACATATTACAATTTCCTATATTAGCAAGCGTTGACAAATGGCCTCTGAAATGTCCCAGATAACGGAAATATTATCCAACATCATGTTTCCAATGTGATGCAATTGTTATTTGTTTATGTAATATACACCCCACACCAGCTCTATTGGTATAACGATGATACTCAGCGTTCATTTACCCTACATACAAATACTATAACACCATGACACGATAATGGACTTTCCAAAAACTTTGCATCGAGGTATTAAATGTAGAACAAAATCATATTTTATGTCAATGTCACGTATGTACTTGCTGAAAGGTAAATTTGATTGATATAGTGTGTTCCGTTTTCATTTGGCAAAGAACCAAACGTGGTCTACATATTAAACAAAACAAATGTGACGCAGTATTTTTTAGAATAGGTAATGAATTTAGACAGCTTCAATATCATTTTGCTTCAATACAAGTAATATAATGTACCAGTCCGTTCCAACCAATATCCGGTTATACATAATACATAGTGTCTATCAAAGATAAATGAGAGACCGAATACTTTCGGAAGGTTGACTAGACGATGTCGAAATTGCCGTTGGAACATCCTTAAGAAGAGAATTTATACAAATCCAGAAAGACTTCGATTGCCCCTATACAATAATTAAATCTGTTGGTTACTTAAATGTAACGTTTTTATAACTGCTACGACGCCCATCGAGATAAGATAATGTAGCTTGATGTGCAATATGACGAGACGCGTTGAAGCTTAAATGTTTTACTACTCTCTTCCATCTAGCTTTGAAGATATTTTGAAAATGCCAAAAATATAACATTAGATATACATTTTAAACTGTTAAACGTACAAAAAGATTACTCTACCAATGCAGATGACCGTACTTGCGAACTAAATTCAATAATAAAACTATTATTTGCATTTCTAAACATCTAGCGCCAAGCAGCTTCAAAATGTGTTGTGTGTGATTAGTTTGGTGTAATTGAATTTCTGAGATGAATATCAAAACAGCCTTTGGAACGTGGGATTCCCGTGACTGTAATATATCCGACAAAAACTAATTAATAATTTTATTTGCAACACAATGCGATAACGCGGATTTTGCGAATCCATGCTTGACATAAAAGTGGATTTTTTCACCAATGTTTAGGTCGTTTGTAAAATGTTAGTGGCGCAAAATTCTCATGACATTTCAAATTAGTTTATAATATATACTTATAATGAACAAATCCAAAGTCTTTTTGTGTAAATACACCAAGGCTCTCCATGGAATGAGGCCTGAACTGCATATACATGTACATGTATAGTTTTATACACATTATACACTTTTCGACGACATATAAATATAAAATACTGACTTGTTTATATAAACTTTTCTATCAAGGAAAGTTAGAACCGCCAATGAATGTATTCTACTAGTTTAAAGTATTAGCCACTGATCAACTCAGTCATTCAGTGTTGAATATTTTATGAGTTTAAAAACAACATCATTTCGTTATCTGCTCTCAGAATATTTTCCAATATCAATTTAAATAAGTCCAAAGAAAACTGTTGGAGTGGTCATAGTTCTAGATTTCTAGAGCACCATAAGTTAAATGGCCTAAACGAAAGCAATCGCAGTCGGCACAGTAACAAACACACCAAACAAGAACACACTTTACGGCCGCAACAAACATTGAATATATAGTATGTGCGGTTAGGTTTGAAAATAGCGTGTCGCTCATGCGCTAGGGGGCGTCATTGATGTGGCATGTTTCATAACCACTGATAAACGGCTTTTATAAAACCGAGGCTGCTATTTTCCCTAAGCCAGCCTTGCTTATTAAGGAATTTCACTTTTTCACAGATTAAATGTTTATGTAAATGTATGATAATAATATCATAAAACAACCTGCTATATGTGTTCAGACCTAATTGCATTACAAAATGGAGCACGTAACATGATAGTTTTAAGCTGATTACACTGCATTTTAAATGGTATCGACTTTATTAATGAAAGTGATCGCCAAGAAATATGCTACTTCCCTTAAACAGTGGATTAGATATCTTAATATTCAAAATGCTAAAGAAGTAAAAGAGATAAGTGATTCGAAGAAAGCGATACCCTAGGGAAATTAGTCTGAATTACAAGGAAATAAGATACTATTACCACTTCCAATGTCAGTTCCTGTGTAGTTTAATTGCTCGACCTTAAACATCTTTTAAATGAAAAAACAACTTTTAATAGTTTTGATGATATTCTTTTTTAGATTGAATGCATGTATTTTATTTTTCATTTTTAAATAAATGTTGACTAATTGTAAGGTTTGCAATTGCGGAAAACAGGTTTAACCCCCCAATCCAAAAAATTAACCGCACCAATATAATTTGAAGATATGTTCAAGTAAAGAAACATTTGTTGAAGGACTTTTGTGCAAATAAACACCAAATATTCCATGTTAAATGTTCGTTACGTCTTCTTCTGTCCGTGGAGTATTGTTTTAACTGTTCCTTTTTTGTACGGGTCTTTTTGCCACGATGTCCTTTACCTTGATCATGTTTGCTGTGAAAATGAAAACTACTCAGGGGAGGCTCGGAGCCGTGACTTTGCGAACGTTGGCGTTGCTAGGACACAGTTCAGCCACACTAGTACTTGTTAAGCTAAATACTTATATTGAAAATAACATCATGAGAGTTACACAAACATGCGCAATCTTAGCCGACTATCAGCGATTGCATTATCAAAAACTTATTTTACGTTCGTACTCGATATATATATTTTATTGCATAGAAATCAAGTCGGGGTTTATATCTACATGCAATACTTTCTGGTTGAACGTGCAGCACAATATGCTTATATTTTACAAATGCAATCTGAAAGCGTAATGCACAGAAAGTTGCGCACCATCCCCTTCTTTCTACCACTGGACACGAGAGTCTTTTACTTGAACTATTTTATTTATATTTTTGCAAAACAAAATACAATTCGCCTAGTGAACAGCTACTTCAGTTCAAATGTGTTTAACGTTTAAATATGAACACTTCTTGAAGCGTTATTGGTTGGTTTAAAAACCTTCTATGCAATTGTACTAAAGGTCTGACTGGGCGCTAAACGTCAACTACAATCAACAAATAACGTTTATTACGTAAACATGGCACTTTCTAAAACAAACAAACAAACAACCTGAGATACCAAAAAACGTGTTTAAGGTCGACAAGACGATGTCGAAATTGGTTCGAGACGTCTGTAATAATCAATTGCCTTCTATGTTTTGTAATAATTTGATTACTCTCTAGCGTAAATTTAACTGTAATTTAATTTAAAGATATGAGAAGGCAAGTATTGTGTTCATTTCAATCGAAGAAAAGGCGTCAGGAAGCAAAGCTTAAGCCTTATAAGATCCAACAGGCAATGAAACAAATGGAGGCTTAAATGGCTCTAAAGGCTTTTTTAAATCCAATAGGTTAAAAACAAAATCAAAATAAATGTAACAAATGTGATTTCTATGACAAACTAGAGGACGGTTATAATTATAATTAAAGGTTTAAGGATTTTGCCTCCTATATAATGCCAATTGAAATTTAACATATGAACACCTATCACATCGCAAAGGATTGCCGATCTTGCATCGTATATAATGCCAGTTAAAACGATATTATTACATGTATGTATATAATTATCCTCTGTAAACGTATTTGAAAGTATATTGCAAAGCAATGTTTATCTAGACCCGAAGTAAAGACTAAAATACATCCCCAATGACACTAAATAGGAAAAAAAGAACAATGTACTAATCTAAAGGCGAATATCATTCAAACAAGTATACACATATTAGCGTAAACAAAACAACACACAATGTACACTGTTTTTTAATTTACCATATCACATTTCTGGTAAGATTCGCGTTTTATGGATTGATTGGTAAATTGGGTTGTACATTTATACTGAGGCCTAAAGTATATATATGTTGTTACTCTTTGTAGTGTCTTTAGCAGTTGTTGTTTTTTTTTTGTGAGAAATTCGTTATTCTGATTTAATTTCGTATAAAAGGTAAACAATAATAACAATGTGCATTAGGCATTTTTTTCATCATAAATTTAAACAAAACAACTAAATGTAGCAAAATTGACATTCCACTCAACAACATCATCTAATACGCTGTGGAAGTTATATGAAAATAGGAAGTTTGAAAGGTGTTGTTCAATAGTGAACGGACATACAAACATAACCATGGACAACAAAAAGGTAACCTATTTTTCATACACAATTTGAAAAAGATATAAAAAGATCTAACAAAAGACTCTACATATGTTAAGGCCCGAGTGATATTTCTTTAGTGTCTTGTAACATAGACAACATAACTTGTCAAGTTGGCTTAGCGAGATTTTTGGTTAGTAATATTGTAAATTTTAAAACTATCGTCGTACATGTGGGATAAAATGTGGGTCTTGCTAGAATGCTAAAATTCGCGAATTGAAGTGCGTTTACTGCGTTACATCTAGACTTCATAAAAGGGTGCTATTTTACATGTTATACTTACTGGTTATTTTTAAAGGATTGATTTATTCATTATTATAATCTTCAAAAACGCCTTTACTTTAGGATTACTGTTAACAGAATAGCAAAGCTATAATTTTGAAGTGACGAGGGATATTTAAGAATTTGTTCTTTATTTATGTGCTGTGCAGTTTAAAAAATCCATGTAGATTCATAATTTTGGGAATAAGTGAAATTATCCTAAATACATAAACCAATGAGCAATGAGCTGTTTGTTGTAATATTATATATTTTTCTGACGAGTCTGTTTCAGCATTCCACCCAAACACATTCTTGCTCTTACTTGTCTGCAAGCAGTTCATGAAAATGTACTTATCCTACATTGTAGCATTACAAACCAAACCTTTATTTTTGCTGATATTTTTATCTATTTTTTTTCTGACGAGTCTGTTTCAACATTCCAAGAACACACATCTTCTTGCTCTGGCTAATCTACAAAAAGTTTATGAACATGAAGTCAGCGTATTGAACTAGATTCAACCCACGTAACAGTTTTTTTTAACTTAATGGTATTTTGATAAACACATTAAGGTAGATGATATTTAGGTATAATGGTGTAATAAAGTTAAATTACGGAGATTACAAAGTGAACAATATAGTGTTTGATTTATGTCTGTTTAAAATTGAAACGATGTTAAGTCGATATTTCGTAGGAAAAGACTTAAAGATGCTTACATGTAGGTATGTATCTTGACACCCTTATAGTAGGTCAAACAGATTAGCAGATAAGTGCATGTATACTAAAAAAATTAAGATTGCACAAGGAATTGATGACAAATACTATGTTTTAAACGAAAAGTAAATACTCAACATCAAAAACATACAACGGCAAACATAAAAAACTTGCCAGAGCCGGGAATCGAACCCGGGGCCTCTCGCATCGCAGTCTGATGCGTTACGTCTTAGACAACCGAGGCAACTGAACGTATCAATTGAAATCGAGCTATTAAACTGTTTCAATGTGAAGAGTCGAAACATAAAAAACAAAGCCAAATTCTGTTCAATAGTTACAGACAGCGCATCTTTAAATCCAAAAAACAAAACTAGAAAAAGCTATTGTCTATCACTTTTATATCTGGCATGGTCCGTCTTATCGTAAAATATATACTTATGGTACAAACTAGAATGCAATATCTGGCATGGTCCGTTTTATCGAAAATTTATACTTACGGTAACCAGCATGCAAAATGTTATGTTTTTCCAAAATGTGTAATTGTAAATAGGTAAATATGTAATACTGATGTATGTATGGTATCTTAAACATTAAATGCCTAAAATGGTCATACCTTAATTTAACAGATTCACATTTTGTACGTGACGCCACCGCGCCGTATTGGCTAATTATAATTTAGTTTGTATTTTAATAAAAAATCAATACATTGTTTGCAGATTAAAAATATAATCTCAAACGCTTTGCATTGTCCAATAAGTAAATTTAGAGACACGTCCTATTTGAGTGCTTTTCATAAAAGTCTTGGACATATAGGTTAAGAAGTTTAAGGGCACCATGACAAAATGAGACGTACAGAAACAAACACTATGCACAGCACGAAGCACGCAAAACAACAAAACGTAAACGACATTTAGAATAAACGGTTTTCTTACTTTATTATTTTCTAAAACATTGACGTTAATATATCCACTGCTAAAGATAACACGTAGATGGTTATTTATTACATTGCTTGCAAATCTTGCGTTGACTATTGTTATCTTATCCTTTTCATTCAAGGGTTTTCTCGCTGCCTATCAGAGATATCAAACAATATATTCAATAAAACCGGGGCGGCTATTATTCACTTTGCAGTTTATGCTTCTCGGGGAATTCCATTTGTTCAGTTTTATTTTATCTCAGCAACGCATCCAATCTTAAATTAACTTGATATTGTTCAGGTTTTACAACACATGTGGCATTGAACCCAATATGGTATACATAAACAAACACGATCATTGTTGATTCTGTTGGAATTTTAATTGTATTGAGACAGCTACGATATTATATAATTTATTATTTTGCATCAAACAAGTAATCAAAATTAACTACCTATCACAACCATTTCCATGTAATACAGAATATAAGTGTGTTTTTCGAAGAAAATTGATAAACTAAACATTGCTGCAAGGTCCACTAGTGCATGTAGAAATAGGTTTGGAGGGTGACGTATAATCAATTACACGAGAAATTAAACATGTCTAGAAATAATTTAATTTATCCCTTGCCATCATCGGGAACAGTTTGCCGTTATTCAATTTAAAGATTTAAAATTCAAGTACTGCGTGCACAGCAAGGCTTATAGAATAATGCAATCCCAAGTGCAATGCAACAAATTGAAGATAATCTTGCTCAAGAAAGGCTTCGCTCTTACAATGCAGACATATTTGACAATTGTAACGATAAATGACAAGTCACATGACAATAACATTTGCGACTGCTAAGATAACGTTTCTTAATTTTAATATTTCTTACTCAAGTACAAACATGTTGTTGTTTTTAATTGGATCCGTACATTGAGGCCAAATATATTATTTCTGTAAAACTGGCATTATACATCATTTCCAAGGCTTGAGAAATGTGTTCTTGTATTTTCAAACGTTTTTTAATAAATATTGCAATGTTATGTTGGCGTGAACGTATAAATTCCAGTATAATTGCTGTAAAAAAACGTCATAGAAATCTAGTAAAGTGTTATAAAGTGGTACTTTGTGCAAGCAAACATCTGTTAACTACTTAACGTGACATGCAGTTGCAAACTTCTTATTAAATTGCACTGTTACATGTGAACAGCTTTTAAATCACCACGATGCCTTTTCGTCTCATAGTTTGGTAGGAGTTTCATTAAGTGGATCCTCAATTTTCTTAGCCTTTACTAGGACGCACTGTTACATGATTCGTTACCTTTAATCCATTGGGAAATTATAACATTTATTAGATACACATGTTTAAGGACAACTATGTGAACGTTCCTTTAAATGATAAATAGTTAATTAGGTGTAAATTTGTTTTTTCCTAAAATGACTGCAAAATAGACTTCCAAAATAAGCCGTTTCTATGTTTAGT
>Ga0224511_10003460_pt1 | contig 11376 bp, 6 predicted proteins | sample SF_May12_sed_USG_2_FD_169988 | JGI IMG/M metagenome (GOLD analysis project Ga0224511, IMG submission 169988) | Sediment microbial communities from San Francisco Bay, California, United States - SF_May12_sed_USGS_8_1 | ecosystem: Environmental > Aquatic > Marine > Sediment | place: USA...
GGGGGGGGGGTAGATAATCATTGAAAGTTGAAGTATTTCAGTAAAAGTCATTTATTTAGCGTGTTTTGGGCCACATTTCTATTCTAGAAAAACTTGAGAAAAATTAGCGTTTTGGGCATAAAAAAATCATTGGTCCGCGGCCGTTAGGGAGGGGGGGGGCGCCGGGTGCACCCGCCCTGGATCCGCTAGTGATTGTTATAGGCTAAACTCTATTATAATTATTCAGATTTGCCTTGGGTTAATCGATATACGGCGGACCCGAGAGCTAGGCTTGTAAAAGGTGAGATTGATAGTTTTCGACATGAGAGACGATCAGGTGTCTATGTTCGTGATAACATGCCTCAAACATAGTCCGCGAAGAGGAAGCAACCCGACATGTATGTGTCATATCGAGGTTGACCGATTTGAGCAGTTATATGCAAGTACAAACAACACAATGACATGTTTTAGAGCTTTTTTGTATTCTAAATTCGTTTAATGAGATGCATGATAAAACCAGAACATAAACATATCACATTGTTTTGACACATATGTTAGGAACATCGTCTAAACAAATAAATTCACGTATCGCACATGCGCCTCATATTGTAACTCTCACTATAATGATACCAACAAGCATAGACATCATGGTGCCTGGTATTACGTAGCGTTGTAATGTAATTTTCTGCATATTCCCATTCATACAAAGAACTACAAAAACATTATAAGGCAATGTACATGTATTGTTGCATACACGGATTTTGAACACGATCTGACATCAGCATTATAGAAATGAGTGCGTTTACCTACACTGTCAAACGCGTGAACCGTATTGATTGTTAGTGAATTTTAGTTTTCGGGTACGTGCTGAAATGTACACATTGTTTGTTTGTCGTGACCAAGACTTTTGAGAAATATTGACAACCTATTTTTGTTGTTGTTTTTCTTCTCACTTATATCGAAACAATATTCAGAAAGAAGGCTAAAATGTTAGGCGGTGGTTTATAACTTTGTGTAATGTATTGCGTTATTTTCATGCAACGGATTGTGGTGTTGTATTTTAGGCTCTGATGACCTACATTTGGGAAAACTTGATTGCACTGTTTTGGAAACAATTTACCGTGCAAGCGTCAGTGGTGTTCCTTTTATAACACAAGAGGTCATGCTTTTAGGTATTATATTATACTGTTCATTAGCAGCACCTTTAGCCAACATTAACAAAAAATGATATATGCATAATAAATTTTAAAAGGAATTATAAGGAAATAAGCCATCTATGTCAATATAGAAAGTAAGACCAACAATTTTGTATAGAGAAGAAAGAAAACTGTTACAATCTACAATATTGCAAACCTTCAAAATGCTTTGTAGTGAATGACTTAAACAATAAAGGACTGCGCTAAAAGTTGGTCCGTTATCTATTTTATCATCAGAAAAAGTGTTAAAAATAAAGTGAATGCCAATTGAAATTTTGGTGAGAAGGAGAATTGTTACGACGCATAGTGGCTCTGTCGAATAAAAGAAAACCATTCATTTATGTGGTGATTTTCAAGGCATACAGGATTTTCGTTAATGTATCAAACAGGCAAACCTTTGCCGCATAAACGGTCAAAACACATACTCGTACAAGTGATTTGTTCACCCCCATACCCCAAACATTAAAATCCTCGATTGTTTTTGATCGGAACGCTCGCGATTTATTTTTTACGAGATTTAAATCAGAATTTGGCAAAAAAGAGCAAAATTGAAAACAAACTTACTATACTATAACCGTAAACATGTTAAATTATTTTCTAGCCCCCCAACCCCCGTCACCCCCGTTGACCCAGAAAGGTAAAATCCTGGATTAGCCACTGATTCGCCCGGCGGGATTGGGTCGGTGGCAGTGGTTGCCATTGTGTAGACGTATCAAAGATGTAAAAAATCATTATTGGTTTAGAAAGAGCAATGTGTCAATTTAACTTATAACCAAGGGCCATAATACTGTTGTTACTAGTAAAGTCGGACTATAAAAATATTCAGGTATCATGCAGATTCACACACCAATAAACACAGATTTTAAGTAATTTACTCTGACTCTAATGTAACAAAGTTTAGAAACAGACGGATACCAATCACCATCGTTTTCTACAAATATTAGAACGGTATATTTCATAGGGAGCATGCAACCTCTGTTTGTTTGAAGCAGTTTATCGATAGTCATATAAGATGCCACACCAACGATGCGCCTAACGCATCAGAGGAACTCTACTTGTTTAAACCAAAACGATATACAATCCATGATTCAAGAGGACCAGAAATTAAAATATAACTACACACTTGCGTAGAACGAGGGGACTCTGTTTAAAAGAATCAATCAACTTGAATGATAACTGCAGTTTTTTTACAATAAATTTTAGTTATATATGTTATATTGCTAAGACCAAACGTTCTAGCAACGTTTTCGTCATGTTTGTAAAGAACTGGTATTGATGGCTCGCAGTGATAATTTTTCGTTTCAAAACAATGGGATAAAAAAGTGCACATGTTGGAAAACAATGGGTTTTATGGGAAAACAGTGGGTTTTTGGGGAAAACAATGTTTTTGGGTTTTTTTTAAAGCCACTGTCCTCCGGATGCTCAAATCGTAAAAAATGATAAAAATATTAAAATTATCAGTAAAAACTGGTCTTTTTTTGTTCAGTGAACTAATACATTATTACTGACCCATAAAATTTAGTGAGAAAGTTGACAGAATCTTTGGTAAAACATCTTTTTTCTTTGCATAATCTACTGCGTTACTAACGCAGTAGCCGTTAAAAATAGAAAGGATAATTTATTCAAGAAAGTCACGTGTTTTAACATTTGCTGTTTCCGGTTTGCCAGTCAAAACGGCCCAAATCAAAAAACGGCCCCAGTCCAAAACGACCCCACTTTCGGTTAAAACGGCCCCAAACGATAGCAAAAATCGGTTAAAACGGCCCCATAGGAGGATTTCTTTGTTAACTATGGGTGTGAAAGTTACATCTTAAGTATGACAATTAATGATGGCTAATTAAGTTCAATTATACTTAAGGTTTGACGTGTCGATCAATTGATAGTTTATTATGTGTGAAAGTTGACACTTTTATCTATCGTTGTACATATTTATATATTTATTTATTTAACACGGACGACGTCCATTGCCTCTCGCTGGCAGCGGCTGCAGGTAAACGCTAGGTCCTCCAGACTCTTGGCGATGAGGCAGTTCTGGTCCTGGGTTATTCCGTTTTTGGACAACACAATCATTTACAATTGCACATAACGTACATTTTGTTAATTTAATTTAATGTCCATCATATATGCATCATTTAAACAGTAAAAATGCATTACATTCTACATAGTCCTCATTTATACGAATGGTTTGACATAGTTTAACAACTCCTGTGCATTGACTAGTATGTTAGCCAAGTTCATGGAAACACAAGAAAACGTAAAGGAACTTTTTTTTTGGCAATCATCAGCATCACGACTTATTGACTTAACCGTCTCACAGAGCCGAAGCTGCCGCTTATTGCAGCGGTCACAGCAGATCGCCCGCTGCCGCTCTTGACATCTGCAGAGCAGAATGTACACAAGTACATCCTCGATCACTATTAAGTCCTGTCAATCTCTAGCTTAATTCAACACTATTAGAAATAGTCCGATTTAGAAATCTTATTAATCTTACACAAATCTTACTAGTCCAAACATTAACTAAATCACTTTTACAAATAAACACACATTGACAAGGCAATGAAAGAATGATAAATAATGTAATGTTTAACAAAAAATAAAGGAATAAATTAACTTACAAAACCTACTCTAAATCCACAGTTTGTCAAAAGTGTGTCATATTAAACGGCTACACCTCCTCTTTAATACAATAACGCGATCGCCGACAAATACCATTAAAGAACTCAATTATCGTTATATATTTTTTACACTTCTTTCTTTGATGTTAGATGATCAAATAGAGACACGTGTCTTTATTTCTTAGATGTGTTTTATCTATTTAATTTGATAAAAAATACCTGTCAATTATATCAAATACATTAATATATATCTATAAAACAATAACAACAACCTTGGAACCATCTAAAGCTAAACGTTTTCCCATATACAAAAAGAATATGTAAACATATGTAAATTGCATAAAATAAATAAAAGACAAGACAAGACCTGCTTCTTTCTACATGTGTATTATCATGAAGTTAAATCATTAAGATTGATTGAAAATTCACATAAAACAACATTGACTTTTCTGTTTGATGCCGTTTTGACCGACGATTTTTAATATTGGGCCGTTTTAACCGAAAATTGGGGCCGTTTTGGACTGAGGCCCGTTTTCGATTAGGGCCCTTTTGCCTGGCAACCCTGTTTGCGCACTTGCGCAGTTCGTATCTAGTTCGATCAGGTCAAAGTATCCCAAATCCTAGCGAGGGCGGGCGCTTGATGTTCCCATGTAGTGTGTTCTTTTAACTTGGAAATGTTATAGATTATGACACTTTCTTTTTACACATGTATAGTGTCCTAAATGTCCTTGGTCATATTAAAAAATGGTGTCAAACATTGTAGTTTTACAATAGTATAAAGTCGGTAATGATTTAGGCAACCCTAACCTTCACGTCACGTGGTACTTGGAATAACCCGGATTAAGGAATACCGTAATATCTATTTAAAGAAGGTATATCCCGATGGCAGAAACGCGAATTGTCTGTTTTCTAAGCAAAACAGTGAACATATGTAGGTTTAAAGCGATATTTTTTTAATCAACTATGATATGTATATGATGAGATATTTTAGCATATTTGCATAATTCATGATTTTCTAGTAAAATCTGGAGGACAGTGGCTTTAAAAACAATGTTTTTTGACACGACTTTACACATGCTTTATTTTGATTATAAAACATATGCATTTTATCAAAATAAAAATTATTAATGTTTTACATATACTTTCTTTTCATAACACAATCCCTCATAGAAGTCACAGTCTTATAGGCCATGTTATTTAAGAACTTTGATAAATTCTCCTCTGTTTTGCACTTCTCCACTCTGAAATTACTACTTTTTAGTTGTCGAAAATCATTGCGTTTTTTAGCACACATATTTTGAAACTGTGCGTTTTTTCCCAGAAATGTGCGTAAAAAACGCAAAACGCAGACCACAAATTATCACTGATGGCTCGGTTCAGCGTATTTGGTGGGTTCACGACATATGCCTATCGTATCCCTAACTAGCGGCCGCGGACATGTGAGGTTTAATACCCACAACGCCAAATTTCCAAAAAAAGTTTGAGCGCTTCGCTTGCGATACAGTTTACAAACACTTTTTTAAGAAGAATATAGCCAAAGTCTTTATCTATTTTAATAAGTATCAATTATAATAATTATTGACAGTTCATGATTTAACACATTTCTGTAACAAAAGAGAAATAAACTCAAAAACGTATTGTTATATTTTTAAGGCGAATGAAAACAGCTTAGTGTGTAATGTTTCTTTAATTGTGATTTTAGGCGTTGGAACACCATTTTATTAATTTGTTCGTAGTGTTTATGCACGCCCTCTTTTGGAAAGATAATGTATACAAGTCATGTTTTACATATTTTTTATAAGCAAAACTATCACACACGACAAGCCTGCGACATACATTCAAGTCTGTGTCATGTCCTGGTTATTTTCTCAGCATCACAACTTTTTACCTCATACGAATTTGTTCTTTGTTATTTTCGCCTTATTACCGATAATAAAAATGATGTTTAGATTAAAAATTATTTTTAAAGCATTGTGTTTCAAAACGAGCAACACATCACACACACAAAGAAGACATGTCTGTATTAATCTGCTTTCAACTAGAAACACTTATAGTTGAGGAAGAATAATAAAGCGTTTGCAACATGACACTATATATTGAAGAGATATTTAAATAAAATGTTGCAGACATAGGAGACAGGTTCAAATTTCAAGGCACTATGGCATAATAGCCCGAACAAAAAAAGGCATAACACGCAACATGGAGAACAAGACGTAAGAATTATTACCGATAATAAATATTTATGCTTAGATATTGTTTTTATAAGCATTGTGTTTCGAAAAAGACAACATATCACACACACACAAATGACAACAAGGCAATAAATTTGCCACATGTCTGCAATAATCTGCTTTCAGCTAGAAACTCTCATGCAATGGTTATTTTCCCAGCATCACCTTCTTAACTTTATACCTCATACGAATTTGTTCTTTGTTATCTTTGCTGTATTACCAATAATAAGGATTGATGTTTAGATTTAAAATTATTTTTAAAGATTGTGTTTTGCAAAAGAGCAACACATCACACACAAAAAGACAAAAAAGAACTAATGCATCCTGGAAGTTTGCACCGATCCATTAAGCGACACAACATGTGTAAGAAATTATTAAGACAAAAAATGAAAAGACCACAAGGAAGCATGGACGCATGTGACAGGCGTCCAGTTTATCTGACTAAACATGAATGAACAGAATAGAAATATATATTGAGAGAAAAAAGACACGAATCGCCCACATTCATGTTATACATGTAGTAAATACGCATTTCTATATGCTTAGACTAAACGCCGGTCTCTAAGCGGTTTTATCAATACAAGTTATATACTTCTTACAAAAACCGCTAAGATGTCGGCGTTTAGTGTAAGCATTTAACAACACGTATTAATTTTAGGTTTTGGCGTATTGTGGTGATAGTTGCTTTTTAATTTTATATTTAAAACATTTTTATTCGCCATTATGTACCTAAAAAAACCGTCAAGAATGTCTGACTATCACGTTATCCCGGACACAGAGGACATATTGTATAATTTATGCAATAAAATGGAACGGGCCGATACTATGTTTGTGCGTACTATTACAACAATTCCGACAACTGAAAGTAAAAGTTTCCTTTTTTCTTTCAACAACTATTTTAAAAATCTGACATCAAGGAGCTTCATTGTTACAATTGGTCATGTTTCAAATCATAACCAAACGGAAACAATAATTAAAACATTCGGTTGAATTATATGAATATTAAAACAACCAAACTGATAAATTATCGTTTACTAAGAAAAACGTTTGAGATGACAGCTGTTTAGGTGTCTAGGATCGTTGAAGATGTGCCGAACAGTCCACAAGGGGGAAAACAAACGACATCTGTATACTATTAAAATTGACATATACACAACATAGGGGAATTTGAAAAGCGTTTTATGCTGAAATACAAGGATTTGGTTACGGTCATCAGAAGTTCATATTTAAATGATTTGTGTAAATGACCCCACATGCTCGAAAACTATAACTCTTATATTAATGTAGATGTCACAAGGTTTTTTTTACTGAAGTCCAACACTAATTCTACTGTTGGTTGCGAAGTTTTCGACAGACAGGGAAAATTGCGTATAGGCAAAGTCGTGATACCAACACAATACACCCACCCCCTCTTACAGCCCCTAAGTCCTGCTGCTGGGATTGCAGCAGGGGGTTGGTTCGGCAAATAAACAGATATGTGAACTAAATGTTGACCGTCTGTGAATATATTTAAATGGTCAATTATCCTATGTCATCCTCTCCAAAACGTTTAAATCAGTATTTACAGGGACAAGAACATGCAAATTGAAATCCATAGATGATTTTGGCATCGTTCAAAATGTAATAAGTTATTTATTTTGGCTTTCATAAATGTTGTTGCGCCGTAATTGTGCCTTTATTCGTTTTCATAATGTCAAAGTGATCAAATTACCACATGAAGTGTTCTAAAAGGACTTTGCAATTTTGCCAATAATTGGGACACAAGTAGTTCTTATTTTATTCCTGTTACTTAAAAGTACATTGTGTCAATGTCCAAATTAACTTCAAGTCTTTTTGGGGGAAAACTTCATCTGTCGCTTGGATTTAGGTAACCAATATTAACAAATACACATACCATAATACCACATTGACACCAAACAGACGAACGTAGCAAAACATCTAATTTATCCAGCATGTAATCATAGCTTAGTAATTAACAACAATAAGACACTTCAAGTCAGCAGCATGAATTTTAATTTCTGTTTTCAAATTATGTTTTCCTCTTCTCGGCTGCTTAATGGTTTTACCTTTGAAGTGTATTTTGTCACTATCTTAGTTTTATTACCGATACTATGGTCTAACGTTTAGATTTAAAGCTAATTTGAAACGATTGTGTTTCAAAAAGAAGAACAACAAAAGCAATCAAAACTAACCAGGACGTAAATGTTTCATATGTCTGCATCAATCAGCTTTCCGCTAGATACGCTCCGTATGGACACAATGAGATTGAGGCGTCTGCAACATGATAAAGCAATCAATTATCGCATCGTTGTATGCTTAAGCCGATAACATATTTAGATGTATCGTTAACCACACGTTTTTTCCTCAGAACATGGTGTATATTTTATTTTCTAATGGTCCAAAATAACTTCAAGTCTTTTTTTGGGAAAACTACATCTGTCGCTTGGATTTAGGTAACCAATATTAACAAATACACATAACATAATACCACATTGACACTAAACAGAAACATTTAGCACAACGTCTGAATTAACCTGCCTGTAGTGCACCTATTTTTAATTTTCCGAAAAGAATAAAACGCATAACAAATCTCTAGCTAAACCGCATTGTCACGAATATAACAAACTATTTTACGGTTATCACAATGTTTGCAATGTCTTTATTATCCGTTTACGATTTTAATGTGCACCGCTTGAGATACCATTCGTGTACTTATATATACCGTATATTGTACTTCTTTCATTAAAATACCGTATTTTGTCTAGTTTTGTTATTGCATGTTTATATTTGTATGCGATGCGCAACACTCAATTTACAGATGAAATAACTTATGGCTTATCCTCACGTTTGCGTGATAAGTAATATCATTTATTATAAAATCATCGCAAATTGATGCTTGCATTGGTATTCTGCAAACATTTCTCGTTCACACAAATAATTGAGCTGTCTAGAAGTTGACGAATTCGGATAATTTGACACGCTATCCATGATGTTAGGTGTTGCACCTAAGTACTTCAGAGGGACATGCCATAACTAATTTCAGAATTTGTCAGAAGGCGTCTTTAGCAAATTACTTAAGCAGTTTAGGTCTGGCGTTTGGATTTCGGCACTTCGGTATTGGTCAAGCTTATAAATAATAACTCGTCTGCCGGACCATTTGCAATGACGTTTGGTCCAACAAAAGGCGGGGATTTACGTAATTGCATAACGCAGAACGTTATTTAGGCCAATCAGAAGACTGAATCTTTTTTATCGCTGGCTACAGGCACATGCAACGCTTGACGTCACGTGCACTAACGAATTTGTTTGGGCCATCGGACGTCATTTAATATATATTTTTATACATTAACCTTCTTGGTGTTCTTAGATACGCCTCGGATTGTATACATCGATGTATAAGATGAGAATAATCATTGACATTAAACGAACAAAAACGTCTATGCATTGGTATTGCTGTCATGTGTTTTAGCTGTTGTATGAGACTACAAGTAAATCGTTTTAATATATTGGCCGCGTCATTCCTCCGCTTGCTGTTTTTCTTGTTCTCTGCGATCATGGGTTTTGGTTTGAAAACAGTGGTCTGCCGATGCGCCAAGTGAACATCCGTTGTGTGGTACCATTCAAAAACAGCGAAGAACAGCTTCATAAAAATCGTTATACTATTTTCCCTTTCAAATATGAAGATGTTCCCTCTTCCTCAGATTATATTATCCTGACCTACATTCAAACCTGTGTTTGACCCGGGGTTAAATCAAATTAGCAAGCCCATTCAATAGGTCGAGCTTGTCAGGGTAACTCGTTCTTATGTATGACCACCAGACAACATGAAACTTTAATGATGTAGAAAAGTGTGTTCTAATCCAACATAATATGTTAATTTTAAAGCAAATAAATGCTCTTGTAATCTTTAAATATTTCAGAAACATTAACGTCTTATTTACAAATGCTTGTTTTTGAGGTAAAAATATATCAAGTTGAATTCTGTTAGTGTAGTTTGATCTCCATTATCTATTATATTTGTGCAAATTGCATATGTCTGAAAGTCGTTAGACAGCTGCTTATAGCGCAGGGATAGGCATTTTTTAACAGTTAAATGATCCATTAATTGTATGTACATGGAAACAACACGCGCACGTCTTTATAAAATGAAAGAATGTTACTTGATTTATTTTCAAAAAAATATATATACATGTGTACATTTTTTACACTTAATAACACATGGAAGGGACGACACTATGTCTGTTAAACTACTCAAACAAGTTCTGGTTGCATCGCGAATTATATGTTGATGGATTACATAATTTTTTGGTAGAAAACAAAGGTTCCGCTCATCTGTTAGGGGGAGTCAGTGGTGTGGCATCTTTCATTAATATCTATAAACAGCCTCAAAAAAACCGAGGCTGCTAAAGTCATGCATGCTATGATTCCTGACGCCTTTTTGTCGTTTTGTCAAATTGACTTCTAAGTTTCATTTAATGTAACAACATATAACTATATAACTCAATACACTTAGTAAGACGTATAACCATACACCATAATTATTGTAAAATAATTGAATAAGTCTGTACATACACACAATGTACATGTAGACAAATGTCAGTATAAAAAGTTGTTTGTTTCCACTAACCCAACCGACCCTATTTTTGTGCCGACTCGGTTGTTTTAAGCGTTTTACAATCACCGGGGCCTCTTCCTGGTGATCGACGGTTCAGCACGGTTTATCCCGACTGAATGCGGTACTTGCCGGCGTCACTTCTGGGTGATCTCGGTTGGCCCCGGTGTCCATACCGTAGCGACGCCGGGGCTGAATACCAGGACAGTGTGAACGAGGCTGATGCTTTCAGATAGCTTTAGATGCTTCAAAGTCTAAATATGTTGGTCGGATGCTTTGTAAAGTTATAGTAATTGATTTTAAGAAAGTCAGCTAAAGTCATGATAGGGTTCGTATGACTATGAGCCGGTCTCATTATGTTTATGAATACATGCTGTAAAGACTGACACTAAAAATCCTCTGATTCCTTAAATATTTCTAATTTTAAGATGCTAGATCTGAATCTTAATACTCTTATAATCGGCGACAAATGTTGCAATATGTTAAGTTAAGTATGAATGATGCCACACCACTGACGCCCTCTAGCGCATGAGCAAAACTCCATTTTCAAATGTAAACACCATCCATGTACACTACATGATCCCTGAGGACCAGAAAAATATAACTACACAATGATATAGTACTTTTGAATGGGCAAAATACATTGTCGTTCTTAGTTTGATGTTCCTGTATCGCTATATTGTCAGTGGCGGATCCAGGATTTGACCTTAGGGGGGCGTGGACTTTGTCTTCGGGGAGGGGGG